>VAOW01008462.1_pt1 | contig 29818 bp, 25 predicted proteins | sample 3393921 | NCBI WGS metagenome assembly VAOW01 (sample SAMN08290428, study PRJNA428436) | hydrothermal vent metagenome | isolation source: Deep-sea hydrothermal vent chimney | place: Indian Ocean: Southwest Indian Ridge | depth 2742 m m | reverse complement strand
CTGCTGCGCGCCATCTCCATTTTGAACGACCTAAATTAACTCAACTTGAAGAAATTAAACTGCCAATTTAGCATTCAGAACTTATGGGACGCACTACTAGATAAGGCAGTAAAAACTGTACGTAATTTCTGATAGTGTGTCATAAATATCCCCCTCTGTGTGATGTAGGAAAGGATACGCACCATGGTGACAACTGGTGTCGCATATAAAGGTGGCAGGCTCAAGGGGCGTCGGCAGGATGCAGGACGTAGCAACAAACTGTAAGCTTGCCCCATGTCCAAAGTGATCCCGATTCAACCGGAAGGCGTCATGGCCGGAGAACCGATGATGGGAAAGCCGTCATGGCTCAAGGTGCGTGCGCCGCTATCACCGGAATATCGCAAGCTGGTCCGGCTGATGCGCGACAAGAAACTGAACACCGTATGCGAGGAGGCCAGTTGCCCGAACATCGGCGAATGCTGGAAGTATGGCTCGGCCACGTTCATGATCCTGGGCCGCGTTTGCACCCGCACCTGTGCGTTTTGTGATGTCGAAACCGGGCGGCCGGATTCGGTGGATACCAGGGAGCCGGAGCGTCTGGCCGAAGCCGTGGCTTCGCTGGGTCTTAAACATGTGGTGATTACATCGGTGGACCGTGATGATCTTCCGGATGGCGGCGCGGATCACTATGCGTGCGTGATCCGCGAACTCAAAGTCCGGCAGCCGGAAGTTACGATTGAAGTGCTAACGCCCGATTTTCAGCGTAAGCCGGATGCGTGTCTGGATACGGTGATTAAGGCAAAACCGGATATTTTTAACCACAATCTGGAAACCGTCCCGCGTCTGTACCGCTCTGTGCGTCCCGGCGCACGTTATTTCACGTCGCTCAGGTTGCTGCAGCGGGCCAAGGAACTGGATGCGCGTATGGTGACCAAGTCCGGAATGATGCTCGGCCTGGGCGAAGAGCGTGACGAGGTGTTGCAGGTGCTGGATGATTTGCATGAAGCGGATGTGGATATTTTAACCATTGGCCAGTACCTCAGGCCGAGCGTCAGGCACCACCCGGTCATGAAATACTGGGCTCCCGAAGAGTTTGAAGAACTGAAATATCTGGCTGAAAGGAAAGGTTTCGGTATAGTAGCATCCGGGCCGCTTGTCCGTTCTTCGTTTCATGCCGAAGAGGTATTTCAGGGCTTGCGGGAACGGAGGAAAACGAAGGGAGGAAAACGGTGATGCAAAACACGATTCAACAGAGTCTGGAAAAAATCGGACTGATCAATCTGGAACGTATTTACTGGAATACCCCCACGCCCGCGTTGTACGAACGGGTGGTTCGCCGCCGCGAGGGACATCTCTCCCATATGGGACCGCTGGTGGTTCGTACCGGTTATTACACAGGCAGGGCTGCAAGGGATAAATTTATTGTGGAAGAACCCTCCAGTCAGGGGAAAGTCTGGTGGGGAGAAATCAACCAGTGCTTTCCCGAAGCCAGTTTTGATGCTCTGTGCAAGCGCGTATTCAGCTATCTGGAGGCGCGGCATGTATTTGTTCAGGATTGCTTCGCGGGCGCCGATCCGGCACATGAGGTACCGGTACGAGTGATTACTCAGGATGCATGGCACGCCCTGTTTGCGCGCACCATGCTGATTCGCCCCGTGGATATTGGCCGTGAGATTGGCGTGGATGAGCCACAGTTTACCGTCGTCCATGTGCCGCATTTCCATGCTATACCCTCCAAGCAGCACACCAATTCCGAAGCCTTTGTGATTCTGCATCTGGGCAAACGCCTGGCGCTAATTGGCGGAACATCCTATGCCGGTGAAATCAAGAAAATAATCTTTACCTGGATGAATTATATCTTGCCACAACAGGATATCCTGTCCATGCATGCCTCGGCGAATGTGGGAAAGGATGGGGATTCAGCCGTATTCTTCGGTCTGTCGGGAACGGGAAAGACAACGCTTTCAGCCGATCCTGAGCGGCGGCTGATTGGTGATGACGAGCATGGCTGGAGCGATGAGGGCATCTTTAATATCGAAGGCGGCTGTTATGCCAAGGTTATCCAGCTTTCCGCGGAGAAAGAACCGGAAATTTATGACATGACGCGGAGGTTCGGTACGATCCTGGAAAATGTGCGCTTCGATGTGAATTCACGTCGTGTGGATCTCGACGATGATTGCCTGACGGAAAACACGCGCGCCGCGTACCCGATTCCAAATTTACCCAATGCCATTTATCCGGGCGTGGCCGGACATCCCAAAAATATTGTGATGCTTACGGCGGATGCTTTTGGTGTCTTGCCACCCGTTGCCAGGCTGACTCCGGAGCAGGCCAAATATTATTTTCTACTCGGTTACACAGCCAAGGTGGCCGGTACGGAGGCAGGCATCACCGAACCGGAGGCCGTATTCAGCGCCTGTTTCGGCGCCCCGTTCATGCCGATGCATCCGGACGTTTACGCCCGCTTGCTGGGTAAAAAGATTGCCAAACACCATGTGAACTGCTGGCTTATCAACACCGGCTGGATCGGCGGGCCGTATGGTGTCGGCGAACGTATGGATATTACCGCCACGCGCGCCATGCTTCATGCCGTCTTGTCAGGACAGCTGGATGATGTGGCGTACCGCGAGCATTCTATTTTCCGTCTGCAAATACCCGAGACCTGTCCAGGCGTGGATGCCCGGATTCTGGATCCGGTTTGCGCATGGGGCGATACCCGGGCCTATGAGGAGAAAGCGCGCGAACTGGCGGGGCTGTTCCATAAAGCGTTTGAAGACATTGCCGGGGACACTGAGCCCGAGCTGGCTGCCGTCGGTCCCGTATAAATCTGCCGAACCTCCCTTGGTACGAGATATCGCACGTATTGCAATTGTCCTCCGTGAAACGCTTTTTCCTTGTGCCTGTTTTTGTCTGGATGATGCTGTTTTCATACCAGGCTGATTCGATGGAGGCACCGATGCACACCAATCACCTGATTCACGAATCCAGCCCGTACCTGCTACAGCACGCACATAACCCGGTGGACTGGTATCCGTGGGGCAAGGAAGCCTTTGAAAAAGCGCGGCGCGAAGACAAACCGATCCTGCTCTCAATCGGGTATTCCACCTGTCACTGGTGCCATGTCATGGAAGAGGAATCCTATTCCGACCCGGAAGTGGGCCGCTTGCTGAATAAAACCTTTGTTGCCATCAAGGTGGATCGGGAGGAGCGACCCGATATTGACCATGTGTATATGCAGGCGGCGCAGATGATGATCGGATCAGGCGGCTGGCCGCTAAATATCTTGATGACGCCGGACAAGCGCCCCTTTTTTGCCGCAACCTATCTACCCAAACGCACCCGCTTTGGCCGAATTGGACTGATGGAACTGACTGAACGGGTACGTGACTTGTGGCAACATGATCGCGCCCGGCTGCTTCAACCCGCGAGCCAGATCGTTACGGCTTTGGATCGCATCAATGCGCCTGCCGCCGGGAGTGCGCCGATGGATGAAAAAGCAGCGGCGCGTGCGTATCGGGAATTGCATCAATCGTTCGATGCGAAGCACGGCGGCTTTGGCGATGCGCCCAAATTTCCAAGCCCTCAAAACCTATTGTTTCTGTTGCGTTACTGGCATCAATCAGGCAATAAAAAGGCGCTTGATATGGTCGAGAAAACACTTGCGGCCATGCGGTCGGGCGGTATCTACGATCAGATCGGTTTCGGCTTCCATCGCTACTCCACCGATAACCACTGGCTGCTGCCGCATTTTGAGAAAATGCTCTACGACCAGGCCATGCTAATTATGGCTTATGCGGAAGCCTATCAAGCCACGGGCAATCCCGCATACGCCCGAACGGCCCGGGAAATCATCGCTTATGCGTCGCGTGACATGCGTTCGCCGGATGGCGGATTCTATTCCGCCGAGGACGCGGATTCCGAGGGTGTCGAAGGCAAATTCTACGTCTGGACCGTCAAGGAAATAGAGGCGGTCCTGGGCAAGACGGATGCTGCTTTCGCGAACTCCGTTTTTGGCGTTAATGCCGATGGCAATGTCCACGATGAAGCCACGGGGCAAAAAACAGGCGTCAATGTGTTGCATATAGCGCATCCGCCAACATCGGAAAAGGACAAGGCACGGCTGGATCAGATTCGTAAGAAGCTGTTCGCTGCAAGGGGAGAGCGCGTTCACCCCTTTCGTGATGATAAAATCCTCACCGACTGGAATGGCATGATGATTGCCGCACTGGCCATTGCCGCCCGTAGCCTGAACGCACCCGAATATGCGCGGGAAGCGGAAAGGACGGCCAATTTTATCCTGAACCGCCTGCGCAAGAAAGATGGGCGATTATTGCATCGTTTCCGCAAGGGAAAGGCAGGGTTGGAGGGCAACCTGGGTGACTACGCCTTTCTGGTCTGGGGCCTGACGGAGTTATACGAAACCAATTTCGAAATACGCGATTTACAAGCGGCGCTGGCATTGAACGCCTCCATGCTCAAACACTTTACCGCGCCGAATGGCGGACTGTATTTCACCGCCGATGATGCGGAAGGATTGCTGGTACGGCCAATGGATGCGTATGATGGCGCCATGCCATCAGGAAATTCCGTCGCCATGATGAACCTGATACGGCTTTCCCGCATGACCGGCGATACGATACTGGCGCAGCGTGCCGCGAACATCGGCAAGGCTTTTTCGCGGGAAGCCAGCCGCATGCCCTCGGCATTTGCCTACATGATGTCCGCGCTACTGTTCGCCGATGGCCGCGGCTACGAGGTCGTTCTGGCCGGAGACAGGAGATCGGCAGGCGGCAAAGCGATGCTGCATGCCATTCGCAAGCGTTTCATTCCTAACAAGGTCGTGCTATGGCAGGCCCCTCAATTAGCGAAACTGGCGCCCTATACCGCGCAGCAGAAAGCGATTGGGGGAAAGACGACGGCATATATCTGCGAGGATTTCCAGTGCAACCTTCCTGTAACAAATCCGCAACAGGCGCTAAAATTACTGGGTGGATCGCAGAAATAACCAGTTTGGAAAATTGTAACTTTTTCACACAGCAAACAGCCACGCCTTGTGCTGATGATCGCGGCCATGCACCACATCAAAATACATGGCTTGTAACTTCCCGGTTACCGGTCCGCGGGAACCCGAACCAACCCGGCGTCCATCCACCTCACGAATGGGCGTCACCTCGGCCGCAGTGCCGGTAAAAAAGGCTTCGTCCGCCACATAGACCTCATCGCGTGTGATGCGTTTAACCACCACCTTGAAGCCTGTTTCTTCGGCCAACTGGATCACTGTCGCGCGCGTAATGCCATCCAGAGCGCTGGTTAAGTCCGGTGTGTAAATCACGCCATCCCGCACCATGAAGATATTCTCACCGCTGCCCTCGGCTACAAAACCCTCTGTATCGAGGAACATTGCCTCGTCATAACCGTCGCGCAGCGCTTCGGAAAGCCCCAGCATGGAATTGATATATTGTCCATTCACCTTGGCCTTGCACATCGCGATATTGACATGATGGCGGGTATACGATGAGGTTCTAATACGGATGCCGTTGTTGATGCCATCATCTCCCAAATAAGCTCCCCAGTTCCATGCAGCGACGATCACATGCGTCTGTAAATTATCGGCACGCAGGCCCATGCCTTCGGAGCCATAGAATGCCATAGGCCGGATATAAGCCGAGTTCAGGCCATTTTCGCGCACGGAAGCCAACTGCGCCGCATTGATTTCATCCCTGGAAAAGGGCATGGGCATACCCATGATATGCGCGGATCGAAACAAACGATCCGTGTGGGCTTGCAGACGGAAAATTGCCGTGCCGTCTTCAGCATCGTAAGCACGCACGCCCTCGAACACACCCATGCCATAATGCAGGGTATGCGTAAGTACATGCACCCTGGCATCACGCCACGGCACCATATTACCGTCAAACCAGATCACGCCATCACGGTCCGCAAAATTTGATATTGCTTTATTCACTTCTTCTCCCAATGGTTATAGCCAGACTATAGAGCTAACCCGGATTATTCATCAATACTTCCGTGCCCTCACGTGTTCTTTTCCCCTGCCTGTGCGATGCACGCAGACAGGCGCAACGAATCCTTGCTCAGGCGTCCGTAAGCGCGGTTACGCCCTTCCTCGCAAGAATCCATTACGAACAAAGGCCCTGCGTGATCAGCACGGCGATTCATGAATAATCCAGGTTAGTTGCAAAACCCGCGAGCGCCGATCGGGCAGCCATACTGAGGCAGGAACACACGATCGACAAGACTTCCAGCGCACTACTTTAATACCTCCAGGCCAGATTCGAAGGCCTGTCTCGGTCATGTTGTAATATGGCAAGACCTTGCCGCGTTCGGGTTATCCGTTAGGCTGTAGCATTCAATGAATGATCCGGCATCTCGAACGGGAAGGCGAATGGCTTGATTCACTGCAAATTGCTTTGTAAAAAATATGGTTCCGTGTCCGCATTAGATCGGGTGGACATCCATGTGCGTGATCATGAGACCACAGTCATTATGGGCGGTTCCGGTTCCGGTAAAACGACATTGTTGCGCCTGATCGCTGGCCTGGAACTCCCGACTTCGGGTGAAATCCATTACAAGAAAGAAGATTTTGTCCACATGCCGCGCAAACGCCTGTATGAACTGCGCGAAACCATGGGCATGGTCTTTCAATACTCGGCGCTGCTCAACTCGTTGAATGTCTACAACAACGTCGCTTTCACCCTGCATGAACACACTGATCTCGACGAAGAGGTCATCCGCACCATTGTTACCATGAAGCTGGAGCAAGTGGGCTTGCGTGGCATGGAACACCTGATGCCGTCCGAATTGTCCGGCGGCATGACCAAGCGCGTGGCTTTGGCCCGCGCCATAGCCATGGATCCGGCCATCGTATTCTTTGATGAGCCGACTTCCGGGCTGGACCCGATTTCTGCTGGCGTCATTACGTCCCTGATTCATGATCTGACTGAAAAATCACACCATACCTCGGTGGTCGTCACCCACGATGTCGAAGCAGGATTATCCATTGCCGATCATCTGGTGCTGTTGTGGCAGGGGTGCGTCATCGCCGAAGGCTCCGCGGATGATATTCGGCACAGCACGGATGAACGTGTCAGACAATTCATTGAAGGACGTCCCGATGGTCCCATTCCGTTCTCGCGCAGCACGACGTCCTATGTGGATGATTTGATGCATAAGCCGGGAACCGTCAGGCTGGCCCAATGAATATGGCGATCGCAACCTTCGGCAGGCTGGGGCGCGGATTCCTGCACATGCTGTCCGGACTGGGTGATGCAGCCACCTTGAGTTCCGCCTCTCTAAGGCTGCTTGCCGCCCCCCCATGGCAAGGCAGGCATATCATTATCCAAATGTTCAGCATCGGCGTTGGATCAGTGATGATTATTGCTTTAACCGGTACCTTCACGGGTATGGTTCTGGCCATTCAGGGTTATTATACCCTGGCTAAATTCGGTTCCGACTCCATGCTGGGCGCAGGTATTGCATTGGCAATTATTCGCGAATTGGGGCCCGTTCTGGGCGCCATGATGCTGACCGCTCGCGCCGGTTCAGCCATCACGGCGGAGATTGGTATCATGCGTGTGACCGAGCAGATAGATGCGCTGGAAATGATGGCGGTAAACCCCCGCGCCCGCATTATTATGCCGCGCATCATTGCCGCCACCCTGGTGTTGCCCCTGCTCATTACGCTGTTTGATCTTATCGGCATTGGCGCCGGATACATCGTCAGCGTGCATCTGCTGGGAGTCAATCCGGGGGCATTTATTGCCGAAATGCAAGCCAAGGTCACAATGCATGACATCAATGCCGGTTGGGTGAAATCAATTGGTTTCGGCTTTCTGGTTGGCGTCATCTGCACCTGTATCGGCTATCGCGCCACGCCGACCACGGAAGGTGTTGGCAAGGCGACGACGCAGGCCGTTGTACTTTCGTCGGCGGGCATCCTGATTCTGGACTATATCCTCACATCGTTTTTCCTGTGAAACCCCTGGAGTAAGCTATGAATGAATATAAACGTATTGAGATTGCCGTCGGGATATTCGTATTTATCGGCATTGCAGGCATGTTTTACATGGCCCTGAAACTGGGAGAGGTCGGCGGGTTGAGTACGTCAGGCTATGCCGTCACTGCCGATTTCGATGATATTGGCGGTATTCGCGCCGGTGCGGATGTCATGATGGCAGGCGTGGTCGTAGGACGCGTGAACAGTGTCCGCCTGACCAGGGATGATCAGGCAGAGCTTACCCTGCGCATTCATAACGGCATCAAACTAACCTCCGATGTTATTGCTTCAATTCGTACCAAGGGCATTATCGGCGACCGTTTCGTTCGCCTCTCCCAGGGGGCTGATGACACGTATCTGAAGGCTGGAAGCGCCATTGAGGAAACGGAATCGGCCATCAGCCTGGAAGGACTGGTGTCCAATTACATTTTCAATAGCAAGAAAAAATGACCGATGGCGTATATCCTCGCCCGTCGGGGCGCCAGGTTCCCTGTACCGTTTCTCCAGCCGACGATAGATTACCATCCTCTCATGGAATAAAGGAGCCCGATATGTTCAGGAAATTTCTGCTTTCGCTTGTATTAGTTACCCTGCTACCTTCTTATGCGCTGGCTGAAGACAGCCCCAAAGTAGTCGTCGAAACCGCCGTTAACGGCATCCTTCATGTGCTGAAATCCCGCCAGAATCAGAATCGCATTACGCTAAAAGACCGCGAAGCGATCCGTCAGTCCCTGAAAGGGTACTTCGACTTCCGGGAAATGGCCAAACGTTCACTGGGCAGGCCATGGAGGAAAATGGACAAGGCGCAACGCACCGACTTCGTGGACATCTTTCGTGAGCTGCTCGAACGCTCCTATGGCAATCGTTTATCCGAATACCATCATCAGACCGTTGAGTTCGGTAAAGTCAAAATCAGGGGGCGGATTGCTATTGTCAATTCCAGGGTTGTGGATACCAAAAAAAAGGTGCCGGTCCGTTACGTACTGTTGCATGAGAAAGACGGGTGGCGAGTGTTTGACATAAAAATCGAGGGTATCAGCATGGTCAACACCTTCCGTTCTGATTTTAAGCAGGCGGTCAGCCAAAAAGGTATTGACGGTTTCCTCGCTGATCTGAAAAAAAAGGTGGAAAAGATGAAAAAACAGGACAGGGCCGGGAGTTGATTTACGACATTCATGCTGCGTAAATTAGGCTCTGTTCTCGCCGCATGCCGACGTATCCTGCTGCTGCTCATTCTGTGTTTCACCATCCTTGCCGCATGGCTATATTGGCAGGCGCCACCGCTCGATACGATGCGTCCGGAACTGGAAAATATACTCAAACAACGGCTGGAACTGCGCGAATTACATCTTGGCCATCTTTCGTGGCACTGGGCCGGATATACATGGCTGGAAGCGGATAACGTCAGTTTTACAGGACGAAAAGGACAAATTTATGTCGCCAGGGCCAACCTGGCCGTGCGCCTCTCCACATGGGAGATGCTGGCAGGCCGCTTGCGGCCCACCAGCATCAGCGTACGACAGGGCGTCATCAGGCTGAATATCCCGGAACAGTCCCAGGCAGGAAAATGGATTCCTCTGTCCGGCAAGCTCAGTATGGAAGATACGACCTTCATTTTGACATATGGAACATTTAGCACCCGTTTGGATCACCTCAACCTGCATATGGATGGGCCAAATCACAGCCTTTCTGCACAAACCCCCGGATCAAGCTTTGAGCTGACATGGAATGAAGCCCTTGAACCGGTGAGCCTGCATGCGAGTTTTCATAACTTGAAATGGCTTCCCATTCCGTGGCGTATGCGCCTGCAAGGGAAATTTACCGGAGAAATCACCCTGCAACGTGATCCGGCAGGGCAGCTTTGGCACGTACAGAGTTCACTGTATTCCGGTGGTGGCGCACAGATCATGAAAGCGGAAGGACAGCCATGGATCAACTTTAATGCCATTGAAATGAAAGCGAACCTGCATACGAAACAGAACCTGTCCGATGTCACCAGCCTTGAATGGGAGAGGCTCAACTGGCGCTCGGGCATCAATACGTTACAGATGGATGGCGCATGGAAAAATAAAATACTGCATATGAATTTTCGTTCAGAAACAATTCAACTGCCAGTACTCGTTTCATGGCTGAAGCCGTTGGGCAATATGGCCTGGCAACAATGGCTTGCGGGCATCCATTCGGGTAAAATCGGACAACTGGAAGGTGACGTCACCGTCGCCCAGGCCCGGCCATGGCAAATTTCCACGCCCGGGCAGTGGCAACAGAGTCATTTCCACATCCATACGCGAATCCACGATGCCGGCATCCCTCTGGCGAAACCGAACGAGCAACTCCGCCATCTGGAAGCCACAGCCGACATAAATGAAAAGGGCATCAGGATGCAGGTAAGCCATGCCACGCTGCCGCATCATGTCGGAAAAATTCATGGCCGTCTGATCATCCGCGACTTGCGGAACATTATCTTTGATATCCAGGGTGGCGGCACAATCGATATCGCCCGTTTTCAGGCATGGCATGGTATCGGTTTGTTGCCACAACTGATATGGCGGAAATCTTCAGCCACAGCCCGCTTCTCATTACGCTGGCCCCTGCATGAGGCGGCCCCTCAACAGGGAACGGTGGAACTCATGCCCGATACGGTATGGCAGACCGATTGGATGGGCAAACTCGTCCACCTGTCAGACGGTGTTTTACGCTGGAACGCCAAAGGCAATCTGAAGATCGAATCCATGCATGTCGAACACGGTGCATTCGCGGGAACACTGAATCTGGATATGCATGAGGATCAAAAACATGCATGGCAACTGGTGAAACTGTCCCTGCGAACCGTTGCTGATTTTCCAACACTGGTCAATCAGTATCGTATTCCGCTGGATGCGCCCGCAGGCAAGATGAGAGCCCGTCTGACATTTGACCGTTCATGGCACCTGAATCTCGACCTCCACGAGGCGGCATGGCAACACTTCCTGGGCTCCGACAAAACCGTGGGAGAACCTTATTTTCTTGCCATATCCGGTGAAATGTCGGGCAACGGAATCAAGGTGATAAATATTGAAAGCAGTGGCGTTGCACCGGAAATAGAAGGCGACGGATCGCTCAATAGCACTCATTTAAGGCTGCGCTTGCGCACCATACGAGCGCCCGCTTTTACCGGCAGCATCAACATCACGGATCCCTTCAACGATGCGCCACTGGAAATTGACGTTCGTTCTGAATTTCTGGATCGCGCCGCATTACCGGACCATATTCCAGGCGCCATTAAACTCACGGGTATTTCAGGAACCGCCAATACATCCGGCGCATGGGTGTTACGGGGATTCTTCAAAAAGATTCAATGGAATGCCGTATCCATGCGCGGCGTCCATATTCAGTTTGCCTCTTCACAGCAGGGCGTCGGATTGCTTAAAGCTGAAAATCTGAATGTGGCGCAGCTTTCCGTCAGTGATGTGCGCGCCTTCTTCCGCCTTTCCGAAAAGGGCGTGGTGGATATGCGTCAGCTTTCCGCAACATTACTCGGACAAAAACTGGATCTTTCAGCAATTCTGTCACCCGAACCCGGGAACGCTTTGCGGTGGAAAGGGTTTGCCCGCGTCAGTGGAAATTTCAGCGAAATGATTCAGCGGCTGGATGCCTCCCGGCTGTTCGAAGGCGGCACGGTGCATGCTCTATGGTCTGGCCAGGGGCTGCTCGATCCCGGACGCCCCTGGTGGAATGACATGAAGGGACGACTCAGGCTCCGCTCCGACAATGGCCGCCTGCTGGTAAAAGATAGTACCATGACGAAACTGCTGGCGGCATTGAGCCTGACCGACCTGCCCAAATTTTTGACCGGGAAGCGCAAAGACGTTTCCGGGATCGGTATGTTTTACAAGCGTCTGCAACTGGAAGCCACCGTTAACGGGGCAATGGCGAATATCAATCAGTTTGCCATACGCGCATCGGCGCTGGATATGGCTGGCAGCGGCAAACTCAGCCTTGCCAATGGGCATATTGACTTATACATGACCGTGCGCCCACTACAGAATCTGGATGCCTTTCTGCGCATGATCCCATTGCTGCGCGACCTTATTCTGGGGCCGGCCAAAAGCGTGTTCCGCAAGGTTTATCATGTCTATGGGCCATTATATAACGCAAAAATTGAACCGGTCAGCCCGGAAAAGGCAGGACTGCCGGAGTCCGGCGTTATCGAAAGCCTGATCCACTTGCCGGGAAAGTGGTTTGGATCGGATAAGGGGCAGCCCTAGGGCTGCCCTTTACCCACAAATCATGCCACAGAGCCCTTGCACACGGGGCAGCCCTAGCCTGAACTATTCATCAATACTGCCGCGCCCTCGCTTGACCGTGATTGTGCGGGTGCGCATCGCTGTGAGGTAGTGGAAAATCGAAACTTCCTTTATTTTACCTTGATCAGGCCGATTCGATACGACGAATATAGCATGGAACGTAACAGCCCGTACGATCAAAATATGTCCCGGTGTTTGCGTATGGTGCGAACGGTAAAGAAGTAGCCTATAGTCTGGCTGAAGCGTGTGTGAACAGTCCGGGGTAGCGAGATCAATGGGGGGGGACGGGCGGATGATCAGATTACAGTCACAAAGTTTTCGAGATCAAACCCATATCGTATTGGCCCTGCTGGGCACGCTGCCCTATCTTCTGTTCATTTATATTATCTCCAGGGAACATTTCACCTTCACGCAGAATGTGTTGCTGGTCGCCGCTGTCATGCTTGTTTTTCATCTTGGTGGTTATCATCTCCTTCGAACATTCTCGGATGCTCTGGGTCGGTTGGTCCAGCGTACACGCATTGCGCCTGAATCGGCCACACTCAGGGAAATTCCCGTTGAAGAGGGAAATTTGACTGAACTTGCCGATCTGACAAGGCACTTCAACAGACTGTTGGAAGAGCTCAGGGATCAAAAGGATCAATATCGGGAGATTACGCTGGAGTTATTAAAACATGCAAAACAAAGCAATACTGAATATCAACGCCGCATGGCCGAAAGCGAAATTCATCATAACCGGCTAAAACCTTATATTGGCAGCCAGATTGCTGATCGTATTGCACATGGGGATGAAACCTTGCTGCGGCCTGAATATCGGGTCGTCACGGTTCTTTTTGCGGACATACGTTTCTTTACAAGCCTTTCGGAAGAAATAAGCCCTGATGAGGTGATTGAAATGTTGAATGAGTATTTCGATCGCATGGTGCGGGTGGTCTATCGCTATCATGGGGTTTTGGACAAGTTTATCGGGGATGAATTGATGGCTGTTTTTGGTTTTGTCACGCCTTCGGAGCAGGGGCCGCTGGATGCCCTGCGTGCAGCGATGGAAATGCAGAAAGCTATGGCACAGTTGATGCAAGAGCGAAAATCGCAGGGTAAGACAATATTCCAGATGGGCGCCGGTATCAATACGGGAGAGGCCATTGCAGGTAGCCTGGGCTCCCGGGATCGGAAGGATTATACGGTGATTGGAGACATGGTGAATGTGGCTTCGCGTCTGGAATCTTTGGCGCAGGGAGGGGAAATTATTGTCAGCGAATCCATGTACCGCGCGTGCGAGGACATTGTGGAGATGAAAAAACGCGGCAGCATTGAAGTGAAGAATCGTACAAGGCCCGTGAACTGTTATGTGGTTGCGGAGAGCAGCGGATGACCAAACGACAAAGGCAGCAAGAGGAGAAGGGTTTATGCAGCGTCACGAATCTGATCTTCAGGGCAGGATGTTGTCAATATGCGTCATCGATGGTAATGACGGACTTGCTATGGGAAATTACCTGAACACCGGAGGTAACTCTCTTTGAATAAAGAGGCTTTTTGGAAGTCAGACTGGTTCATCGGCGTACTCGTGACATTTTTGTTTGCTGTTACCTTTTTTGTATGGAATCCTCTGAAAGGCTTGGAAAACAAGGCCTATGATATGGGTGTATCCCTGGTGGCCCAACCGGCGGACGGCCATATTGTGCTTGTCGCCATTGACAATGAATCCATCGACCGCATGGGGCGCTGGCCATGGCCGCGCGCCACCAGGGCTAAAATGCTTGCTAAAATGGTTGAGAAGCTATCGTCTGCCGACGCCCGTCTCATTGGCGTGGATGTACTCTTCAGCGAGGTTCAGACGGATCAGAATCTGCAACAGCTCAAACAGTTAACTCGGGTTCTGGCGCGAAGAGGTGATTTGGAAACCAGAAGATTGTTGCAGGTAGCGGAGAAATCACTGGATATGGACCTCATGCTGGTGAATGCGGTCAGGCAGGCGGGTAATGTGGTGATGCCCATCGTCTTTGACCTTGGCGCTCCACGGAGCCGCCCGGTTATGCCGCTTCCCGATTATATCAGACGGATGGAAATCAGGAACATCAGCCGTTCCAGTGAATCCGCCAGCATTTTGAGTGCATCCAGGATAAGATACCCCTTCCCGAATTTGGCGAGGGCTACGGCGGCAATGGGCTATGTGAATGCGTGGGAAGGAAGCGGTGTCGTGCGCTCGGAACCATTGTTAATTGACTACCATGGTCAGGCGTATCCATCCATGTCACTGGCGCTGGCCGCAAAGTCTCTCAATTTGGGTATGAATGATATTATGGTCAATTCCGATATGGATATCAAACTTGGAGCGAAGAACATTACAACCGGCGCATCCATGCGGTTTTATCCCGATTTTTACCGATCCGATACGGGCAGAGCAGCCTTCAGGCATTATTCTTTTTATGATGTTTATACGGGGAAAATTCCAGACCGTGCATTCAAGAATAAAATTGTTTTGGTTGGAGTGACGGCATCGGGGACGGGTAAGCGTTATGTTACGCCCGTCAGTGATAGTATGACGAGCGTGGAATTGCAGGCGAATACGCTCAGCAGCATTTTGAACGAACAATACTTCACCCGCCCGGCATGGTCATTTCGAATGGAAATCGGATTTCTGATGATGGTCGGTCTGTACCTGATTCTGGTGTTTCCGCGCGTGGGACCGGGCGTTTCCGCCGCCCTGTCTCTTGTGCTTCTGTTGGCGTTGATTGGGACGGAATTCGTATTACTGACAGGTTTTGGGTTATGGGTGCAAACCATGACGGCGGCAACCCTGCTTCTTCTCGGTCATCTGGTGTTAACGACAAAACGTTACTTCGCTTCCGGAGGAGAGCGGCAGGCAATGCAAGCGGATTCAGCCGAAACGAACAAAATGCTGGGTCTTTCCTTCCAGAGCCAGGGTATGCTGGACATGGCTTTTGACAAGTTCCGCAAGTGTTCCGTGAATGATGATATTCTGGCTACATTGTATAATCTTGCGCTGGATTTTGAGCGCAAACGGCAGTTTAACAAAGCCACCTCCGTTTATGAGTATATGATCGGACATGAACCGGATTACAAGGATATTCAGACCAGAGCGGATCGTGCGAAATCAGCCGGCGACACCATGATCCTTGCCCCCGGCACGACAGGCGGCGGCATATCGGCCTTGCTGATTACCGGCGGCGCCAAACCCACGCTTGGGCGTTATGAGATTATCAGGGAGCTTGGCAAGGGTGCGATGGGTACGGTTTACTTTGGCAAGGATCCGAAAATTAACCGTGATGTCGCAATCAAGACCATGGCTCTGTCACAGGAATTTGAACAGGATGAATTACAGGAGGTAAAAGACCGCTTCTTCCGCGAAGCGGAGACCGCCGGACGACTGAACCACCCGAACATTGTTACCATTTATGATGCCGGCGAAGAACATGATCTGGCTTATATCGCTATGGAGTTTCTGTCCGGGACGAACCTGTCGCCGTTTACCAAACCGGACAAACTGATGCCGCCTGTCGCCGCGCTAAAAATTTCGGGAAAGATCGCCGAGGCGCTGCATTATGCGCATGCTCAGGGCGTGGTGCATCGCGATATCAAGCCAGCCAACATCATGCTGCTTAGAGACAGGACGGTGAAGGTGACGGACTTTGGTATCGCGCGTATTACCGCTTCCAGCAAGACCAGAACCGGCGTGGTATTGGGAACGCCGTCTTATATGTCCCCCGAACAACTGTCCGGCAAGCATGTCGACGGCCGTTCAGACTTGTTTTCCCTGGGGGCCATGCTGTATGAACTGTTAACCGGGGTCAGGCCATTTCGTGGAGATTCCATGGCTACCCTGATGTTCCAGATTGCCAATGAACCGCATCCCGATATTCGTGAGCGCAAGCCTGACTTACCGGAGTCCGTGGCGATGTTGACCAATAAACTCCTGGCCAAGGAGGCGGAATCGCGTTTCGCCAACGGCATGGAAGTCGTGCGCGCAATTATTGGCTGTTTAAAGGATTTTTCAGTCAGAGGTAAAGCAACATGAATGCGCTCGAAATGCACGCAGTGACCGATGTGGGAGTCAAACGTGAACATAATGAGGATTGCGTGGGAATTACACCCGGCCAGGGTTTTGCGGTTTTGGCCGATGGCATGGGGGGGCACAATGCCGGTGAGGTCGCCAGCTCCATGGCCGTAGACATCATTACGCGTTATCTGAAAAAGAATCTCGAACATATGCCCGAAGCTGAACTGGACCCGGATACGGGATTCACCAGGGAATCCATCATGACGCGAGATGCGGTGTCCATGGGAAACAATGCGATTTACGAGACATCGCAACATAGATCGGAATGTATGGGAATGGGAACAACCGTGGTTGCCGCTATATTCTATGGCGACCGTCTGACTGCCGGGAATGTGGGCGATTCACGCATGTACCGTTTGCGTGGCGATGTGCTGACGCATGTAACTGAGGATCACTCCCTGATCCAGGAGCAGGTGCGCAGGGGGCTTCTGACTGCTGCTGATGCACGCAATTCCGCTATCAAGAATCTGGTAACGCGGGCGCTGGGCGTGGAGCCGGATGTTGAACCCGATGTGGTGGAAGATATTACCCGGCCCGGTGATTTGTATATGATGTGTTCCGACGGTCTGACGGATGTGGTGCCCGATGAGGCGATTCGTTTGACGATGACCCAGTATCCCAATGATCTCCGTAAAATCGGATCACATCTGGTCCAACTGGCAAACGACGCGGGCGGCCCTGATAATATTTCAGTGATACTCATTCGAGTGAACAGGAGTTACCATCGAAAGCAGGGGATATTGTCAAGACTATTCAGGCGAAAGAAATGGTGATGACGGGTAAAATGGAGGAAAAGCATGGCTTGTAAACTCATCCTTAAATTCAAGGACTCAGTGATTTCCGAGTATGATCTGGATCAGGAGGAAACCGCTATTGGGCGTAGGCCAGAGAATGACATTCACGTGGACAATCTCGCGGTTTCAGGCCGCCATGCGCGCGTGCTTATGATTGGCGGCAAGGCTATTCTGGAAGATCTTGGCAGCACCAATGGCAGTTTTGTCAATAACAAACGGATTACCAAGCATGTATTGCAGCATGGGGATAATATCCTCATCGGCAAACACACGTTAACCTTTGTCAACATTGAGGATGTGGCGCAGCCGCCGGTGGAAACCCATAAAGATGAGGACGAGATGGACAAAACCATGATCCTCACGCCGAAAGCGCGTGCGTCCATGATGCCGGAAGGCCTCGGCGTCGCATCGAAAGGCCCTGCCATGCCTTTGGGCGCAGTACAAATTCTCGCGGGATCCCTGACTGGAAAGAGTTATGACCTGACTGCCTCGCTGACCAGTATTGGCAAGGGAGGTAATTGCAAGATAAGAATCAAGGGTTTTATGGTGGGAAAACAGGCCGCGGTGCTCACTCGCCGGCCAACCGGTTACCATATCACTCACCTTGAAGGCATGGCCAAGCCCAGGGTTAATGGAAAAGCAGTGGGTACGAAGCCACGTACGCTTAACGATGGAGATGTGATTAAAATTGGCGATACCAAAATGGAATTCTTCGTTAAGAAAACCGTTACCGCATAGACTAGTCTGTATTATTCATGAATAGTGCAGGGCTACCCATGCATTCCCGTGCAGCGTTCCATCTTGATCAGGTTCGCGCGTGCACATCAAACAGCCGGTTGTATTCATCCAGCGCATATCGATCAGTCATGCCGGCAATATAGTCGGCAATGGCGCGTGCATGCTGTGCTTCGCTGTTCTGCTTACGCATCGGCGCCATAATATCGGGCGGTAGCATGGCCGGGTTTTCCATATAGGCGGAGAATAGTTCATGGATGACACGGGTCGCCTTGGCCGCCATGCGAACAACACGATAATGGTGATACATATGTTTGAGCAGATAGCGCTTTATTTCGCCATTCATATGCCGTACTTCGCGTGAGAACCCGACCAGCGCTTTATCCGCATTGCGTACGTCGCCAAGGGAATGAATATCCGATTCTTCTATCCGCCGCGTGGTTTCATCAATGACATCCATAATCAGAAAGTTAATCATCCGGCGAATGGTTTCATGGATGGCGGTGCTTTCGGCAATGGAGGGAAGATCGTCCTTTACTTTTTCGTAGTGCATCGAAAACAGCGAAACGCTGCACAGCCCTTCCACATTCAGAATACCCGCACGGAACCCGTCGTCTACATCGTGGTTGTTATAGGCAATTTCGTCAGCCAGATTGCCGACTTGCGCTTCAAGCGTGGCTTGTTCACCGAGATGATATTCAGCCAGATCGGCGTTCACGGGAAGATCATGTGACGATGTGTGTTTGACAATGCCCTCCCGGGCTTCAAAGCTCAGATTCAGGCCTGGAAAGTTGGCGTAGCGGCGTTCCAGTTTTTCAATAACCCGCAAGGACTGGCGATTATGCTCGAAGCCGCCATGTGATTTCATGGCCGCATCCAGCGCATCCTGGCCGGAATGGCCAAAAGGCGTATGCCCAAGGTCATGGGCCAGCGCCACGCTTTCGGCCAAATCTTCATGCAGCCTCATGGTTCTGCAGATAGAACGGGCAATCTGCGCAACTTCAATGGAATGCGTCAACCTCGTCCGGTAGTGATCCCCTTCATGATTGACGAACACCTGGGTTTTGTATTCAAGGCGACGAAATGCCGTTGAATGGATGATGCGATCACGATCACGTTGAAACATATTGCGGGTGGGAGAAGCCACTTCAGGATACCTGCGGCCACGCGACAGTTCGGAACGGCAGGCATAAGACGCCAGTATGGTTTCATACAAATACTCCGGCGAAGTCTTCATGGATACTGTCGCATCATGGATAGCGCCTCCAAAGCGGCGGTGCGCGGATCAGGCGCCTGGATGATCGGACGGCCCACCACGATATAATCCGCACCCTGATTCATGGCCATGTGGGGATCGGCAACCTGCTTCTGGTCATTTTGGGCCTGGCCTCCCCAACGAATGCCGGGGGTGACGGTCAGGAAATCCGCGCCACACGCCTGTTTGATGTTGGCGACCTCATGCACGCCGCATACGACGCCATCCAGCCCGGCATCGCGCGCCATCGCGGCCCGACGCACCGTTTCCTGCCGCACCTCTTCGGGCGCCATGGCGCTGCTGGTCAGTACGGTGACCGCGATTAATTTCATCCGTGGAAACACCGATGCCGATTGCACGGATCCCCGCATCATATCCATACCGCCCGCGGCATGAATATTGATCATTTGTACGCCAAGATTTCCGGCGCTGGTGACGGCTTCGGCGACGGTATTGGGGATGTCGTGAAATTTAAGATCCAGAAATACCCGATGGTTCCGCATCAGAGTATGAACCAGATCCGGACCTTCGGCGACAAACAGGCGCAAACCGACCTTGAACCAGCCCACACAGTTGCCGATGCGTTGACACATGCCGAGAGCTTGCTCCCGGTCAGGCACATCCAGGGCCACCATCAAACGGTCACGCATCATATCTGGGTCTCCTGGATGGGCTGCATGCTCCCCCATTCATGGCACTGGGGGCATTGCCAACGCATATCCATGACTTCTACACCACAATGACCGCATGTGAAATTTCTGGACTGCTTCTGCCAGTGACGCGCAGCCCGGGTTTCGGCATCATCGTCACCCATGATTGCCCTGAGGTGAAGGCAACTGCGCAAGCCTTCGGGCAAGAAGGCTATTTTAGCCATCAGGTGTTTGGCTTCCCTGACGCCCTGCCTTGCACTGACGCCCTTAATCCATTCCAGCGCCAGAAATTCATCATGGTGTTGTTCCCAGCAGGACAACAGGAATGCTTCACCTTGTTTGGCATAGATGTCGGGACGATCCAGAAGGACAGAAACCAGTAACGGAATATATTGAGGCGCTGCCTGTTGCAACCTTTCCATACTGGCAAAGGACGCTTCATTGTCGCCACGGCTCAAATCTATTTCGGCGAGCAACATGTGCGCCGCGGCGCAGGCGGGGTTTGTATCAATAGCCCTGGTCACCAGATCCAGTGCCTGTTTCTCATCACCCTCGTTGCATTTTCCGCGGGCCATTTCGGCTGTCAGGTACGCAAGATGCAGTGAGGAGGATGTGCCGCGAGCCCGATCAAGGCGAGAAAGCACATCCCTGGCCAGACTCCACTCCCGACCCTGTTCACGAATACGCAAGGTTGCTTCCAGAGCAGGGATATGGCCGGGCGCTACGCCAAGGACCTTGCGATACTGTTGTAAAGCGCGGCCCAGTAATCCGCCAGCCTGAAAATCCATGGCCAGAGCAAGCTGTGCTTCCATGTGCAAATCATCGGAAAGGCCAGGTCGGGCCAACAGATTCTGGTGGATGCGAACCGCACGCCCGAATTCTCCTTTATTACGAAACAAATCTCCCAGCGCAAGGTAAACTTCAGCCGTTTCGGTTTGCAGGCGAGCAACATGGACCAGTTCCTTTAATGCCTGGTCCGGCTCATCGGAGAGAAGGTAGTTAATTCCCCGCAATAGCGACGGAATACGGGCATCTTCTGCCTCCTGCTTGTCTTCCATATCCGGTTGTAGCTGCCACAAAAACCAGATGAGCGCGGCGAAAGCCGCCAAAATGACGGCAAGCACAAGGGGAGGCGTCATGTTTCGTCTTGCAGGGGCAGGTTGCGCAGATTATTAACTTCTGTTTGCAATAAATTATTTTCGTGCCGAAGATGATTAATTTCATGTTTATGCTTACGGCGTGAAAAACTCAGCGATAGCATGCCTCCAAGAAAACCAAAGAGAAATGCAATAAAAATAGGCAGATAAAGAGGAACGTTACCGGATGAATAATCGACGAAATGGATGGAAACCTTGCCATCATTGACGGCGGCGAACATGGTGGCCAGTGTCGTAAGCAATACTACGGAAAGCGCGTTAATCCAGTTCATAACATTCCCCTGTGCAGGTTGATCCTTGTGAAAGAAGCCTACTTTACAGGAAAAGCGTGAAGGGCCAAAGGATGATCACTGCGTACGAGATCGCGTAAACCAATGGACATGATTGATCTTCCGATGAAAAAGTAAGGGCGCGGATCAGGCGATCTTATCAACCCGCTCGCGCAAGCCCTTCCCCGGCTTGAATTGTGGCACGACTTTGGCCGGAACCTGGACGGCGGCGCCCGTCTTCGGGTTGCGGCCGATGCGCGCATTGCGCTGTTTGGTATAAAAGCTGCCAAAACCGCGTAGTTCCACCCGTTCCTTTCGGGTGAGCGCATCACCTATCGCGGAGAATATCGTATTGACGACCACCTCGGCTTCCCGGCGTGTGATTTGATCCTGTTTATTCGCTATAAGTTCCACCAATTCTGATTTGGTCATATTTTTTCCCTCGTTCCCTTCTCCCGCTGTGCTGAGTCAGAAGTATCGCCGCCCTTTTTTTTACCCGGAAACTTGCGCTGCAACTCCAGAGCAAGAGCGGACGGCGCGTCTCCTTTCTCAACGGATTTTGCGTAATTCCGGACTGCATCCTTTTCCTCGTCGTGCAGCATCTGGTTGATCGAAAGCTTAACCCTTCTTCGCTTACGGTCCAGATCGACAATTTTAGCTTCAATACTTGACCCACTTTTTAGTTCGGCGCTATCCCGCGGGACTTCACGATTGGAAAGGTATGCGATGACGCCTTGCATCAGTTCAACCGTAAATCCGCCGGAGACCGGCTCCAATACCCTGCCATCAACCCGGTTGCCGCGGGAGGCATTGGCAAGAAAAACTTCAAATGGATCGTCTTCCAGTTGCTTGACACCCAGTGCAATCCTTTGCCGTTCAATATCCACACCCAGAACGACGCACTCCGCTTCGTCACCTTTGGCATAGGACATAATCGCCTGCTCACCGGATTCACGCCATGAAAGATTGCCGATATGCACCAAACCGTCCAACTCGTCATTCAGACGAATAAAAAGACCAAAATCTGTGATACTCCTCACGGTTCCCTTGATACGCGATCCCGCGGGATGTTCGGCCAGCCAGGCTTGCCACGGATTTTCCGTTACCTCTTTCAGGCTTAACGAGACACGACGTTTTTCCGCATCGACCGACAATACTTCGACATCCACGACATCGCCTTCGGCAAGTACGTTCGACGGATTGATATCCTGCCGCGTCCAACTCATCTCCGAGCGATGAATCATACCTTCCACGCCCGGTTCGACCTCTACCATAGCGCCATAATCCAGCAGCTTGCGCACGGTCCCCGTTAAACGCATGCCTGCCTGGTATTTTTCCGTTACTTTTTCCCATGGATCAGGCTGTAGCGCACGCATCGACAGGGAAACCTTTCCGCTGGACTCATTCAGCTTGATGATTTCCGCCGTAACCTGTTGGCCTGTCTGTAATGCTTCACTCGGATGCTTCAGGCGCCTCCATGCAATGTCCGACACATGCAATAGCGCATCCACGCCACCGACATCCACGAAAGCGCCAAAATCCGTCAGGCGTTTAATTTTACCGGTGATTTTATCGCCAACGCCTGCCGAAGCAAAGAATGCCAGACGTTTTTTATCACGCACCGCCTCAAGCGGCCGCTTGCGGGAAACGACGATATTTTCAGGCTTGCGGTTTGCGGTCAACACGACAACGTCGATGCGTTGTCCCATCAGATCGCTGGAAGTCGATGGCGTGATATTGATTTCGGAGCGGGGCAAGAAAGCGCTTAAACCACCAAGATCGACCCTCAGTCCACCCTTGACTTCGGTCCGAACCGTCGCGGGAATACACGAACCGTTCGCCAGAGATTCATCCACGCATTTCCATAGCGATTGGTGCTTTGCCGCCAACACCGATAAATGAACGCCGCTTGATCCACCTGTTGATTGCACCATCACTTCAACACTGTCGCCAATAGAGGGAACCGGCTCGCCAATTTTCTCAAACTCGTTTAACGGGACAAGACCTTCATTCTTCTCACCCACATCCACCATCACCGATTCATTATCGATGCCGACCACCAGTCCGGCGACAATTTGACCACGCGCAGCCATGGGGTGTTGTTTGATGGATTCTTCAAATAATTGTTTGAATGATTGTTCATCCGCGTTCGTAATACCGGGTTTTTCATCCGCCAATGTCTGTCCGGATGGGGGAATCACCGATGGTGCAACAACATCGGGGATACTGGAATAATTCTTTTCAATGGCACTTGTCATGTCTGCTTGAAACCTCATTGGCGCCGGAATATGGTTTTTCAGGCTTTGCATGCATCTTCAGCGCGGCGGGCAAGCCCTCTGCGTTCCATGATGGCGAGCATTCTGTCCACCACTTCGTCGATTCGCATCGTTGTGGAATCAATACACACGGCGTCTCCAGCTTTTTTCAGCGGCGAATGTTCACGCTCGGCATCTTGAGTGTCACGCACTCTGATGCGGGTCAGGATATCGTCAAGGCTAGCTTCGGCTTCGATCTCCTGCAACTGTAACCAGCGCCTGCGTGCGCGTTCCCTGAGTGATGCCGTGAGAAAAAATTTGGCTTGTGCGTCAGGCAATACGACCGTGCCAATATCCCGCCCGTCCATGACACAGCCATGCCCGGCCAGTTGTTGCTGAACCGTAAGAAGGCGCGTTCGAACATTCGGCATGGCGGCAATCATGGAGGCGCTTGCCCCGGTTTTCTCGTTCCGGAGCCTGTCCGACCAGTTTTCGCCAGCGACAACGATACCATGCTCCCGCCACTCCATCTTTTCCAGGCATCCATCCAATACTTCGAGGATCGAGCTTTCCAAAGTAATATCCGCACCCCGCTGTTCCGCGCAACAGGCAGCGTAACGGTATAACAAACCGGTATCAAGCACGGGCAGGCCAAGGTTCGCTGCGAGCAGGGCGGACGCCGTTCCCTTGCCGGAACCTGAAGGGCCATCAATCGCCACTTGCAGCCCCTGGACTGGAATCCAGCCGGCAATCACCGTCACGGGCTTCGGTGTCGTGGTTGTTTTCGGGTATTGCGTCATCTCTTCCGCTTCGGGCTCGCACGCAAAGCCAGCAAGCCGGACACCTGTTTTGCTCCCATGAAAACGTTTAACTTCGTACTGCGCGTTTGCGATCAATCTCGCTTAGATGGCGCTTGCGCAACCGAATCGATTTCGGCGTGATTTCGACCAACTCATCATCGGCGATAAATTCGATGGCACGCTCCAGCGTAAGCTGAAGCGGCGGCACCAGATCAATGGCGTCATCCTTGCCGGATGCGCGCACGTTGGTCAGTTTCTTGCCTTTGGTGGCATTGACGACCAGATCGTTATCGCGCGCATGGATGGCGATAATCATGCCCTCATAGAGTTTCACGTTCGGACCGATAAACATCTTGCCACGTTCCTGCAATTTCCATAGTGCAAAAGCCACCGATTCACCCGCGCCATTGGAAACCATAACGCCGTTCTGACGCCCAGGTAATTCGCCGATGAACGGACCGTACTCGTGGAAGACATGATGGATGACGCCGGTGCCTCGCGTATCGGTCAAAAACTCCGAGGCGTAGCCGATCAGGCCGCGCGTCGGGCAAAGAAATTCAATGCGCGTGGTGCCATCGGGATTGTTTTGCATGTGGGTCATTTCCGCGCCGCGCTTACCCAGCTTCTCAATCACCGCTCCCTGATACCGTTCTTCCACATCCACGGTAACGTGTTCATACGGCTCCTGTTTGACGCCGTCCACCCTGCGAGTGATGACCGTAGGCCGCGAGACAGCCATTTCGAAGCCCTCACGGCGCATATTCTCCAGTAAAATCCCGATATGCAGTTCGCCGCGTCCTGAAACCTTGTATACGTCGCCGGCCTCCGTGTCTTCAACGCGCATGGCCACATTAGTGCGAATCTCCTTCATCAGACGATCACGAATCTGGCGGGTTGTGACGAATTTTCCCTCGGTACCGGCCAGCGGCGAACTGTTGACGTGCAACTCCATGGTTAGCGTGGGTTCGTCTACATGAATGACCGGGAGAGCAACGGGGTTCTCTTTATCCGCAATCGTTTCACCGATATGAATCGTTTCGATACCGGCCAGGGCGACAATGTCGCCGACCGAGGCTGATGCGATCTCGATACGATCCAAACCCTGAAAACCGAGAATTTTGGTAATCCGTGCCGAGGACCGGCTGCCATCAGCATGCAGTACCGTTATATCCTGCCCTACCCGGATCTGGCCGTTAGCGACGCGTCCGATGACGATGCGGCCAACATAGTCATCCCAGCCAAGCGTGGTGGCCAGCATTTGCAGTGGCGCACCGGTGTCGCCTGGAGGTGGGGGAACATGTTCAATGATCGTGTCAAACAGACAGGTCAGAGTGTCCGATGCGTCATTAATATCCAGCATGGCGTAACCATTTTTCGCCGATGCATAGACAATGGGAAAATCGAGTTGCTCATCGTCCGCGCCCAGCGCGGCAAACAAATCGAAGGTCGCATTCACGCAGGCATCGGGATCGGCGCCTTCGCGGTCGATCTTGTTAACGACAACAATGGGTTTAAGTCCGAGATTCAATGCCTTGGAGAGGACAAAACGTGTTTGTGGCATCGGACCTTCGGCCGCATCGACCAGCAGCAACACGCCATCCGCCATATTCAGGGTGCGTTCCACCTCGCCGCCAAAATCGGCATGTCCCGGCGTATCAATGATATTGATACGCATGTCGCCATACTTCAGAGACGTGTTTTTGGCGAGGATAGTGATGCCGCGTTCGCGCTCAATGTCGTTGGAGTCCATAACGCGCGTTACGACTTCAGCACGGCTGTCAAAGGTGCCGGACTGCTTGAGCAACTCGTCCACCAGCGTGGTTTTGCCGTGATCAACGTGAGCGATAATGGCGATATTACGAAGGTTCTGGTTCATTCGAGGTTATTCCTGAGGTTAAAGTAAAGTGGCGCGCCATGGTAGCAGCTTGCAGTTTCAATAAAAGGGGCGATCACACATGAAGAATGAAAGATTATTGCCCCGGGCCTGAAACCTGGCGTCGACTATAGCCTGAACTATTCATGAATCATGCAGGCCAGATCTGCCCTTTACCCACAAGTCATGTCACAGAACCCTTGCACGCGGGTCAGACCAGGGCGCGGTGCGCAGATAATTGTGGTTCCATTGGCAAGCGCCGCAACGCCGATATGGCCCGTGTGCAAGGGTTCCCTTCGGGCGATTCGCTGTGGCACGACGTGGGTAAAGGGCAGGGCTGGATGCCGAAAAAAACAAGATGGTTGCGTTCACGCCCAATCAGGCTAGCTTCTCATTAGAGGGGTGGCGAAAACATTTGATCACACGGAGAAATGTTTGCTGCGCACCATCGTCTTTTTTCTGTTCTTCGTCTCGCTCATGCCCCATGCGGTAGCGAATCCACCGGCTGACGCCGCAAAATGGATTTTACCCCCGGTCCACTACCCTTCAGCCAATCCCTATAACGCCGCCAAAGCGGAACTGGGCCGAAAGTTATTCTTTGAACCTCACCTTCCCGGCAACCCGGCGCAAACATGTGCGACCTGTCACCATCCCGGTCTTAGCTGGACAGACGGTATGGCCCGAACCATGGGCAGCGGGCATGCCCTGGGCCGCCATACGCCAAGCCTCATCAACGTCGGTTATGGCAAAGCATTCTTCTGGGATGGACGCGCCACCAGTCTGGAGGACGCCGTCAGCCAGGAGGTTCTTTCTCCGGCCATGTCAGAAGCAAAAACACCGCGTGATATTCTGATTCGTATTGCATCCCTGTCCGGCTACCGCAAGGAATTCATGCAGGCCTTCGGCACGGAGGGCATCAGTTTTGATCGCATAACTGCTGCCCTTGCAACCTTTATCCGTGGCATCGTTTCCGGTTCAAGCCCGTTCGATCTCTGGTTGAACGGCGACAACACGGCCCTGCCGGATGCTGCCAGAAGAGGGTTTGTTTTGTTCAGGGGCAAGGCGGGCTGCGTGCGTTGCCACGCGGGACCGACCTTCACGGATTCCCGTTTTCATAACATCGGCCTCAACAGCGTGGATCCGGGACATTTTGAAATATCGGGCAAGAAAGCGGATCGAAATGCATTCAAGACGCCAGGACTGAGAGATGTCACCAGAACGCCTCCGTATATGCATAACGGATCAATCAAGACACTGACGGAAGTCATTGATTTCTATAATCGCGGAGGCGACCGGGTTGGCCAGGGCAATGAACTTTCGCCTCTGAACCTGAGTGCGCCTGAAAAACAGGAGCTACTCATGTTCCTGCGCAGCCTCACCGGCAAACAGAAGGAAACCGCCATTCCCCTTCTTCCCGTCAATCGTCAATAACTTTTCTTAAACTCCGTGGCGTGGCATGTCGGACATGGCGGTACGCGCCCTGTTTTCTTCAAATGAATTTCATGTCCGCAGGAAATGCAAGCAAGCGTGCCGGCGCTGGTGACCTCGCCCGAACGGCAAAGCAGCCCTTTTTCCGCACGACCGGCCGCATCAGACAAGACAGAGCTGGCGGCATTCAAAAGCGAAGAAATGGATGCCATCGCACCTGCGCCAAGACGTGCGGGGTTCAACCGATCACGCGCTTCATCACGCATGGATCCTGCAAGCTGCGCGAAATCCCGCTCCATAAAACCCTTAAGCTTTTGTCCCTGCTCTTCACTGAATGCTCCGGCCGCGGTCAACTGCTGGCGTGCTTTCTCCAGCGCGGTTCGAGCCCAGTCACCGCTTTTTTCCGCCCCCGTCTCAAACAGGTCCTTAAAACGGGCCGCCAACTGGTCGTACTGATCAGCCTCAGCCTCAGCCGAGCCTTCATCATCCATGTGAACAATCACCGCATCGCCAAATTCCGATGTGGACAGTTTGGTCGCGCCTTCCATCAGTCGATGAAAATCATAGGTCACGGTCTTTGCGGCAATAGCGCCCATGATGCCTTTCTCAATCAGGTCCGCAGCTTCTTTCCATCCCATGTAGCGGAGCATCATCGCTCCGGAGAGCGTCATGGAGGAAGGATTCACCATGTTCTTATCGGTATATTTCGGGGCCGTTCCGTGAGTCGCTTCAAACACGGCATGCCCGGTGTCGTAATTGATGTTTGCACCCGGCGCGATGCCGATGCCGCCAACCTGCGCCGCCAGTGCATCGGACAGATAATCCCCGTTCAGGTTCAACGTGGCAATCACGTCAAACTCCTTGGCGCGCGTTAATACCTGTTGCAGCGTAATATCGGCAATCGTATCCCTGATTACGATTCCATTCGGGAGTTGACACCATGGACCGCCATCAATTTCCTCTGCGTCGAACTCGCGTTTGGCCAGCTCATATCCCCATTTACGGAACCCTCCCTCCGTATATTTCATGATATTGCCTTTATGGACAAGGGTGACCGATCCAAGCTTATGCTCAATGGCATGCCGGATCGCCGCTCGAACCAGGCGTTCCGTACCCTCGCGGCTGACCGGCTTGATACCGATACTGGAGGTTTTCGGGAAGCGAATTTTGGTGACGTTCATTTTCTTCTGTAGAAAATCAATGACCTGCTTGACTTCAGCGGAACCTTCCGGCCATTCGATGCCTGCATAGATGTCCTCGGTGTTCTCGCGAAAGATGGCGATATCCACATCTTCAGGGCGCTTGACCGGGGACGGAACGCCCGCATAATATTTCACAGGCCGCAAACAGACATATAAATCCAGCGCTTGCCGAATTGCCACATTCAACGAACCCATGCCGCCCCCGACGGGCGTCGTCAGCGGCCCTTTAAGACCCACCATGTATTCGCGCAAGGCATCCAGCGTTTCCTTCGGCAACCATGCATCATCCGTCTCTCCGTAGCGATTCCACGCTTTCTCGCCGGCGTAGATTTCCATCCACGCAATGTTGCGCTTATCGCTATAGGCTTTTTCTACCGCCGCATCCAGCATACGGCGCGTCGCTCGCCAGATATCCGGCCCGATGCCGTCACCTTCGATAAAGGCGACAATAGGCTGATCGGGCACATTCAACACCCCGTCTTTGCCCATGGTGATTTTTTCTCCGGATTGCGGAACCTGAATATGCGTTTCAGTCATAACTACCTTCTTGTCAGTGATTTCGTTGTTTGATTTTGGCTGCCCGCTGGGCATCCCGCTGAGCCTTGATCGCCTTTTGGCGCGCCTCTTCATAATGCGCCTGCCGGATCGCCCGCGCAGCATCCTCCAGCGCCTGCTCGGCGCTCTTCAGCATGTTTCTGGCCCGAATATTATCGCCGGGAATGGATCGGGCCGTACTGATAGCCGAGCGCGCCGCCGCCATCTGCTGCACCGGCGGACTCGTCGCACAGGCCGCCAGCATAGCCGCCACAATGAATAATCCCCACCGCATAGCAGTATCATCGAACGTTGACGACGTTTTGTCAAACAGAGGGATTGTCAAACGGAGGGATTATAGTTCAGGCTAGTTCTGCCCGGGATCCGACATTGAATGCAAATCGTAACTACTCAGCACCCCCCGTCTTTTGCCCTCTGGCGGCGTTCCTGCGATGCTCAAATCCTCACATATGACCCCTATGCTACGGATTCTGCGCTTCTCGCGCCTT
>VAOW01026761.1_pt1 | contig 29885 bp, 24 predicted proteins | sample 3393921 | NCBI WGS metagenome assembly VAOW01 (sample SAMN08290428, study PRJNA428436) | hydrothermal vent metagenome | isolation source: Deep-sea hydrothermal vent chimney | place: Indian Ocean: Southwest Indian Ridge | depth 2742 m m | reverse complement strand
ATCCGGCATCTTGGGCCGTGCGGCATCGGGACAACACCGAAACGGCGAAAGCCGACGATTTTATTCCGACGCGAGCTGCCAGGCAAGGCGCAGAGTAAGTGCCCCGAATAAGACGCTTCACTCGATTCGAGACTTGCAAGAGAATTTTGTTGTAGATTCAGTCTCGTAGCCTTCAAGAAGGTCGACCGGCAGATTCGCGGCGGTAAATGAGTTTGGTCGTCATATGCTTAACTCTTATGGAAGAGAGGGTCTTTCAATGAAGTGCAGTCACTTCCGGAGGGGTTGCCGGACGACTGTGTATCGGAAGATATCCGCCATCATTATCCAGGTATTGAAAAAGTCTATCGGGGCATTGATCGGGCCGAAAAGGTCGGCGAAATATCTCAACAGGATGTCGAGAAACGGCTTGGGAAACGGCGTGCCGGGCGACCCGGTTACCCGAAGCGATCGAGGACCTTGAATCGATCGCCGAATGCTATGCTGTGATTACGGGTTGCGGCTTCTTTAATACGGTGGGCCGGTTGGTCCGGCCGTGACTGCGAAACAAATTTGACCTCCGGAGGTGAGAAAATGTCCGAAAGTATCAAGGGCACGCAAACGGAAAAAAACCTGCTGATCGCATTTGCAGGTGAATCGCAGGCAAGAAACCGGTATACGTATTTCGCCGGCGCGGCGAAAAAGGAAGGTTTGGTTCAGATAGCGGATATATTCGAAGAAACCGCAAACCAAGAAAAAGAACATGCCAAAAGGTTCTTCAAATTTCTCGAAGGCGGCGATGTTGAAATAACGGAAAAATTTCCCGCCGGGAAAATAGGAACGACACTCGAAAATTTAAGGGCGGCCGCAGCGGGGGAAGAATACGAGTGGACGAAAATGTATCCGGGCTTTGCAAAAACGGCCAGGGAGGAAGGTTTCACCCAAATTGCGGCGTCATTTGATGCGATCTCAATTTCTGAAAAACAGCACGGGAAGCGGTACAAGGATCTTGCGGCCAACCTCGATGCGGGGAAAGTCTTCAAAAGGAATGGAAAGGTCGTTTGGCGTTGTCGGAATTGTGGTTATCTTCATGAGGCGGAAGAGGCTCCGGAGGTGTGTCCCGCTTGTCTGCATCCCCGGGCGCATTTTGAATTATTGGGCGAAAACTGGTAGTCCGATATCAGGTTTGGGCTCCTCGGCAGAATTTGCGGGCAAATGTGCCGTGATTTTGGTCGAGAAGCGGAGGGACGGGAAGCTACTGAAAGTAGTTCCAGGGGAGCGACCCGGTGTTTCTGATGTACGCCCTGCGCAGGGCGGCCTGTTCGGCGTACGGGGAGCCGACGGCTGCCTCATGCCCTGCATGAGGGCGCAGGTTTTGTCGCGGTGATGCTTCCAAGCCGAATCTCGATGCCGGAGGAAGTGCGGCCGATTGTACCGGTGGAGCGGTAGCGGTTCCTTGCCAGGGGGCGGGTTCCTCCATCCTCTCCCGGCGCAGAGCGCCTGCGGATGGGTGACACCGCAGAGCGGTGTCACCAGATGTCCCGATGTGTGGTGTCACCCGATGTGGATGCCGCGTGCTCACCGCGCGCTCCTGCTCAACTGGTATACGATGCGCGCGTCGCGCCCGCCGCCCGCCGACTCGCCCGGAGCGGGCCGGTCCCGCCGACTCGGCGCGCCCTCCATCGGTCAAAGCAATCTCGGGGGCAATCCGCGCCCGCGTGGCCTCCTTTCCGCAGGTTGCGCCGCCTTCCGTACCCCGAAAATTCCTCACTCTTCCACCAGGGAGGACGATGCATCGCGTTGTCACAGTGTGGTCATGTCGATGCCACATTGAGATCACAATCATCTTATAGCATGCGACAGATTCATTCGGCAACTGAGTGGGAAAGGAGTATGCAATGCCAGCAACAATCGATCTGAGACCTCTCTGTCTGGCCGTCACGGCCGTGTTCTGTGCATTCCCCGCGAGCGCCAATGCGGCGATAAATGTCGGAACGGTATCATCGGTGGTGGGCGAAGGGCGGGTGCTGACCACCAATGCGCTGCCGCCTCGGATGCTGAAGTTTCAGGCGCCATTGAGCAGTGTGGTCGACGCCGTGAACGTGCTTCCGGGCGTGAACGTGACGCCGGGAGGGGTCTTCGACAGCGATGTCTGGTCGTTCGGCATGACCCTGCGCGGCTTCACTCAGAAGCAGCTCGGCTTCACCATCGACGGTCTGCCCAACGGGGCGACCAACTATAGCGGTGGAACGCTGCCCAATCGTTATCTGGATCCGGAAAATTTGAGACGGATCACGGTGTCGCAGGGAACGGCGGACATCTCCTCACCTTCCGATCAGGCACTCGGCGGCACGCTCAATTACGAGTCGAGTAATCCGGCCATGAGACGTGCCCTGCGCATCGATTACTCGACGGGTTCCTGGAGCGCCCAGCGCGAGTTCGTGCGCTATGACACCGGTGCTCTGTTCAACGACAGCACCTATGCGTACCTGAGTTTCTCCAATACCTTCAACAAGCGCTGGATAGGCTCCGGAACCAACGGGCATACCAGGCGCGTGCACGTGGACAGCAAGGTGGTCAGCGCCATCGGCGACACACTGGCCGTGACCGCGATCGCCAGCTACGATCACGCCTACGAGAACAACTACAACTCCGTCACTCTGGCGCAGTTTCAACAGGATCCGAACTGGGATCATCTGACCTGGAATTGGACCGGAAAGCCCTATGTGGACCAGAACTTCGTCGAACCCTGGAACACCGTGCGCACCAATGTCCTGGTCGGGGTGAAGCTCGAATACACGCCGAACCACAACAGTCGCTACATCTTCTACCCCTACTACCATTACCAGAAAGGCTCCGGAGGCTGGCTGCCGCCGTATCAACTGTACGCGGCGAACGGGAGCGGCGGACTGACCGGCGGGTACCCTGCGCCGGGGGCCGGCTTCAGCAAGGTGTTCTGGCATGATGCAAACGGCAATCCGTTGCCGCCTCCGCCGGGATGTGCCGATCCTTACGATGCCGGCTGTTACCCGACCGGTGCCGTTCCGGCCAGCAGTTTCCGACAGAGCCTCTACAAGAACAACCGTTTCGGCTTTATTGCCAAGGGTCACTGGAATATCGGTTTCAATCGCATCATGGCCGGTATTTGGTTCCAGAACCAGGATCGCCGGAATGGACGTGTCTGGTATTCTGTGGTCGATCCCCTGACTTACTGGAACTACTCGCGGCCGCCGTATTACCAACAATTCTCTCAGCGGCTGCAGACGAATACCCGCAAGTTGTATGCGCAGGATCGCATCCACCTGTGGCGTTTCGATCTTTCCGCGGGTCTCAGCAAGTACTTTGTCAGCCTGCACGGCGACAACCTGATCCGGAACGGTGCACAGTTCGCGTCGATCGACAGCAACTCGGACCTGTTGCCCTCGGTCGGTGCGGTGTTCCATATCAATCCGAACCTGCAGGTCTATGCCAGCTATACCAAGAACTTTGCCCCGGTGCCCGACACGGTGCTGCAGACCGCCGCCGTCGGTACCGACATCAGCCATGTGCGTCCGGAAACCGCGAACAATATCGATTTCGGGTTGCGCTACAATTCCCGCCGCTTCCAGGCCAGCATCGCCGGTTATCACACTCGCTTCGCCAACCAGATCACCTTTGTGAGACCGGCATCCGATGGCGTCACCCAGATCAACTACACGATCGGTACTGCGGGCACCTACGTCAACCTCGGTGGTATGACGTCCAAAGGCGTGGAGGCCCTGGCCAACTGGAGTGTGCTGCCGACACTCGATCTGTATGCCTCGGCCACGCTGGACGACTCGACTTATCTCGGAAATATCAACGGTATCAAGGCCGGCAACAAGGTCGCCGGGCAGCCGGGACGGATGCTTGTCCTGGCCGCCAACTACCATTCGGGCGGTTACCGGATGGGTGTCTCGGCCAAGTACGTCGGGGACCGCTACGGCACTATCGACAATAGCGAGAAGATGCCTCCCTACACGGCGTTCAACGGGTATATCGGCTACCGTCTGGATCTCGGCCGTGCGGGTACCCGACCGCTCAAGACGGTGGACCTCTCGCTCAACGTCACCAACCTGTTCAATCGGCACTACCTCGGTACGCTGAGCTCGGCGGGCACCCCCGGCTACTACTGGATTTCCCCGCCGCGTACCGTGATCTTCACCGCCTCGGCAAGCTTCTGACGTTGATTCGGAGTCGTCCGGCCGATGCCGGGCGGCTCCTTTTTTTTCATCGGGAACGGAACGGGCCTGGGAGTCGAAACGGCGGGCCGATGCTTCGTTGCGTTCGCCGGAACCGCCGACGCATGTTTTTTCCGCGTTCTCGGCATCTCGAATGCGCGGCTTGTGATTTATGCGGTGTCCGTTAACGGGACGCCCGCGAAGGAGGTTTGTAATGGTCGATGAAAGTCGCCGCCGGTTTCTGACAAAGTCATCCCTCGCCGCCGCCGCGTTGGCGGCGGGACAGGTCTTGCCCCCGGCGATCCGAAAGGCACTGGCGGTGGAGCCGGCGCGCGTTCGTGGCGCCATCGAGGATGTTCGGCATGTGGTCGTCTTTATGCAGGAAAATCGTTCCTTCGACCACTATTTCGGATCTCTGCGCGGGGTGCGCGGATTCGGAGATCCCCGCCCGCTGATCCAGCACAACGGCAAGCCGATCTGGTATCAGCCAAGCGCGCCCGGCTCTTCAGCCTACGTGCTTCCGTTCCATCTCGACAGCGCGCATACCAGTGCGCAGAGCATGAAGGGCCTGAATCACGGCTGGAAGAAGTCGCACGAGATTTGGGAGAACCACAATGCCTGGGTGTCGCAGAAGACCGCCATGACCATGGGCTACTTCCGGCGCCAAGACATCCCATTCTACTATGCGCTGGCCGATGCCTTCACGGTCTGTGACGGCTACCATGCCTCGCTGTTCGGTCCGACCAGTCCCAACCGCCTGTTCCTGTTTACGGGGACCAGCGGCCTGAGCGTCGGTGACGATGGCAGGCAGGCGATTGCCAACATGCACGACGTCAACGGCACCGCCGACATGGCCCGCGACCACAGCCGGTTCAAGGGACACGCCTGGACCACCTATGCACAGCGCCTGCAGAAGGCCGGCGTTTCCTGGCAGGTCTACCAGGAGTACGACAATTACGGCGACAACACGATGCAGTTATTCTCCGCGTTTCGCGACCTCAAGCGGGATTCGGAGCTCTATCGGCGCTGTCGCGCGTGGGCTCCGGGCTCCACCGCCGCCAATGCGCGGGCCTCGCGGGGCGAGCATCTGGTCGCCGCCTTCGAGAAGGATGTGCGTAATGGCACGCTGCCGCAGGTGTCGTGGATCGTCGCCCCCTATATCATGAGCGAGCATCCCGCGGCCCCGCCGGCCTACGGCGAGTCGCTCACGGCGCGGCTGCTGAGCGTGCTGGCGGAGAACCCGGAGGTCTGGTCGAAGACGGTCTTCCTGATCAACTACGACGAGAACGACGGCTTCTTCGATCACGTTCCCCCGGCGCTTCCGGCAATCGATCCGTCCATCGGCAAGAGCACCGTCGATACGACCGGCGAGAGCTATCAGGGTGTTCCGGTGGGTTTCGGCCCGCGTGTGCCGATGCTGGTGGTTTCGCCCTGGAGCCGCGGCGGCTGGGTCAACTCGCAGGTGTTCGATCACACCTCCGTCCTGCGCTTTCTCGAAGCCCGCTTCGGCGTGGCCGAGCCCAACATCGGTCCGTGGCGGCGCGCGGTGGCGGGCGACCTGCTCAGCGCCTTCGATTTTGCCGGCACCGATCCGATCTGGCCGGAACTGCCCGATACCGCGGAGTACATAGCCCGGGTCGATACCACCGGCAAGCTTCCGGTCCCGAAGGTGCCTATGGATCAGAAAATGCCCAAACAGGAGGTCGGCCAACGTCCGGCGCGCGCTCTGCCATATGATTTCAACGTCGGCGGTCGGGTGGAGCAGGGCGTCGGGCTGCGCCTGCATCTGGTCAATCACGGCCCGGTCGGCGTGGCCCTCAATGCCTACGATGCCTCCGGCGCGACGGCGCCCCGATTCTACACCGTGGGTGCGGCGGACTCCTTGGAGGATACCTGGTCGGGCCGGGATGACTACGACGTGAGCCTGTATGGTCCCAATGGATTTCTGCGCCGTTTCGCCGGGGTATCGCCCGCGGCTTCGGGTCCGCGACCCGAGGTCGAGATGAGCTACCGCGCCGATCGCAATCATCTGGTTCTCAAGCTGCGCAACGACGGCGATAAGCCATGCGCCTGCCGGGTGCGGGATGCCTACACGGTCGGCGCATCACGCGCCTATCGGTTGGCGCCGGGGGCGTCGGTCGAGAGCGTCTGGAACATTGCCGGGCAGGACCACTGGTACGACTTCACCGTCGTTCGTGAAGGTGACCGGAGCTATGTTCGCAGGCTGGCCGGTCACATCGAGACCGGGCGTCCGAGCTTCAGCGATCCGGCGATCGCCGGCTTTGAAATGAACAGGGATCCGGTCACCTGAGGGGGCCGGATCCGGAGCGGAGCCGCATTTCGGAACCGCGGGGATCGTCCCATCCGCCGTCGAACTTCGGGAGGCGGCGGATGTTCGTCCCACTCCCTCATCATGAAGTATCCGTGAACGTAGTAAAAGCTCGGCGTTCATGGGTCCCGGTTTCCAGCCATTGTCACGGGATCGCCATAATTATGGCGCAGAATGAGCCTTGTGTCCGTGGGTGATCGACTCGGCATGACGGCCTTCTCTTGATGGAGGTGCCTGCGATGCGTGTTCGGTGGGGCGACCTGAAGCTGCGGCGCTCGATGGTGATGGGCCTTGGAGTGAGCGGCTTGGCGTTTTCATGCATACCCATCGTTGCACTCGGTCGGCCCGCCGGTAATGCGGGCGATACCACGATGATTCAGGTGAAGAAGGTCGGAAAGGAAGTCCCGCCGGGAAAGGCCGTGGCGACCGTTAATAATTCCTATAGCGGCGTGACCGGGGTCACGACGGAATATAATTCCGGCGCGGCGGACTACAAGGGATTCACGATTTCGGCGGGAAAACCGCTGTTTTCATATTTCCTGCTTGAAGGCAACTACGGTTACACGAGTGCCGAATATATAACCGCTTTCAAGGGCGACAACGGTACGGTCGCCGGCGGCATGCCGCGACCGAACGTGCCTCGGTACACCGCCAATCTGGCGCTGAATTACGCACGCGGACCTTTGTCCGGCAGCCTCGGTTCCCACTTCGTCGGACGTCAATACATCGCCTATAACGGAGGGGTGACGAGTACGACGACTCTGCCGGCCTATGCGACGGTCGATCTCAACCTGACTTACACCTGGCGTCCGCACGACGGTGTTTTCAGGAAGGTTGAGATTACCGGCTACAGCGACAATCTCCTTGATGAAAGACACATCGTTTACGCCTATATGCACGGTTATCAGGGCGGATCGAACAACTACGAGCAGGTTCAGGAGGGTGCTCCGTGTTTTGTCGGTGTCACCCTGACGGCGTTGTTCTAGTCGGGCATTGTTTCAGTCACTCGGGGGCCGCGGGGCGGGGGACCGTCCCCGCCATTTCCCGTCCATGCTCGGGCGGGAAGGGACGTCCGAATGTTTTCACTTTGAGGGGAGAACTTTTCAAAGATGGAATTCATCATCCATTTGATCAAATTGTCGGGTGGTCTGCCGATTTTTATGGCGCTGCTGTTGTTGATGGCGGTGGCGGTCATCGTGGACCGGGTGTGGTTTTACTACCGAGTGCTGGGTGCGGGCGCTCGGATCGAGCACGCACTGCGGGGGCTGGGCTACCGCGATTTGCGGGGCCTGAGGTCGCTGGGCGAGGAATACGCGCATACGCTGCAGGGTCGGTTGATCCTGCAGGCCCTGACCTCGCAGGCCGGCAGCGCGGATGCGCTGTCGCAGCATCTGGACGAGGAGGTGCTATGGTCGATGCCGCGTCTGGATCAGTATTTGTGGCTGTTGGATACGGCGGTGACCCTGGGGCCGTTGCTTGGGCTGTTCGGCACCATCATCGGTATGATCGACACCTTCAATATACTCGGCGGCGCGGACGCGGCGGTCAAGGCCACCGGCGGCATTGCCGACGCCTTGGTATCGACCGGTATAGGGTTGTCCATCGCCATCGTTTCGGTGCCGTTCCTGAACTTTCTGAACAAGCGGTTGCGGTTGGCGATGCATCAGCTTGACCTGATCCGGCTGCTGTTGCTCAATCGGCTGTACGGCGACGGGGTTGAGGCCCGCGAAGAGAAGGTGGAGCATTTCGAGTCGCGCAGCGCCCTGAGCGGGCGCCTGGGGCTGGAAGACACTCGCAGGATGGAAGGGGTTTAGACATTGGACCGGTCCCATTACTTCGAGCACCAGGAGCCACGGCTGAACATCATCCCGATGATCGATATCATGATGTTCCTGTTGGTGTTCTTCGTGCTGATGGTGCTGCACATGATCCCCAACACGGGGATCAAGCTGCATCTGCCGAGCGCGAGCACGGCGACGTCGTTGCCGCATAAGAGCGTGATCATCGGGGTCACCGCCGAAGGGGCGGTGCGCTATCAGGGGCACGCGGTGACCCTGCCCGCGCTCAAGGCGGGCCTTGCCGTGCTCAAGGACAAGGCGACGGTGAGCGTGATCATCGCCAGCGACGGCAAGGCCACGGTCGATGAGCTGACCGGGGTGATGAATGCGGTGCGTGAACTGGGCATCAGCAAGATCGGCCTGGCGGTGAAGGCACCATGAGTGCGGCCCTGTTGGCAATACCGGGCTCGTGGGAACCGCCGCGGTTGGGATTGCACAGGGTCCTGTTGATCGCACTGGGGCTGGAGGTCGCCCCGGTCGTGCTGCTGCTGTGGCTGTGGCATCACGACCCGGCCCCGCCGCTACCGGCGGTGATGCCGCAGGTCACTACGGTCAGCTTCGTCAGGCTGCCGCCGCGGGTGCCGGTCGTGCCCAAGGTGGTGCCGCCTCCACCGCCGCCGCCCAAACCCGTGGTGCACAAATTGATCGTGCCCAAGATCGTGCCGCCTCCACCGCTGCCCAAGCCCGATATCGTCGTCCCCAAAAAGATCCGGCCAAGGCCCGTGGTGCACAAACCGGTTGTACATAAACCCGTGGTCCACAAGCCGGTGCCCAAGCCGCGTCCTGTACCGCATCCTCCGGTGGTATCGCATCCGGTAGCGCAGGCGGTCGAATCCCCGACGCCCACCCCGCGCGCGGTCGCAGTTCCCGGCCCTCCCCCTTCGGCTATCGCCGCCTACGCCGCATCCCTGCACGCACTGATCCAGGACAACGTCGTGGTCAGTGCCATCATCTCGCAGCTCGGGCTTTCCGGCAGCGTGCGGGTACGTTTTACTCTCGGTCCCCGGGGAGGCCGCGTGCTCGATGTCCGGGTGCTCTCGGCCGACGCCAATCGGCTGATCCGCCAAGTCGCCCTTAAGACCGTTCAAAAGCTCAGTTACCCGGAATTCCCTAAAACCTTCGGTTCCGCCCCGCGCGCCTTCGAGGTCACCGTGCAGATCGAACGCCGGTAGCATAAAGGAGACCGTTCGGATGAATGACCCTTTTGATATTTCGGCAAATCCTTATGCGGCCGTTGTCCGGGATGAGCGTATGAGATCGACCGGGGTATCCCGTGCCCGGGCGCTGGTCCTGTTGCTGGCCTGTGCCATGGCGTCGGCCGGGGCCGCCCGGGCCGCCGGCGGGTGGAGACGCCCGATCACCGGTCGCATGGACGATCTTCCGGCGGTCACCCACGTCATTCCCACCGGTCGCCGTATCAGCCCCATCGGTCGGCTCGTCGGCACACCCAATTTCGCGACGGCGGTAGTGGTCGATCGGGGAGCCGCTTACGTCCTCGCCAACGGCGCCACCCGCACCCAGACGGTTACTCGCTACGACGCCGCCCACCTCGAAGTCCTCGATCAGGCGCAGGGCTTTCAGAAGGCGCCGCCGGTCGTCGCCGGCGGCAGGTCGACGGGATCGACCCCCATCACCCGTATCGCCCATCAGAACTTCTTTCAGGGGTTGGCCGCCGGCCCCGATGGGCGGCTCTATGCCACCGGTGGCAGCAGCGACGTCCTGGTCGCCATGCGGATTGGCGTCGATGGTCTCGAGGTGCTGCGGCGCTACCGGCTGGCCTATTATCCCTTTCCGAAGGATCAATACCCCTACGAGTACCAGGGCTCGCGGGGGAAGGCCTACCACTTCTACCCGGATGGCGTGACCTTGGATCGCGACGGTACCCACGCCTACGTCACCGGCCTGCTCAGTAACACCGTGGCCCGTATCGATTTGCGGACCGGTGCGACGCAGTATGCCAACGCCGGGCCCTATCCCTTTGCTCCCGTGCTGACCGACAACGGCCGGCGCCTGGTCGTCAGCGATTGGGGAGGCTGCGGGGTGAGCGTGCTCGACAGCCGTACCCTCGAGCCGCTGGGCCGGGTCTGCATCGGGCCGACTACCGGACCCGGTAATCCGGACCCGGGCGTGCATCCTACCGCGCTGGTCGCTTTGCCGGGCACCGGCCGGGTCATATTCACCGCCTCCAACCTCGATGAGGCCGTCGAGATCGACGCGCGCAGCCTCAAGGTCGTGCGTATCTTCGACGACGCCCCCTATCCGGGCGCCCTGCCGGGCAGCTATCCCGACGGGGTCGCCGTGCACGCCGGTCGGCTCTACGTCGCCAACGCCGGCAATGACGATGTCGCCGTGTTCGATCTGCACAGCGGCCGGCGCCTCGGCCTGATCCCCACCGCCTGGTATCCCACCGCCGTCGGCGCCGGTCCCAAGGCGCTCTACCTCACCGCCGCCAAGGGTTTGGGAAGCGGCCCCAATCTTCGACGCCAGTGGGTGGGCGATATGATGCACGGGGTATTGCAGCGTCTGAGTTACGCCCGGATCGACCGTGAGCTGCCGCGCTTGACCGCGCTGGCTTTGACCGATAACGGCTTCGACGCCGCCCGGCGTGCGACTTTGGTCCGTGACAACCGGCGGACCACACAATATCTGCATCATCATATCCATTACGTCGTCTTCATCTTGCGCGAGAACAAGACCTTCGACGAGGAACTGGGCGACTTCGCCCCCGCCGGTCGCTGGGCGGATCCCAAACTCGCTCTTTACGGCCCGCGCGAGCTGCCCAACCTGTTCGCCTGGGCGCGACACGACAGCCTGTTCGTCAACTTCTATGTCGACGGGGAGGTTACCGCCCAGGCCCATCAGTGGGTCACCGGCGCCTCGGCCTCCGACTTCGTCGAGCGTACTTGGCCCCAGTATTATTCCGGTCGCGGTTTGATCGCCGGTCCCGGCTGGACCCAGTCACTGGTGCCCGCTTCGCTTAGCGACGGTACCGGCGGTATTCCCGGCGGCGCGGCCGATCCCTTCGCCATTTACACGGATCTATCCGTACTCGGCAAATGGTCCAATCCCTGGATCGCCTATCCCGAGCGGCTTTACCTGTTCAACAATCTGCTCACCCACGGGGTCAGCTTCGAGGACTTCGGCGAGTTCGTGTCACGCAACGAGGCCGGGGCCATCTCCCCGGCCATGCGGGCGCATCTGGCCGTCGGTTTCCCGGGCTGGGACCGCATGATCCTCGATACTCACCGTGCCCGGGTCGCCATCGACTGGATGCGCGAACACGCCAAGGACCTGCCGCACTTCATCTACATGTGGTTGCCCGATGACCACACCGCCGGGCGTAGCCCCTGCTACTACACCCCGGACTACTACGTCGCCGACAACGACCTGGCCACCGCGCGGGTCATACACTACTTGAGCACCACCCCGCAGTGGAAGCACATGGTCGTGTTCGTCAACGAGGATGACGCCCAGTCCGGGGCCGATCACATCGATGCTCACCGCAGTTTCGCGGTCGCCTTGGGTCCCTGGGTTCGGCGGACCCTGGTCGCCGCCCGCTACTCGCAGGTCAACCTCGTGCGCACCTTCGAGGCCGTCTTGGGTCTGCCGCCGATGTCGCAATGGGACGCCAACGCCGCCGTCATCCGCGGCATCTGGCGGCGACACCCCGACGACGCGCCCGTACCCGTGCGGGCGCGGCAGGTGCCGGTCGCGTTCAACCCCGGGGCCTGTCCGGACGGCAAGCTGCTGCGGCGCATCGCCGGAGCCGGCGGTCACGCCGTCACCGCCGCCTGGCTGCGCGCCCATCTGCGTACCGATCCGGCGGCGCCTCCCCCTCCCGCTTCGGACGAACGCTATACCCCCACCACTCTGCTCAAGATCCCGGGACCCGAGCAGATGCGGCAGGAGTGGATCGCCACCAAGGGATTCAAACGCTACGATCGGACGATGCGCTACCTCAAAACTCTCGCCCGGAAACACCATGCCCCGCTTGATCATTATCTCGCGACTGATGACGGTAATTGAGCCGGGCACTTCGGCCATCGCCTTATCCGCAAACGGGGGCACCGGGTCAGGCGGCACCCGGCGATGCGCAGTGACGTTGTGGTAGGCTGTTGTGCGGTCCGGGGCGGGTGACCCGGGGAGTCGACGGGTGGGATCGCCGGAGGACGCGGATGGGTGCATGGCGTACGGCTCGGGTCGGACGGGCAGGGGGGGCGGGACCGGCGCTCCTCGGGGCGGCGGCGCTGCTGCCGCAGTGCGCGGCGTTGCGGGGCGGCGGCGCGGCGGGTGACGGCTGCTATGTGGGCGGGGACCGGACCGCGCCGCGCGGGCGCATCGCCGACGACGCGGCGATCACGGCGCGTGCGAATGCCCGCTGCGTGCGCGGGGCGCCGGCCCGGTAGCGGGTCCGGGCGCCACGGATCGACTCTCCCTCCATGTGCGGGATCTGCGGCGAACTGCGATTCGACGGGGCGGCGTCCGATCCCGGTCGTATCGCGCGCATGTCCGATGCGCTCGCGCGGCGCGGTCCGGACCACGCCGGTGCGTGGTTCGACGGGGCGCTGGCGTTCGGCCACCGGCGTCTGGCGGTCATCGACCTCTCGCCGCGCGCCGACCAACCCATGGTGGATGCCGGCGCGGGTCTCGCGCTGGTCTTCAACGGCACCATCTATAATTACCGCGAGCTGCGCGCCGAACTCGCCGCACGCGGGCACCGCTTTTCCTCCGACGGTGATACCGAGGTAATCCTCAAGGCCTATGCCGAGTGGGGCGGGGACTGCGTCGAGCGCCTGCACGGCATGTTCGCCTTCGCGATCTGGGATCGGAGCGCGCGGCGCCTGATGCTGGCCCGCGACCGCCTCGGGATCAAGCCGCTCTACTACAGCCGCGATCGCACCGCGCTGCGCTTCGCCTCCACTTCGCAGGCATTGCTCGCGGCGGGCGGCGTCGATACCGCGCTCGATCCGGTCGCGCTGCACCACCATCTGACGCTGCACGCCGTGGTACCGGCGCCGCGCACGTTGCTCGCCGGGATCCGCAAGCTCGCGCCCGCGACGACGCTCACCGTGGGGGCGGACGGGCGTCGACAGGCGCGCGAGTACTGGCGCCTGGAGGCGCGTCGGCCGGCGCAGCCGCGCGACGACCGGGAATGGATCGAGGCGACCGGCGAGGCGCTCACGCGTGCCGTACGCCGGCGCCGGCTGGCCGCCGACGTGCCGGTCGGGGTGCTGCTCTCCGGGGGGCTGGATTCGAGCCTCCTGGTGGCGTTGCTCGCGCAGGAAGGCGGCGGGCGGTTGCACACCTTCTCGGTCGGTTTCGAGGACGTGGGCGAGGAGCGCGGCAGCGAGTTCGAGTACTCCGACGCGGTGGCGGCGCGGTTCGGGACCGAACACCACCGGTTCCGGATCGCCAACGATGCGCTGCTCGCGCGCCTGCCGGAGGCCGTCGACCAGATGGCCGAACCCATGGTGGCGCAGGACGCGGTCGCCTTCTACCTGCTGGCCGAGCGCGTATCGCGCGAGGTCAAGGTCGTACAGAGCGGGCAGGGCGCCGACGAGGTGTTCGGAGGGTATTTCTGGTATTCGCGCATGGCGTCGTCGTCGGGCACCGACCTGGAGCGTTTCCGCAGCCACTACTTCGATCGCGACCACGCGGAGTTTCTGGAGACGGTCGATGCCGCGTACCACGGGCCGGACTACACCTCGGCGCGTATCCGCGCGCTGCTCGCGCGCCCCGGGGCGGACACCTTCCTCGACCGGGTGTTGCGCCTGGATGTCGACACGTTGATCGTGGACGACCCGGTGAAGCGGGTGGACAACATGACCATGGCCTGGGGCCTGGAGGCGCGTGTGCCGTTCCTCGACCACGAACTGGTGGAACTGGCCGCCGCCATGCCGCCCGAACTGAAGCTGCGCGAGGGCGGCAAATACCCGCTGCGGGTGCTGGCGCGCGGTCGGCTGCCGGATACGGTCATCGACCGGCCCAAAGGTTATTTCCCGGTGCCGGCGCTGAAGTTCGTGTGCGGCGCGTTCCTGGAGTTCATGACCGACATCCTGAACTCGGAGGCCTGCCGGCGCCGCGGCCTGTTCCGCCGCGCCTACGTGGAGCGGCTGCTCGCCGATCCGGAACGGCACCTGACGCGGATCCGGGGCAGCAAGTTGTGGCACCTGGCGCTGCTCGAGCTGTGGCTGCAGCGCAACGTGGATCACGCCGGCTGAGCGGTGCGCGGTTCCACGACGTCGGCCGGGCGCGCCCGGCCCTACCGGTGGGCGCAATCGCCGAATGCGTGTAGGGCGGGGCGCGCCCCGCCGGCGATGCCGGATATTCCCGGGTTGCGGCGGGTGGACGTCATTTCCCCTGGGAAAGGTGCCTTTTCTTGATGCGGGCGCGCCGTTACACTGAACCGCAGATCCCGAAGAGGCGCCGGTACGCGCCTCACACCCCGTTGAAACCCGACCCGAATATACAGGTGACGCGATGGCAGACCCGTTGCAACGTATCAAGGAACAGGTGGAGAGCAATCCGGTGATCCTCTATATGAAGGGTACACCGGACTTCCCGCAGTGCGGCTTCTCCGGCCGCGCGGCGCAGGCGCTGAAGGCCTGCGGGGCGGACTTCGCCTATATCAACATCCTGGTGGACCCGGAGATCTTCGAGTATCTGCCGAAGTTCGCCGACTGGCCGACCTTTCCGCAGCTCTACATCAACGGCGAACTGATCGGCGGCTGCGATATCACGCTGGAGTTGCATCAGAAGGGCGAACTGCAGTCGATGGTGCAGCAGGCCATGGCCGGGAAGAAGACGGCGGAGTCCTGATCTTCCTGCCCGCGTTTGCGGCGCGGTCAGTGATCGTCGCGCTCGAGCCGCTGGAGTTCCTCGAGGATCGTGAGCACCAACTGCTCCCCCTGCGGGCTCATGCCGCGGGTGAGCCGCTCGAGCTCCCATTCCCCGCGCACCAACGGGTTCATGATCCCGGCCAGGTGCGCCATGTCCCCGCCCATCTTCAGCATCTGCTGGGCCATGTCGGCGAGCAGTTGCAGGGACTCGAGGTTCCCGCGGCGCACGGCGTGGACCATCGCGGCGATTCCGGGCGCCGCCAGCCCGGGATCCGGGGCGGCGTTGGGGTCCGGTAGAGTGGAGGGGTCCTGCAACCCGCGCAGGATGGCCTCGACGATGATCCGATCCTCCTCATCGAGGTCCTGCAGCAGGCCGGTGTCGCGTCGGCCCGCCAGGATCCGGCGGATCGCGGCCACGAGGCGTGTCCAGCCGTTCTTCTCCGCGAATTCGAGGGCCTGCTCGAGGTCCGGGACCCGGTCCCGGTTCTGGCAGCCCATGACCACCCGGTGGATGAGACCGGCGTGGGCTTGAAGAATCTGTTCCGTCTTTTCCGGCAACCGGGACATGACCGTCTCCTTCTGCATCGTGGCGGGGCCGGGAGGCCGGAACCGGTGCATTCATGCATCGATCCCGGATTCCGCTACGCTCTATACGGGCTATGTCTCGCTGTGGTCGGAGGCGTACGCCCGGTTCAATAGACCACCCGGTTGCGCCCCGCCTCCTTCGCGGCGTAGAGCTTCTCGTCGGCGCATTTGAGCAGCGCCCCGGGGGCCGGCGGTGTGCCGTGGGTATGGCAGCACACGCCCATCGAGATGGTGAGGGCCACGGCCCCGGCGCTGGTGATGATCGGCCGTTGCTGGATGGTTTCCAGGATGCGCTCGAATATCCCTTTATTCAGGCGTATGTCCGGATAGTGCATCACGACGGCAAACTCCTCGCCGCCCATGCGCACCACGATGTCGGTTGGACGCACCGCGCGCCGCAGGCGGGTGGCGAGGGACTTGAGGACCTCGTCGCCGACGTCGTGGCCGTACCGGTCGTTGACCGCCTTGAAATGATCGATGTCGATCATCACGCAACAGGTGGCCCCGCCGCGCGCCGTGGTCTCCAGGAGCAGTGCGTTCAGCCGGCTTTCGAGGTAGCGCCGGTTGCCGAGGCCGGTGAGCGGATCGGTGGTGGCGAGTTCCTCCAGTTGCCGGTTGAAGCGGGTGAGTGCCGCGGTGGTCTCGAGTTGGGTGTTCTGGAGCGTGGAGATGCGTCCCGCGGCATGGACCCGTGCGGCGAGTTCGCGCTCGTCCAGCGGCTTGGTGAGGTAATCGTCCACGCCGCGTTCGAAAGCCTCCACCAAGGCGTCCATACCCTCCTTCGCGGTGAACAGGATCACGCCCGTGTAGCGGTTGGTCTCCTCGTCGAGCTGGCGGATGCATTCGGTCAGGGTCAGCCCGTCCATGCACGGCATGACCCAGTCGGCGAGTACCACGTCGGCGCGGCGCTCGCGCAACATCTCCAGCGTCTGCCGCCCGTCGCCGGCGAGGCGCACGTCCGTGTAGCCGGTGCGGGTGAGCGCGGCGCGGATGGTCGCGCAACTCACCTCCATGTCGTCGACTACGATCATCGCGAGATCCGCATGCTTTGACATGGGGCTCGGTCCCCGTGTTGTGCTCGGTGGTGTCAGGGATGTTTCGGAACCGGTATTGTGGTGCCTCCCATCGGGGTATGTCGGCTACCTTACTTCCATTGGGAGCGGAGTGGAATCGGCGGTGGCGGCGGTCGAGGGACGAGGTGCGGGCATCCGCCGCTCCGGGCATGTTTTTCCTTATCGGGCGCCGGCCGATTCCTGCAGTTCCTCCCAGCGGTTGACGACGGTGCAGAACAGGTCGGCGGTCTTCTCGGCGTCGTAGATGGCCGAGTGCGCCTGGTCCGGATCCCACCCCAGGCCCGCGGCCTGCACGGCGCGGGCCAGCACCGTCTGGCCGTAGGCCAATCCCCCGAGGCTGACCGTGTCCAGCGAGCTGAACGGGTGGAAGGGGTTGCGCTTGATGCCGCAGCGTGCCACCGCCGCGTTGAGAAAACCGAGGTCGAAGGAGGCGTTGTGCCCGACCAGGATGGCGCGGCTGCAACCCTGGTCGCGCACCGCTTGGCGTACGGGGCGGAAGATGCTCTGCATCGCCTCGTGTTCGTCCACGGCGCCGCGGAACGGGTGGTGGGGGTCGATCCCGTTCACTGCCAGGGACGCGGGGTCCATATGCGCTCCGGGGAAGGGCGCCACGTGGCAGGCGTGGGTCTCTGCGCGGCACAGGCGACCGTGCGCGTCCATGTGCAGCAGCACGGCGGCGATCTCCAGGAGCGCGTCGTGGCGTGCGTCGAATCCGCCTGTCTCCACGTCTACCACTACCGGCAGGAAGCTCCGGAAGCGCCGGGCCATCAGGGATTTGTCGGGGGTCTCGCTCATAGCCTGCCAGAGCATAGCTAAAGCCCGGCCCGATTGCGACGTTACCAGAGGGATACGCCGCCCGGCCCGGCGATTCCGGGTCGGCGCCGCCAGCCCCCGACGGGGGTCGGAGGGTACTCGGGATCCATGGTGGCTCACGGGCAACGGATACGGGCGGCCGTCGGGCCGGTGGTGCTGCTCGTGGCGGTGACCGGGCCGGGGTGGGCCGCGACGGTCTCCGGCCCGCCGCTGCTCTGGCGCGTCGCGGGCTGTACCCCCGGGCCCAGCTACGTCTTCGCGATCCTGCACTCGGCGGATGCGCGGGTGACCACGCTGCCGCGCCCGGTACGGGCCGCCCTGAACGCCTCCGCGCGCCTGGTCATGGAGGTGCTCCCCACGTCGGCGACCCTCACGGTCCTGAGCGCCGAGAGTTTCGATCCCGACGGACCCGGCCGGACGGGGCTCGCGTCCCGGCTCGGTCCCGGCCTGTTCGCCGCGACCGCGTGTCGAACGCGCCGCGGGTACCGGGGGCCTACGCCGGTGCCCGTTCCGGTCCGCGAAGCCGCCAGGACACGGTCTCGCCGGCGCGCAACGCAACCACCCGCCCGCTGCCGAAGGGGTAGTCAGGCGGCACCTTCCAGGGCTCGCGCCCGAGCGTGAGCGTACCGGTGTTGCGCGCCAGCCCGTAGAAGTCCGCACCGTGGAAGCTCGCGAAGGCCTCCAGGCGATCGAGCGCACCGGCCGCCTCGAACGCCTCGGCGTAGAGTTCCAGCGCCGCGTGCGCGGTGAAGATCCCCGCGCAGCCGCGGGCCGACTCCTTCGCCGCACGCGGGTGCGGGGCGCTGTCGGTCCCGAGGAAGAACCGCGGATCCCCGCCGGTGGCCGCCTCGATCAGGGCCCGGCGGTGCGACTCGCGCTTGAGCACCGGCAGGCAGTGATGGTGCGGACGCAGTCCCCCGTCGAACAGTGCGTTGCGGTTGAGCAGCAGGTGGTGGGCCGTGACGGTGGCGGCCACGCGCCCCGGGGCTTCACGCACGAACGCCGTCCCCTCGCGCGTGGTGACATGCTCCAGGACCAGCGCCAGCGCCGGGAAGCGCTCGTGCAGCGGCGCCAGCACCCGCTCGATGAATACGCGCTCGCGATCGAAGACGTCCACTGCCGGGTCGGTCACCTCGCCATGCACCGACAGCACCAAGCCGTGCTCCTCGAGCGCCGCCAGTGCCGGCAGGATGCGTTCGATGTCGCGCACCCCGGCCGTCGAGTGCGTGGTGGCCCCCGCCGGGTAGAGCTTGGCGCCGAGCACCCGTCCGCTCTCGCGCGCGCGTCGAATCTCCTCCGGTGCGGTCTTATCCGTCAGATAGAGCATCATGAGGGGCTCGAACGCCGCCCCGGGCGGGAGTGCGGCGAGAATCCGCGTGCGGTAGGCGAGCACCGCGTCCACCGTGGTCAGGGGCGGGTCGAGGTTGGGCATTACCGCGGCGCGCGCGAAACGCCGCGCGGTGTGCGGGAGCACGGCGACCATCCGCGCCCCGTCGCGCAGGTGCAGGTGCCAGTCGTCGGGCCGTGTCAGTGTGAGTTCCATCGATCGTTGGAATTATGCCACGCGCCGCGCCCGCGTGCGCAACGCCGAGCGTAGGGGCGGATTTGAAACCCGCCCTATCGAGATGTGCCATTGTTGACCCCTGACGTGCTGATTTATCATTGTTTTCACGAGATCCGAGGGGGCGCCCGCGACGTCGTTCTCCTTGACCTGGGGGCGCAAAAAAATGGATCATACCGGGCTCGTTCGATTCCGGGATACGGCGGCGGCCCGAAACCCGGCCCGTGGATCCGGATGCCAAAGGAGTTTCATGGACATTGCCGACAAGAAACGGATCCTTCGGGACATGCTGTTCGCGCGCCGCTTCGAGGAACGCTGCTACGAGGCGTACGTGGAGCGCCGGATCGGCGGGTTCCTACACCTCTATTCCGGCCAGGAGGCGTGCGTGCAGGGCGTCATGGAGGCGGCGCGCCCGGGCCACGACTACGTGATCACCGGCTACCGGGACCACATCCACGCGATCCACTGCGGCGCCGATCCCAAGGCGGTGATGGCCGAACTGTTCGGAAAGGAGACCGGCGTGAGCCGCGGGCGCGGCGGTTCCATGCATCTGTTCGACGCCGCGCACCGGTTCATGGGCGGTTACGCCCTGGTGGGCGGACCGTTTCCGCTGGCGGCGGGCATGGCCAAGGCCATCAAGATGCGCGGCGGTGACGAGATTGCCGTCTGCTTCCTGGGGGATGCGGCCAACAACCAGGGGACCTTCCACGAGTCCCTCAACATGGCCGCGCTGTGGAAGCTGCCGGTGCTCTACGTGTGCGAGAACAACCTCTACGGCATCGGCACGCGCATCGACCGCTCCACCGCGGTGGTCGACCAGTACAAGCGCGTGTGCGGTTACGGCATCCCCGCGGCCCAGGCCGACGGGCAGGACGTGGAGAAGGTCTGCGAGGCGGCGCGCGTCGCCGTGGAGCACGTGCGCGGCGGCGGCGGGCCCTATTTCCTGGAGTTGCTCACCTACCGCTACCGCGGGCACTCGATGTCCGACTCCAACGCCTACCGCGCCAAGGAGGAGGAACGCATGTGGAGCGGGCGCGATCCGGTCATCCTGCTGCGCGACCGCTTGATCGAGGCGGGGGCCATGACCCGGGAGGACTACGAGGCGCTCGATACCGAGGTGCTGGAGGAGATCGAGGGGGAGATCATCGCCTTCGCGGAGGCCTCTCCGGCGCCGCCGGTCGAGGAACTCGGGCGCTACGTGTGGGCCGATGACGGCTCCTGCCGCCCCGGGGGCGCGAACTGATGGCCGCCATAATGTACTGGGAGGCGATCCGCCGCGCCCACGACGAGGAACTGGCCAACGACCCCATGGTGATCGTCATGGGCGAGGACGTCGGCATCGCCGGCGGCACCTACAAGGCCACCCGGGGCCTCTACGAGAAGTACGGGCCGGAGCGGGTCATCGACACGCCGATCTCCGAGAACAGTTACACCGGCATCGGCATCGGCGCCTCGTTTCTCGGCGTGCGGCCGATCATCGAGCTCATGTCGGTCAACTTCGCCTGGTTGGCGCTCGACCAGATCGCCAACACCGCGTCCAAGGTGCGCTACATGTCCGGGGGCCAGCTCGGCGCGCCCGTGGTGATCCGCTCGCCCGGCGGCAGCGCCCACCAGCTCGGCTCCCAGCACTCGGCGCGTATGGAGAAGGTCTTCATGGGGATCACCGGGCTGCGTGTGGTCACGCCGTCCGGTCCGCGCCAGGCCTATGGGCTGCTCAAATCGGCCGTGCGCTGCAACGATCCGGTGTTCATCAACGAGCACGAGTTGATGTACAACCTCAAGGGGGAGGTGCCCGACGGGGAGTACTTCCATCCCCTGGAGGGCTCCGAGCTGGCGCGCGAGGGGCGTGATGTCACCCTGTTCGGGTACAACGTCTCGGTGCACTGGTGCCTGCAAGCCGCCGAGGTGCTCGCCCGCGAGCACGGTATCGAGGCCGAGGTGGTCGATCTCTATGCCCTGAGTCCGATCGATCGCGCCGGGATCGCGCGCTCGGTCTCGCATACCCACCGGGCGGTGATCGCCGAGGAGGCGGAGGCGCCGGTCGGGGTCGGGGCGGAGGTGATGGCGATCCTCAACGAGGAGTGCTTCTTCGAGTTGGATGCGCCGCCGTTGCGGGTCTCGGCGCGCAACGTGCCGATCCCCTACGCCCGGACGATGGAGAAGGCCGCGATCCCGAACGCCGCGGAGGTCGTGCAGGCGGTGCTGGCGCTGTTCGGTCGCGCCTGAGGCACGGCGCACCGGCGCCGGGCGCGGCGCGGAATTCGGGGCGTGAACTTCCGGTAGGCTGTTCCCCGCCGGCGCGCGCCGGTACCTTTGAGATTTCATGCTGGAGAAGACGCCGGTGCGCGCGTGCGCGACCGGCGTTTGGAAGGAACGAGCCATGAGCGAACCCTATACGATCAAGATGCCCCAGCTCTCCGACACGATGACGGAGGGCACCGTGGTGAGCTGGGAGAAACGGCCCGGTGATGCGGTACAGCGCGGCGACGTCGTGGCGCAGGTCGAGACGGACAAGGCGATCATGGACGTGGAAGTCTTCCGCGACGGCTACCTGTCCGGCCCCCTGGCCCCGGTCGACGCCGTGGTGCCGGTCGGAGAGGCGCTCGGCTACCTGGTCGCGGAGGCCGCGCAGGTCGTGCGCGGGCAGGAGCCGTCGACCGCTGCTCCGGCGCCCGCCCGGACGCCCGTCCCGGTGTCTGTTCCAGTGTCTGCTCCGGTGTCTGCTCCGGTGTCTGCTCCGGTGCCGGTCGCGGGGCCCCCGGCCGGCGCCGGTGTGGGATCGGCGCCGAGTCCGTCTCCACGCCCCACGCGCGGGCAGGCCTCGCCGTACGCGCGCCGCCTCGCCGCGCAACGCGGGGTGGATCTCAATCCGTTGCGCGGCAGCGGGTCGGGCGATGTGATCATCGGCGCCGACGTGCTGCGCGAGGACCCGACCACGGGGGCCGCGCTGCCGCCGGGTACGCGGCCCGCCGTGGAACCGCCGGTGCCGGGCGACGGGCGGGCGATGAACGCGATGGAGAAGGCGGTCAGCCACAGCATGACCTCGGCGCTGACCATGCCCACTTTCCATGTCACCGTGAAGGTGGGTCCGGAGGCGCTGATGGCGGCGGCCAAGGCGCTGGGTGTGTCCGTGACGGTGGCCATCGCCAAGGCCTGCGCGCTTGCGCTGCAGCGCCACCCGCAGGTGAATCGGACCTACCAGCCGGTGGATCGGGTGGTGGAGCGCGACTGGGTGGACATCGGCATGGCGGTCGCCACCGAGGACGGCGGGCTCGTGGTGCCGGTGCTGCGCCGTTGCGAGTCGCGCGGCCTCCAGGAACTCGACGCGGCCTGGAAGGAGTTGGTCGGGCGCGCGCGTCGGCGGCGGCTGAAGCCCGAGGAGTACCGCGATCCGACCTTTCAGATCTCGAATCTCGGGATGTTCGGGGTGAGCTATTTCGACGCCATACCCACCCCGGGGATCGCGGCGATCCTCGCGATCTCGAGCAGCGGGGCGCAGGGTATGCCGGTGACGATCACCGCCGATCACCGGGTGGTCAACGGGGTGCTCGTCGCGCAGTTCCTGAATACCCTGCGCGAGACGCTGGAACACCCCGATGCCTGGATGCATCCGCCCGGCCCGCGGATCCCGGCCGGCGAATGGGACTATCCGGTGGTGGTGATCGGCGCCGGCCCCGGCGGCGAGGACTGCGCCCGGGAACTGGCCGAGCACGGCCTCCGGGCGGCCCTCATCAGCGACGCGCCGCTGCCCGGCGGCGAGTGCCTGTGGCGCGGCTGCATCCCGTCCAAGACCTGGCGCGCCGCGGCGGATCGTATCCGTGACCGGGCCCATGACGCGCATCTCGGCGTCGAAGGCACGGCGCGTGCGCGGCTTGCGTGGGAGAATCTCGAGGCGACCCGCCGCGGCATCCTCGAGACCCGCGGCGCGATGGCCGAGAAGACCGACAAGGGGCTGCGCATCCCCATCGTGCAGGGGACGGCGCGCTTCGAGGACGCGCATACCCTGTTCGTCGACGACTCGGGCAACGACGCGGATCCGCATCGTCGGCCGCGGCCCGGCGACGGGTCGCGCGGGCAGCGCATCACCTTTGGCTGCGCCGTGATCGCCACCGGGGCGCCGCCGTTCGTGCCGCCGATCCCGGGCGCGCGCGAGGGCCTGGAGACGGGCGGCGTGCTGACCTCGGACACGATCTGGGGGCTGGAGCGCGTGCCACGGCGCCTCGTGGTGATCGGCGCCGGCGCGATCGGCGCCGAGATGGCCCAGATATTTCAGGACTTCGGTGCGCGTGTCACCTTGATCGAGGCGCAGGAGCGGATCCTCGCCGAGGTCGAGCCGGAGATCGCCGGGCGTCTGGCGCAGATCCTCTCGGACGATCCGCGCCTCATCGTGGAGGTGGGTGCCGCGGTACGCCGCATCTCGGGGACGCCCGGCGCGATGAAGGTCGCGTATCAGGATGTCGCCGGCAGGGCGCGCATGGTGCGCTGTGGCTATGTGTTGATGGCCACCGGCAAACGCCCGGATCTCTCCCGGCTGGGTTTGGAGAACGCCGGCGTGGCGATCGAGGACGGGATGATCCGCGCCGACGCGCGCTGTCGCACCAACGTCGGGCACCTGTATGCCGTGGGCGACGTGATCGGCGGTCTGATGCTGGCGCACACCGCGGCCCGGCAGGGCCGCGTGGCGGCGGCGGCGATCGCCGGCGAGGAGGCCGCGTATGACGCCGACCGCGATTGCGGCGTCATCTTCACCCGGCCGCAGGCGGCGTTCGCAGGGCTCTCCGTGGAACAGGCCAAGGCGCGCGGCCTGGACGCGGTGGAGGTCAAGGTTCCGCTCAGTATCGACGCCAAGGCCATGATCACCGGCGAGACCGAGGGACTCGTCAAGCTGGTGGCCGAGCGCGGCACGCACCGCATCCTCGGTGTGCACCTGCTGGCCGATCACGCCGATACCCTCATCGGTGAGGCGGTGATGATGGTCAGCGCGGGTCTGCGCCTGGAGCAGGTCGCCGAGGCGATCCATCCCCACCCGACCCAGACCGAATTGTTCGGAGACCTCGCCCGGCGCCTGCTCTCGCGTCTGCGGCGTACCGCGAAGGTTCAGGAATAGACGGCCTCCCGGCGGCCTCGAAACCATCCGCCGGTGTAAGGCCGGGCGCGCCCGGCCGACGTCGTGGATCTTCGCGATGGTGGACCGGATAGGGTATTGTCCGTGCGGTCCGTGGCGCTCTTTTTCACGGCCGGATCTTATGTACACGCCGTTGCCCGCGACCTGGACGACGCGCCGCCGGTGAGGCGGGTCCGCCCTGTGTGATGCGGTGCGGCCGCGAGCCATGCACGGAAAACGGGCGCCAAATCGCTTAGAATCGAACCGCCGCGGCGGGCGCCGCGGGATTCGATCCGCCATGCGCATTCCGGGAGTCTTTATGTCCAGCGTACGAAAAGTCGTCCTCGCCTACTCCGGCGGCCTCGATACCTCGGTGATCCTGAAGTGGTTGCAGGAGACCTACGGTTGCGAGGTGGCCACCTTCACCGCCGACATCGGTCAGGGGGAGGAGGTCGAGCCGGCGCGCGCCAAGGCGCAGGCCATGGGCGTGCGCGAGATCTTCATCGAGGACCTGCGCGAGACGTTCGCCCGCGACTACGTCTTCCCCATGTTCCGCGCCAACGCGCTCTACGAGGGCGAGTATCTGCTCGGGACCTCGATCGCGCGGCCGCTGATCGCCCGGCGCCTGGTGGAGATCGCGGTCGAGACCGGCGCCAACGCCGTGGCGCACGGGGCGACCGGCAAGGGCAACGACCAAGTGCGCTTCGAATTGGGCGCCTACGCGCTCGACCCGGACATCCGCATCATCGCCCCGTGGCGCGAGTGGGACCTGCTCTCTCGCGAGCGGCTGCTCGCCTACGCCGAGCGCCACGCCATCCCGGTGGAGGCGAAGCGCGGTACGCGTTCACCGTATTCCATGGACGCCAACCTGCTGCACATCTCCTACGAGGGCGGGTCCCTGGAGGATCCGTGGAACGAACCCGAAGAGGCGATGTGGCGCTGGACCACGTCGCCCGAACGCGCCCCGGATACGTCCACCGAGCTTGAACTCGTCTTCGATCACGGCGACGTGACGGCGATCAACGGCGAGGCCATGAGCCCCGCGCAGGTACTCGAGACGCTCAACCGCCACGGCGGGCGCAACGGCATCGGCCGTCTGGACCTGGTGGAGAACCGCTACGTCGGCATGAAGTCGCGCGGCTGCTACGAGACCCCCGGCGGCACCATCCTGCTCAAGGCGCACCGCGCCATGGAGTCGCTGACGCTCGATCGCGAGGTGGCGCACCTCAAGGACGAGCTGATGCCGCGCTACGCGAGCCTGATCTACAACGGCTACTGGTGGAGCCCCGAGCGGGCGCTGTTGCAGCGGGTCGTCGACGACTCGCAGGCGCACGTCAACGGGCGCGTGCGGGTGCGGCTCTACAAGGGCGCCGTCACGGTGACCGGGCGCGCCTCCGATACCGACAGCCTGTTCGATCCGGCGGCGGCGACTTTCGAGGACGACGCCGGCGCCTACGATCAGCGCGACGCCGCCGGATTCATCCGCCTCAACGCCCTGCGCCTGCGCATCGCCGCGCGCAACGCCCGGCGCCGGAGCTGAGCCGCCCGGGGCCGGGAAAGATTCCGCGGCGCGGTTCAGGCCGGGGTCTTGCGGCGGTATTCGCACCACTCGGCGATCGCGCATTCCCGACAGCGCGGCTGGCGTGCCGTACACACGTAGCGCCCGTGCAGGATCAGCCAGTGGTGGGCGTTGCGGTGGAACGGCTTCGGGACCGCCTTCACGAGTTTGCGTTCGACCTCCGCCGGCGTCTTGCCGCGTGCCAGCCCGGTGCGGTTGGCGACCCGGAAGACGTGGGTGTCGACGGCGATGGTGGGTTCGCCGAACGCGGTATTCAGGATCACGTTGGCGGTCTTGCGCCCCACCCCCGGCAGGGCCTCGAGCGCGGCGCGCTCGCGCGGTACCTCGCCGCCGTGGCGCTCGAGCAGGATGCGGCAGGTCTTGATGAGGTTGCGGGCCTTGCTGTTGTACAAGCCGATGGTGCGGATGTAGCGCGCCAGTCCCCGCTCGCCCAGGCGCAGGATCGCCGCCGGGGTGTCGGCGACCGAAAACAGTTTGGCGGTGACCGCGTTGACGCTGCGATCGGTGGCCTGCGCCGAGAGCACCACCGCGACCAGCAGTTCGAAGGTGGTGCCGTAGTGCAGTTCGGTGGTGGGTTCCGGGTCGGCCTCGCGCAGCCGCGCGAAGATCCGCTCGCGCGCGGCGCGGTTCACGGTGCTGCCGCGATCGGCCCGAACGTGCCGGAAGTGGCCGACCTCGGGCGTCGGGGGGCGAGGCACCTTCCGGGCCTCCCGCTCCAGTTCGTGCGGCATCCGCTCATGTTCCCGTCCCGGTCTTTGGAGATTCCAAGTACTCCGACCCCTTAGGCGTCGGCGGGGCGGGCCCCGCCCTTGGCACGATCGTCGATGCGCGCGCGGGGTGTCGCCCCGCCGGGCTCGCGGCATTCCCCGGTAGGGCGGGCCTCGGCCCGCCGACGTCGTTGAACGTGCACGTCGGCGGGAACGATCCGACGGGATCGGCCGGCCAAGCCCCGCTCTATGGATTCCGGTGCTCGCGCGGGGGAACCGCCGCGCGAGCCGCACGCCGGGCGCGGACGCGCTCGACGGCGGCGCGGATCACGGCCTGCTTGTCTTGTGCAGGCGAGTTGGATACGGTGCCGGTCCGCTCCGCGCGGCGCACCGCCTGCTCCCGGATCAGGCGCTCGCAGTGGCGCCGGTAGCGCTCGCGCGCCCGGTGCGCCGCTCCACGACCGGCGTCCGCCCGCTCACGGGTCGGGGCCGGCACCAACGCGATGCAGTCGACCGGACACGGCGGGATGCACCGTTCGCAACCGGTGCATTCTTTCACCAGTACCGTGTGCAGGTGCTTCGCGGCGCCGAGGATGGCATCGACCGGACACGCTTGCAGACACAGGGCGCAACCGATGCACGCCGACTCATCGATGAGCGCCGCCCGGCCGGGCGGCGTGCGGCCGACCTCGGGGGCGAGCGGAATGGGGGCGCGCCCGAGCAGCCGGGCAAGGGCGCGAAGGGTGTGCTCGCCCCCGGGTGCACAGCGGTTGAACTCCGCTTCACCGCGTGCGACCGCATCCGCATAGGGGCGGCACGCGGGCCAGCCGCAACGCCGGCACTGAGTCTGCGGGAGCAGGTCGTCGATGCGCTCGGCGAGGGGGCTCAAGGGTTCGGGGTCCTTGAAATTTTACAACCGTGGCTCGAAGAATCGGAACTTTTGAATTTCAAGGATGCCGATGCCGGACGGCGCTTGGGTTGGTGTTCATATCGTAAAGAAAAGGGCCGCGGAACCCACAGATGAAGATGCGACTTTCCCGGACCAGGCCTTCCAATTCCAGAGCCGCGAATGCCCATATGTCAAGCCTGACCCCTATTTGATTTTCATGCCGGGTTGGGCGCCGGTGTCGGGGGCGAGCAGCCACAGGTCGCGCCCGCCCGGGCCGGCCGCCAGCACCATGCCCTCGGAGATACCGAAGCGCATCTTGCGCGGCGCCAGATTGGCCACCATCACGGTGAGGCGGTCGATCAGCTCCTCCGGGCGATAGGCGGACTTGATCCCGGCGAGCACCGTACGCGTCTCGCCGCCCAGGTCCAGGGTGAGGCGCAGCAGTTTGTCGGCACCGTCCACCGTTTCGGCGCGCACGATGCGTGCGACGCGCAGATCGATCTCGGCGAACCGCTCGTAGTCGATCTGCGGCGTTGCCGGTTCGGCGGCGGACGGCGCCGGCGCCGCGTCGGTCGCAGCAGGGCCGGTCGCCTCCATCATCGCCGCGACCGCGCTTGGGTCGACGCGCTGCAACAGGGGAGTGAACGGCGCGATCGCGTGGTCGAGGAGCGGACGGGAGACGTCCTCCCAGCACAGCGGCGTCACCGCGAGGAACGCCTCGGCGCGCTCGACGGTCGCGGGCAACACCGGCTTGAGATACGTGATGAGCGCCCGGAACAGGTTCAGGCCCTGCGTGCATACCGCGCCGACTTCGGCGTGACGTGCCGGGTCCTTGGCGATCAGCCACGGCTTGTGGGCGTCGATGTATTGGTTGGCGCGGTCCGCCAGGCGCATGATCTCGCGCATGGCGCGGCCGTAGTCGCGACCCTCGTAACAGTCGGCGATCTCCCCGGCGGCCCCGGAGAATTCGGCGTAGAGATCGGGATCGGCCAGTGCGGGGGCGAGCCGGCCGCCGCTGTGGCGGTGGATGAATCCCGCGCAGCGGCTGGCGATGTTCACCACCTTGCCGACCAGATCGGCGTTGACCCGTTGGATGAAGTCCTCCAGGTTGAGGTCGAGATCGTCTATGCCGGGTCCCAGCTTGGCCGCGAGGTAGTAGCGCAGATACTCCGGGTCGAGGTGCTCGAGATAGGTCCGGGCGCGGATGAAGGTCCCCCGCGACTTGGACATCTTGCGCCCGTTCACGGTCAGGAAGCCGTGCGCCCAGACCGCCGTCGGGGTGCGGAAACCGCTACCGTGGAGTATCGCCGGCCAGAACAGGGTATGGAAATAGACGATGTCCTTGCCGATGAAGTGGTAGAGCTCGGTGCTCGACCCGCGTCCCCACCACTCGTCGAAGTCCAGGTCGGTGCGCGCGCACAGCTTGCGGAAGCTCGCCATGTAACCGATCGGCGCGTCCAGCCAGACGTAGAAATACTTGCCCGGGCTGTCCGGGATCTCGAAGCCGAAATAGGGGGCGTCGCGCGAGATGTCCCATTCGCGCAGTCCCGCGCCGAACCACTCCTCGAGCTTGTTGGCGACCTCCGGCTGGACGTGCCCGCTGCGGGTCCATTCCCGGAGCATCGCCTCGAACTCCGGCAGGCGGAAGAAGAAGTGCAGGTTCTCGCGCGGTTGCGGACGCGCGCCGGAGAGCACCGATACCGGATTGCGCAGCTCGGTGGGGCCATAGGTGGCGCCGCACGCCTCGCAGCTGTCGCCGTACTGATCGGGGGCGCCGCAGCGCGGGCACTCGCCCTTGATGAAGCGGTCCGGGAGGAACAGTTTTTTCTCCGGGTCGTAGAGGTCGGTCACCGTGCGCTGGACGATGTGGCCGGCGTCGCGCAGCCGCTCATAGATCCGCTCGGCCAGTTCCCGATTCTCCGGCGAGTGGGTGGAGTGGTATTGGTCGAATCCGATCAGGAAACCGGCGAAGTCCGCGCGATGCTCGCGCGCCATCTGTTCGATCAGGACCTCGGGTGCGACCCCCTCGGCCCAGGCGCGCAGCATGATCGGCGTGCCGTGGGCGTCGTCGGCGCACACGTAGTGGCATTCGTGCCCGCGCAGTCGCTGGAAGCGGACCCAGATGTCGGTCTGGACGTACTCCACCAGATGGCCCAGGTGAATGGGCCCGTTGGCATAGGGCAGTGCACTGGTGACCAGGATCTTGCGCGGAGTCTGATTCATGGACTTTCAGAAGGCTTGTCGTAGACCGCCGGGCGGATCCGGGGCGCGCCTACAGTATCAATTCCGGGACCGGGCCGCCACCGGGCCGTTCGGTCGGGGCAGTCAGTCCTTTCCAATTCAGAGATGAGCCTGAACGTGGGCAGTGGGTGAGCCGGTTCAGGCGGCCGGGT
>VAOW01019923.1_pt1 | contig 30029 bp, 26 predicted proteins | sample 3393921 | NCBI WGS metagenome assembly VAOW01 (sample SAMN08290428, study PRJNA428436) | hydrothermal vent metagenome | isolation source: Deep-sea hydrothermal vent chimney | place: Indian Ocean: Southwest Indian Ridge | depth 2742 m m | reverse complement strand
CTTTCGCAAGGTGGTTCGTGGGCGTGACGGGGATGGTGCGCTACGGGATAACACCGAGATCCGTCTGGAGATGATGTGCGGGGGTGTCGCGCACCGGCTGCGTTGGCGCCAGGATGGGCAAGGCTTGGTCGTGGAGGAAAGGGGAAACGATGGCCAGTGGACACCGTCCGCCAGTCAGACGATCAATGCCGAGCGTTTCCCGATCCGGTTGTTTTCGCAAGGCCAGATCGCGGCCATGGCGGGTGACAGCCGGCAGGCATTGCTCGATGTCATCGATGAAGCCGCCAATATCGGCGAAAAGCACCGCGCTTTTGAGGAGGCGAAGCGAACCTGGTTTGCGCAACAGGCAAGGCTGCGAGAACTGGACGGCCGGTTGAAGGAACGGCCCGAGCTGAAAAGAAAACTTGCGGATCTTGTGCATAAGCTCGAAGCGTTTACGCAGTCGCATCATTCTGAGGTTCTGAAAACTCACCAGCGGGTATTGCGCCAGCGCCGGGAAATCGATGGAACCCTGGGCCAGTTGCAGGCCATGCCTGGGCGCATCGAATCCTTGATGCGAGAACTTCTGCTTGATGATTGGCCAGACGGCGTCTTCGATCCTTCGCAGGATGCCGAAATGCTGAAGTGGCGATCCAGTGCCGAGCAGTCACTGACCGAAGCGCGCGAGGCGCTCGGCCGCGTTGCCGAGGGGCTGACGGATAACGCGCGAGCATTGGGTGAAGACGAAAGGCTCCTGCAGTGGCGCCAGCGAGCAGACCAGGCGCAAGCCGCCTACGAGGCACTACAGGCGACACTTGCCGAACAGGGCGTGACCGATCCACAGGCATTTGGACAACTGGTGCAGCAGCGCCAGCAGCTCGAAGGGCAGATTAAAGCGCTTGATCAGGTACAGAAGGACCTGAAAAGGCTTCAATCGGAATCCGAAGCTCAGTGGCAGCGTGTACTCGAGGCACGCAAGGCCATCACCCAGGCACGCGACAGCTTTGTAACCAATACTCTTGAGACCAACGAGTTTGTGCATATGAAAGTCGTTCTATTTGGCTTCGATGCGCGGGCTATTGAGCAAAGCTTGCGCGAGTTGCTGGATGTGCAGGATGACCGTTTTGAAAGCGATATCCTGCGGCTGGAGGGTGGAGAGCCGGCCGGTGGTTTGGCCAATGAAATCGCTGCACTTAATGAAACGGAAGACCAACAGGAAGGCGAATTGCAAGATGAATTGCAGGAAAATCACGACAAGGATGACCCACTGGAAACGATCAAGCGCCGGGTGATCGAGGTGGACGAGGACTTCGGCGGACGTTTCCGCAACTACCTGCAACGCAAGCTTGAGAAACCAGAGTTCGCCGATCACATCCGTTGCTGGTTTCCGGAAGATGATCTGCGTATTGAGTACAGCCGCAGTGGCGATGGCCGTGACTGGACGGCCATCACGCAGGGTTCGCAAGGTCAGCGCTCGGCGGCATTGCTGGCCTTTTTGTTGGCATTCGGTGACGAGCCGCTGATCCTCGATCAACCCGAGGATGATCTGGACAACCATCTGATTTATGAGCTGATCGTACGCCAGATCCGGGAAAACAAGTTACGCCGGCAACTGATCATCGTGACGCACAATCCGAATGTGGTGGTCAACGGTGACGCGGAGATGGTTCATGCCCTCGATTTTCGCGGTGGCCAGTGTCGCGTCATCGAAAGGGGCGCGTTACAGGAAAAGCCGGTACGCGAAGAAGTCTGCCGGGTCATGGAGGGCGGTCACGAGGCGTTCGCACGCCGCTGGGCAAGACTGGGGAGGGAAGTCTGACATGTTCGCAACACACAGTGAATTGCTGGAGAAGATCCGCCTGGGTGAAGACAGCTTTCTGGAACTGAAGGAGGTGCGTTTTGCCGGCGGCAAGATCCGTGGTCCAGAACAGAATGACCTTGCCGATGAGTTGGCCGCTTTTGCCAATAGTCGAGGTGGCGTGCTGGTGTTAGGGGTGCATGACAAGACCCGCGAGGTATTAGGCATCTCCGTCGATCGACTCGATGCGGTCGAGGCATTAGTACGTCAGGCCTGTGAGGACTCGATCAAGCCCCCGTTGGCCCCGGTGATCGAGCGCCTGACGTTACCGGATAGCACGGGTACAGATCATCCCGTGATCCGCATCGAAGTGACGTCCAGCCTGTTCATTCACCAGAGTCCCGGTGGATATTTTCATCGGGTTGGCTCGTCGAAGCGACCGATTCCGCCGGACCAACTGGCACGGCTCTTTCAGCAACGTAGCCAGGCGCGGCTGATTCGTTTTGACGAGACGCCGGTACCGCAGGCGACCTTCGACGATCTTGACGAAGCACTGTGGCATCGATTTGGTACGCCACGTTCGACTGATGCGCCGGCGCAATGGCTCTCTAAACTCGCCATGGCTTCGCGAGATGAAGCCGGCGAGTGGCGCCCCACGGTTGCCGGTGTACTTCTGGCTTGTAAGGAACCCGAACGATTTCTTCCTGGTGCGTTTATCCAAGCTGTTGTATACCGGGGCAAGGAGATTTTACCGCAGACGGAATCGGCCTATCAGCGTGATGCCCAAGATATGACAGGGCCACTGGATCAGCAGATTTTTGATGCCTGCAACTTTGTGCGCAAGAACATGCGCGTGGGTGCCCGAAAAGGCCGGGAAGGCGGACGTGCAGATTTGCCACAGTACGACATGCTGGCCGTCTTCGAGGCGGTAACCAATGCGGTCGCACATCGGGATTATTCGATGGCGGGTGCCAAGGTGCGCTTACGGTTGTTTGATGATCGCCTGGAACTATATACGCCGGGGATGCTGCCTAATACGATGACGCCCGAAAGTTTGCCTTATCGACAGGTTGCCCGGAATGAGGCAATCACCAGTTTGTTGGCGCGCTGCCCAGTCGATCGAGAGAAGCTTGCAGCCCACCGTACTCACATTATGGATAAGCGTGGTGAAGGTGTGCCAATCATCTTGTCGCGTAGCGAGCAGCTCTCAGGAAGAACGCCTGAGTACCGGTTGATCGATGATTCGGAGCTCATTCTGACAATTTATGCCGCAAAAGTAGTATAGAAAGAAGGTCGAAAAATGAGCGCCAAAGTTATCCAGTCAAACATTACCGTAATCGAGGCACTGATCCGTTCCCTGGAATGCGCGGCCAGGCACAACCCGAACGATGTCGTGCGACCGGTTGCAATTCTTTGGACTGATCACGATTTACAGTGGCGGCCCATTATTCCCCAGCTCCGCAGGCTGATGCCGCAACTACTGACACTTGGCGAGTACAACCCCGAGCAACGAACAGGACCCGCAATTTGGCTGCGGAGCGTTGTCGATGGCGCGCTTACAGATCCCAAAATCCCCGATGGGTTAGCGCCGATAGTTTACCTGCCCGACGTCAGCCGGCAGGTGCTTAGGGCTATCCAAGAATGTCCGGATAGTCTCAAACCTCTGGTGGAACTTCAATACCGTGGTGCCTGCTGGACTCGGAAAAACGGCAAAGACTGGTCTGTCGAGGCGTTTCTGGCCGCCGAAGAGGGTGGGCTGAGTCTGGATGTGGCGCGTGACGCGGTGACTCGCCGGTCGATGTTGGGTGCCTTGACGGAGCTGGCGACGACCTCGGTGGCGAGGCTGAGGGGCCGGCATCTCGAAGCAGAGGATTTCGATAAGCTCTTCTCCGATGACCCGGCAAAGGATTTGTTGCTCTGGATGAGTGACGTAGACCTAGAAGCGGCGTCCCGCCGCTTAAATAGGAGCAAGGTAGAAGCGGCGGCCCGCCGCTTTGGTCAAACGCGCCGGGACGGCGCGTCTATCGGCTGGAATAGCGGGCGCTGGAGCGCCTTCAAGTCACGTTGCAAGGCGGATTTCAAGTTCGATCCGGATCAGGACGGAGAACTCGTGGCAGCGGAGTTGCTCGGCAAGCAGGAAGGGCCGTGGAGATTTGTGTGGGAGCGGTTTGCCGAGTCGCCGGCGCTGTACCCGGGTATTCCGGAGCTTTTAAGCAGGGCGATGCCAAATGAGCTGTTTGTGGAGCCGTCCTCCTGGCCTCAGAACAATGAGAAAGAAGAAACGGCGCTACGTAAAGCACTTCTGGATCTGGAAACGATGGCGCCATCCGCCGCGCGTGACCGGATCCTCGCGCTGGAGGAGAGACACGGCATAAGACGCGATTGGGTCTGGGCAAAGCTCAACCAGGCGCCCTTGGCGAACGCCCTCGCGTACTTGGCGGTACTCGCTGAGCGCACGTCCAGCAAACTCGGCGGTGCAACCGTGGCCGACATGGCCAAGCTGTATGTTGATGCGGCATGGAAAGTCGATGCTGCGGCGCTTTCCGCGGTAGAAGCGGCGTCCCGCCGCTTTGAAACGCGCCGGGACGGCGCGTCTACCAACCCAAAGGTTGAAGCGGACTCTGGCCGCTTTGATGAAACGCGCCGGGACGGCGCGTCTACCAAATCGTCTGCGAATGCTCAGGCCTTGATCAAGGTACTGAACGCAATCTACCGTCCATGGCTGGAGGCTGCAGCGGAGCATCTACAGGCATTGGTAGAGAAGGAAGCCCTAACAGGTCACAATGCGCAGGGTATGGGGGATGTGCTCGTTGAATCGGGTGGAATGATCCTTTTTGCAGATGGTCTCCGATTCGACGTTTCGCAGCGTTTGGCGGAGCGTATGCGGATACAAGGTTGGTCTGTGACGATGTCGACTCGTTGGGCCGGTCTACCGACGGTCACGGCAACCGCGAAGCCGGCTGTGTCTCCGGTGGCAGAGGACATCAAGGGAATATCCCTCGGCGAGGATTTTCTCCCCGCGACGGCCGACGCTGAAAAGCCACTAACGACAGATCGGTTCCACAAGCTGCTCTCTGCGACTGGTTACCAGTATGTCGGGGCGGATGAGACGGGCGACCCGACCGGTCGCGCCTGGACCGAGAGCGGAGCGCTCGACAAGTTAGGCCACTCGTTGCAAGGGAAGCTGGCCGGTCGGATCGAAGAGCAAGTCGATTTGCTTCTCGAGCGCATCGAAGGCCTTCTGGATGCCGGTTGGCACGAGATCCGCGTGGTGACGGATCATGGATGGCTGTGGCTTCCGGGCGGGCTACCCAAGGTCGATCTTCCCAAATACCTGACGGCGAGCCGTTGGGCTCGCTGTGCGGCGATCAAGGGCGGGTCGAAAGTCGAGGTTCCGACGGTACAGTGGTACTGGAATCCACACGAACGTGTGGCAATCGCACCCGGGATCTCGTGTTTCGGCGCGGGAAACGAATATGCCCACGGGGGCTTGAGCCTGCAGGAAAGTCTGGTGCCCGTTATTCGGGTTACGCCCGGCACTGGTGCTGCCACATCGTCGGTAAAGGTAACCGATGTTTCCTGGGCAGGTCTGCGTTGCAGGGTACAGATTGAATCCGCCCAACCCGGACTGTCTGTTGACTTGCGAACCAGGGTTAATGATCCGGATTCAAGCGTCGGTAAGGTGCGACCTCTGGATGCCAGTGGGTTGGCAAGTCTCCTGGTTGCTGATGATAGTCTGGAAGGCACACCGGCAGCCGTGGTCGTACTCGATGCAAGCGGTCACGTCATTGCCAAGCAACCCACGATTATCGGGGGTGAGAATTGATTATGGAATTGGATAACCTGGATCGAGTTGCGGCTTCCGCATTCGCGGGCTACATGGTGCGCAAAGACTTGGTACGCAAGTACAGCCGTCAGTACCCGGTCCCGACGTATGTGGTCGAGTTCCTTCTTGGGCGCTACTGCGCGAGTACCGACGAGCAAGAAATCGAAGAAGGGCTGACGATCGTCGAACGTCAGTTGGCAGATCGGGCGGTGAGAACGGGGGAAGAGGAATTATTCAAAGCGCGGGCCCGCGACCTGGGGTCGATCAGGCTTATCGATATCGTCAGAGCGAAGCTCGATGCGAAGACGGATTCGTTTGTTGCCGAGCTTCCAAGCCTTGCAATAAAGGATGTACGTATCGATGACGGCTTGGTAAAGCAGCACGAGCGTATGTTGACTGATGGTTTCTATGCCGAGGTTACGCTGAGCTACGATGCCGCGATCGCCCAGGAGAACGGCGGGCGCCCCTTTGCAATCGACGGTCTTCGTGCCATTCAGCTTTCGAAGGCGGATGTGCTGGATGCGCTCAAGCGCGGCCGGCATGAATTTACTACCGAGGAATGGAAGCATCTTTTGTTACGAAGTATTGGACTGGAACCGGCGGCCTTGTCGGAGCGCGCACAGTGGGTCGCCCTCGTTCGTATGGTGCCGTTTGTCGAACGTAACTACAACATGGTTGAGTTGGGTCCTCGCGGGACCGGCAAGAGCCATCTCTTCCAGCAGATATCCCCCTATTCACATCTTATCTCTGGTGGTAAGGCAACGGTGGCGAAAATGTTCGTCAACAATGCTACGGGGCAGCGTGGTCTTGTTTGTCAGTATGACGTTGTGTGTTTTGACGAAATATCGGGTGTTTCCTTCGACCAGAAGGATGGCGCAAACATTCTCAAGGGTTACATGGAGTCCGGGGAGTTTTCGCGCGGAAAGGAGAGCATCCGCGCCGAGGGCGGTATCGTCATGTTGGGGAACCTCGATGTGGAGGTCGAGCACCAGCAACGCGTCGGACATCTGCTCAGCCCGCTACCTCTTGAAATGCGTGACGACACGGCTTTCATGGACCGCATTCATGCCTATGCTTCCGGGTGGGATTTCCCGAAGCTCAATCCGAATGAACATTTCACGGATCATTTCGGTTTGGTCAGTGATTTTCTATCAGAGTGCTGGAGTCGGTTGCGCACCGGAAGCCGGGTTTCCGTACTACAGGGTAGGGTGAATTACGGCGGTGCACTCAGCGGGCGCGACATTACCGCGGTGAACAAAACGATAAGCGGTCTGTTGAAACTGCTGTACCCGGATCCAATGATCCCTATACAGGACGATGAACTGGAGGAGGTGGTCCGTGTCGCCCTCGAAGTCCGTCGCCGCGTCAAAGAACAACAGAAACGAATTTTCAAGAGTGAGTTCCGCAATACGCACTTCAGCTATACGCTGGGTGAAGATGGAATCGAGCAATTTGTGTCAACGCCGGAACTTCACAGCGATGAAGCCATCGAACTTGATCCGCTGCCGCCGGGCCAGGTATGGGGGATCAGCCCAGGCGGGCCGGAGACAGGACCCAGCCTCTATCGCATCGAGATCACTTCCGGAAAAGGTAGCGGAGTCAAAATACTGAACGCCCCCGTCCCGCCGGGATTCCGCGAGAGCGTCCGGTATGCGGAGCAAAACCTATACGCTCGTGCAAAGGAACTGGTTGGAGACAGGGATCCGCGTTCACATGAGTTCTCCGTGCAGTTACGCGCAATCGACAACGACCGTACCGGGACCGCCCTCGGGCTGCCGGCACTGATGGCCCTTTGTAGCGGGCTACTCGAGAAGAGCACGAAAGGCGGGCTGATCGTGGTCGGTGCGTTGAATCTGGGTGGCTCGGTCGAACCATTGGCGAATGCCGTTAGTATCGTCGAGGTCGCCGTGGAGAAGGGGGCGGATACGGTATTGATGCCCGTGTCGGCACGGAAACCGCTATTCGAACTGTCCGATGACATGGCAACACGGATCAACATCCGGTTCTACTCAGATACGCCGGATGCTTTGCTGAAGTCGCTCTTGGAGTAAGTGTACGAATGTGACCCCGGGATACTGCAATGAGTCGAGTGTCCCCGTGACTGACATCGCCGCAATGGGCGTGCAGGAGGGGCATCCGGTCCCGACTCCCTGACCTTCACGTGTCCAGCAGGTGTTGGACCTCTCCCAGTTGATCCTGCTGTTCGGTTATCTCCACGATGTCCACTTCGGTGTCGATCCCGAGACGGCGGAAGGCGGGGACCGTGGACCAGTCGACCGGGGCGTGGTGGGGCGTGCCGCCGAAATAACTTTGCAGGTTGGCCACTATCACCACGTCCACGAGGTCGGGTGGTCCGTCCGGGTCGCGCTGCAGGTTCTCGTGTTCCGCCGCCACCGCCACGAGGCTGGGCGGGAATCCCCAGGAGGAGAGGATCTTGGCGCCGATCTGCGGGTGGTATTCGGCCACCAGGCGGTCGAGTGTGATCATGTCGTCCCGCAGTTGCGGGTTGTCCTCGGCGCGGGTCAGGATCGGCAGCGCGCCGATGTCGTGCAGCAGGCCCGCGAGCATCGCCTGATCGGGCGACAGGCCCGGTACCCGGGCGGCCAGTACCCGGGCGATGGCCGCCACCTGGACGTTGTGCTCCCACAGCGCCCGCAGGCGGCGGTCGAGGAAATCGGTGGTCGCCTGGAACATCTGTTTCATGACCAGGCTGGTCACCAGGTTGCGGACCAGGGAGTTGCCGAGCCGCGAGACCGCCAGCGGCAGGTTGTCGATCGGGCGTGAGGCGCGGTAGAGCGGTGAGTTGACCACCTGGATGAGTCGCGCCGAGAGCGCCGCATCGGTGGCGATGAGATCCGCGGTCTGCCGGGCGCTGGTGTTGCCGCTCTCGACCGCATCGCGCACGCGCAACGCGACTTCGGGAAGGGTGGGTAACTCGAAACGGCCCTGGTCGAGTTCGCTGAGCAGTTCGCGGAGAAATGGTTCCTGGGCCGTCAAGGGGAAGACCTCGTGGTGAGCCGACCTTCACGCCTCAGTGTATCGGCCGGCGGCGGGAAAGTTGAAGCCCGGTCGCCGGTCCGGAAGTTCAAGGGGTCAGCGTAGTTGGAATTTCAAGTACTCTGACCCCTTGAACTTCCCCTTGAACTTCCTTCGTCGTCCGGGAACGGGTAGGGGAGCGGTCGCGGGGAGAGGATCGGGCCGTTCTCGTCCCACAGGCGTACGGTACCGCTCGCCGCGCTTGCAATCCGGATCACGGCCAGAAGCAGGTAGCCGCCGTCCGGCGCCGGAGCGGCGTCGACCACCGTCCCGACGTCCTGTCCCTGGCCGGTCTCCGGCGCATGGAGCGGATCGCCGGGTCGCGGCGGGGTGTCGGTCTGGGCGTGTGCGAGGATCATGTGTCGCTTGAGGGTCCCCAGATATCGCATGCGCGCCACTACTTCCTGGCCGGGGTAGCACCCCTTGCGAAAGCTCACGCCGCCGACCAGTTGCAGGTTCGCCATCTGCGGCACGAACCGCCCGGCGGTCTCCGGGTACACGGTGGGCAGGCCGGCGAGGACCTCCAGCAGCGTCCAGGCGGGGGTGCCCACCGGTGCGGCGTGTACGTTCAGGGCATCCCAGAACCGGCGCATTTCGCCGGTCGGTCCGTAGGCCTCGAAGCGCGGGTGCGGGCCGGGCACACGGATGAGCGTTACCGCGCCGTGCTGCAGCACCGCGTCGATCGCGACCGGCGCCTCGCCCAGGACCGCCGCGATGCGCTCGCTCGCACGCGGGCCGCTCACCCCGATGCCCGTCAGGGTCTCACCGGCATCCGTCAGCGTGACCCGGGAGCGAAGGACGAATTTGCCCAGCCGCTCGACGATCGGTTCGACCAGCGTCCGGGGTAGGCGCAGGTAGAATCCCTCGTCGCGGCGGAAGACCCGGAGCACGGCGAGCATCCGCCCCTTCGGGTCACAATAGGCGGCCAGTCGGCTCGCCTCCGGTCCGAGGCCGGCGATGTCGTTGCTGAGCTGGGCGTGGAGGAAGGCGGCGGCATCCGCGCCGCGCGCGGCGATCAAGCCCTGGTGGGAGAGGTCGCAGAACACGTCACCCGTCGTCGCGACACGCGATTCGAGGTCGGGGTTTCCGAAGCTGACCACCCCCGGGCCGTCAAACTCGGCGCCGGCATCGAGCAGGAACCGCTTCCAGTCCGGATCCATCCAATAAGGCCTCGGGCGTTCGTGTGCGGACTCGCCAGTGTAGCGCGCTTCCGCGCCGGCGCAAGGCCGGTATTTTCTGGACAGATTGTGTTCACAGGGCTTACCTTGAAGCCGTAGAATGGCGCTCGTATATCGGCGACTTTTTGCGGGTACGGACATCCGCGAGTGACCCGGGAGGCGGCGCGCTCCGGGATGGAGGCGGGGGCCGACGGGGCCTGCTATGCCGGGGGCGGGATCGAGTGAGCGTATGACGAGCCGTGATCCGCGACCGGTCGCCCTGGATCTGTTTCGTATCCATTTTCCGGTATCCGCGGTCGTGTCGATCCTGCATCGCCTCTCCGGCCTGCTCCTGTTTCTCGGCATCCCGGTCGCCGTCTATCTGCTGGAACGGTCGCTGGCCGATGCGCGCGGCTTCGCCGGGGTGCGGGGGTTGCTCGCCACGCCGGCGCTGCGGCTGTTCGGGTTGTCGGTCGCGTGGGCGTTCAGCCATCATCTGTTGGCGGGTCTGCGCTACCTGCTGATCGACCTCGGCATCGGCGTCGATCGCGCCGCCGCGCGCGCCGGTGCGTGGGTGGTCGGCGTCGCGGCGGCGGCGGTGGCCGTCGCCTACCTCGCGCGCCTCGGAGGCCTGTGGTGAGTCGCCGCACGCACGGTCTGCGCGGCTGGGTGCTGCAGCGGCTCACGGCGTTGTACTTGGCGCTGTTCCTGGTCTACCTGCTCGCGCATCTGATCTTGTCTCCGCCGGGGTCGGTGCGCGCGTGGCGCGCGTGGGTCGGCGACCCGCTGGTCAACGGCGCCTGGGCGGTGTTCTTCGCCGCGTTGCTGATGCACGCCTGGGTCGGAGTGCGCGACGTGGTGATGGATTACGTGGGTCCTGCGGGGCTGCGGCTGGGGGTGCTGTTCGTGCTCGGTCTGTACCTGTTCGCGCTGGGCTACTGGGCGCTGGTGGTGCTCCTGGCGGTGGCCCCGTGAACGTTGCGCGGCGCAAGTTCGACACGCTCATCATCGGCGCCGGCGGTGCCGGCCTGCGTGCCGCGCTGCAGTTGGCTCGCGCCGAGGCCTCGGTCGCCGTGGTCTCGAAGGTCTTCCCCACGCGCTCGCACACCGGTGCCGCACAGGGCGGTGTGAATGCGGCGCTCGCCGATCCGGCGGCGGACAATTGGCACTTCCACATGTTCGACACCGTGAAGGGCAGCGACTACCTCGGGGACCAGGACGCGGTGGAGTACATGTGCCGGGCCGCCCCGCGGGTGGTCTACGAACTCGAACACATGGGCGTGCCGTTCTCGCGGCTCGATGACGGGTGTATCTACCAGCGTCCGTTCGGGGGGCAGAGCCTGGACTACGGCGGTGAGCAGGCGACACGGACCTGCGCGGCGGCGGATCGCACCGGACATGCCATCCTGCACTCGCTCTACCAGCAGAACATCGCGGCGCGCACGCACTTCTTCGACGAGTTCTTCGCCCTGGACCTGATCCTGGACGGCGGGGGATATGTCCTGGGGGCGCTCGTCCTGGAGATCGAGACCGGCCTGCCGCTGGTGATCGAGGCCAAGGCGACGCTGCTCGCCACGGGCGGCGCGGGCCAACTCTTCCATACCTCCACCAACGCCCTGATCAACACCGGCGACGGCATGGCGATGGCCCTGCGCGCCGGGATCCCGCTGCAGGACATGGAATTCTTCCAGTTCCACCCGACCGGTATCGCCGGAAAGGGAATGCTCATCACCGAGGGCGCGCGCGGCGAGGGCGGCTACCTGGTCAACGGCGAAGGCGAGCGGTTCATGGAGCGCTACGCGCCGCACGCCAAGGATCTGGCCAGCCGCGACGTGGTGAGCCGGGCGATCGCCGCCGAGGTGCGCGAGGGGCGCGGCTGCGGTCCTCGCAAGGACCACGTGCTGCTCAAGCTCGAGCACCTGGGCGCGGAGGTGATCACCAAGCGTCTGCCCGGGATCCGCGACACCCTTCGCACCTTTCTCGGGATCGATCCGATCGACGCGCCGGTGCCGGTCTCTCCGACCGCCCACTATGCCATGGGCGGGATCCCCAGCAACCGCTATGGACAGGTGGTGGTCCCGGAGCGCGAAGGCGCCGAGGAGCCCATCCCCGGTTTCTACGCGGCGGGCGAGTGCGCCTGCGTTTCTGTGCACGGTGCGAACCGGCTCGGCGGCAATTCGTTGTTGGACATCCTGGTGTTCGGGCGCGCCGCGGGCAACCATATCACCGCCCACCTCAAGGAGACCCGCTACCACCGTCCGCTGGAGCGCGACGCGGTGGAGCCGGCGTTGGCGCGCCTCGCGCGCTGGGAACGTGACGGCGACGGGGAATCGGTCGATACCCTGCGCGCCGAGCTGCAACGGGTCATGGAGGATTACTGCGGGGTGTTTCGGACCGAGGAGGTGCTGGCCGAGGGGGTGCGCAAGGTCGCCGCGATCGAGGCGCGGCTCCGGGACGCGCGGCTTCGGGATCACAGCCGCGTATTCAACACCGCACGGATCGAGGCGCTGGAACTGGAAAACCTCGTCGAGGTGGCGCTCGCCACCGTGACCGCGGCGCTCGCCCGGCGCGAGAGTCGCGGTGCGCACAGCCGTATCGACTATCCGCAGCGCGACGACGTGCACTGGCTGCGCCACAGCCTCTATTATCGGGACGGGCGTCGCCTGGACTACAAGCCGGTGCGGATCAAGCCGATCACCGTGGAAGGGTTCCCACCGAAGGAGCGGGTCTATTGATCGATCCAAGGGGAACCCGGGCGAGGGGGCCCGCCGTGGGTCATCGGTGGGGCCGGCACCCATGAGATTCTCGATCTACCGATTCGACCCCGACGTGGATCCTGCGCCGCGCATGCAGCCTTATGAGTTGGGCGGGATCGAGCCGGGGATGATGTTGCTCGATGCCCTGTTGCGGCTCAAGGCGCACGACGAGACGCTCAGCTTCCGCCGCTCCTGCGGCGAGGGGGTATGCGGCTCCGATGCGATGAACATCAACGGGCGCAACGGGCTGGCCTGCATCACACCGTTGGAGGGCCTGCGCGAACCGGTAGTGTTGCGCCCGCTGCCCGCGATGCCGGTGATCCGCGACCTGGTGGTGGATCTGAGTCGCTTCTACCGCCAGTATCGGGCGGTGAAGCCGTTTCTCATCAATTACGACCCCGAACCCGAGGTGGAACGGCGCCAGTCGCCCGAGGAACGTGAGCGCCTCGACGGGCTCTACGAGTGCACTCTGTGCGCCTGTTGCACCACGGCCTGCCCGTCCTTCTGGTGGAATCCGGACCGGTTCCTGGGACCCGCGGCGTTGCTCCAGGCCTACCGGTTCATCGCCGACAGCCGCGATCAGGCCACCGAGGAGCGGCTCGATGCGCTGGAGGGACCCTATCGGTTGTTTCGCTGCCGTACCATCATGAGTTGCGTGGAGGTCTGCCCCAAGGGGCTCAACCCGACGCAGGCCATCGGCCGGATTCGCGAGTGCATGGTGAAGCGCTCCCTATGACGGGCTCCGGGAGCGACGGGACCGACACCGATCTTTCGCGCCTGCGCTGGGGTTGCCGGCGCGGCATGCGCGAGTTGGACCTGCTGTTGCTCGCGTTCCTGGAGCGCGGTTACGCCGCGCAGCCCCAGAACACGCGCACGGCCTTTCGACGCCTGTTGTGCGAGCCCGACCCGCTGTTGCTCGAGTGGCTGCTCGGCAGGCGCACCCCCCCGGATCCGGAGTTGGCCCATGTCGTCGCGGAAATTCGCCGCACCGCTGCAACTTGACCCGCGGCCCTCGCGGCGCCTCGCCACGCTGGCCCTGCTCGTCTACGGCGGGGCGCTGGCGGCGATGGCGGCGCTCGCGCTGCCGTGGTGGGCGGTGCTCGCGATCGCCGGGGCGGTATTGGTGGAATTCGTGCGCTTCTTGCGCGAGCACGTGCTGCGCGCCGGCCCGCGTGCGGTGCTCAAGCTGGTCTGGGGCCGGGATGGTCAATGGACCCTGGTGACGGCTCAAGGGGTCAGGGAAGCGGTGCTGATACCCCCGGGCGTCGTGTATCCCGAACTGGTGATCCTGCGTTTCCGCCGCGTTCCGGGCGGGCCCCGCGGGCGTCGGTGTACCACCGTGCTGCTGCTTTCCGACAGCCTGGATCGGCGCACCTTCCGCCGCCTGCGCATGCGCCTGGAGATGGAGGCGATGAAGCGCGGCGACCGGCGCTGAGTGCGTGTGCGGCGATCCGGCGGACGCCGCTCCGTGTCACGGTATGCCGCCCGCGGTCCCGGGGCCGCCCGGCGTACCCGCGGGAGGGGGCGTGAGCACGGTGTTGCGCGGCGGGTGCGTCGTGTCGGGTTGCGGATAATCGAGGGTGTAATGCAATCCGCGGCTCTCGGTGCGGCTCATCGCCGAGCGGATGATCAGCTCCGCCACCAGGGCCAGATTGCGCAGCTCCAGCAGGTCGTGGGTCACGCGGAAATTCCCGTAGTACTCGCTGATCTCGTGGCGCAGGAGTTCGACACGCCGTAGCGCGCGTTCCAGTCGCTTCGTAGTACGCACGATGCCCACGTAGTCCCACATGAAGCGGCGCAGTTCCTGCCAGTTGTGGGAGACGACCACCATCTCGTCGGAATCGCTCACCCGGCTCTCGTCCCACGCCGGCAGGCGCGGCGGCGCCGGTGCATCGGGCAGGCGGGCGCGGATATCCGCGCCCGCCGCCTCGGAGAACACCAGGCACTCCAGGAGCGAGTTGCTGGCCATCCGATTGGCGCCGTGCAGCCCGGTGAAGGCGACCTCGCCGACGGCGTAGAGCCCTTCGAGGTCGGTGCGCCCGTGGCGGTCGGTCGCGACCCCGCCGCAGGTGTAGTGGGCCGCGGGGACGACCGGTACCGGCCCGCGGGTGAGGTCGTAGCCCAACTCCAGGCAACGCGCGTGGATGTTCGGGAAGTGGGCGCGGATGAACTCGGCGGGTTTGTGGCTGATGTCGAGCAGCACGGAGTCGATTCCCAGACGCTTCATCTCGTGGTCGATGGCACGGGCGACGATATCCCGGGGGGCGAGTTCGCCGCGCGGGTCGAAGCGCTCCATGAACCGGGTGCCGTCCGGGAGCAGCAGTCGGCCGCCCTCGCCGCGCACCGCCTCGCTGATCAGGAACGATTTCGCCTTGGGATGGAACAGGCAGGTGGGATGGAACTGGATGAACTCGAGGTTTACGATGCGACAGCCCGCGCGCCAGGCCATCGCCACCCCGTCACCGGTCGAGACGTCCGGGTTGCTGGTGTAGAGATAGACCCGGCTTGCGCCACCCGTGGCGAGTACCACGAAGCGCGCTGCGATCGCCTCGACGCGGCCGCGTTTACGGTCCAATACGTAGGCGCCGACACAGCGATCGTGGTCGAGGCCGAGTTTGCGGCCGGTGATCAGGTCCACGCTCATGTGGTCGGCGAGCAGGGTCACGGACGGTTGCGCGCGCACGTGCTCGAGCAGGGTCGACTCGATTGCGCGTCCGCTGGCGTCCGCGGCGTGGATGACCCGACGGTGGCCGTGACCGCCCTCGCGCGTGAGATGGAAGGCCTGGGAGCCGTCGCTGCGGGTCACGCGGGTGAACGGGACCCCGATGCCCACCAGCCGGCGGATCGCGGCCGGGCCGCGCTCGACGGTGAAACGCACGATTTCCTCGTCGCACAACCCGGCGCCGGCGTCGAGGGTATCGGCCACATGCGCATCCACGGAGTCGGATTCGTCGAGGACCGCGGAGATGCCGCCCTGCGCGTAGTAGGTGCCGCCCTCCTGCAGCACGCCCTTGGACAGCACCGCCACACGGGCGTAGGGCGCCAGGCGCAAGGCCAGGCCGAGGCCGGCCGCGCCGCTGCCGATCACCAGGACGTCATAGGATTCGGGGCGTTCGGGGCTCTCGGTCGGACTCATGCCCACTCCGGGAGAGGGGGTGCGTGCGATTCGCCGCGATGTCTGAGATAATGACGAAATTTGCCAGGTCGTACGGGATGTTGCGTCGAGCGCCCGGCCGCGAAACTATACCCCGAATCCGCTTCGAGGGCGAACTATATGGCGACGGACTTGTCTATTACAAATGGCGGAGGGATTTCGCCCGGTAGTGCGGGGGACGGCCCGAATGGGCGAACATCGCGCTGACCGGGAGTTGGTCGAGCGGGCGCAGCAGGGTGACAACCGGGCCTTCGATGCGCTGGTGCGCAAGTACCAGCACAAGATCGTCAAGCTGGTCTCCCGCTACCTCCACGACCCGCACGAGTCGCTCGATGTGGCCCAGGATGCGTTCCTCAAGGCGTACCGGGCGTTGCCGAACTTTCGCGGTGACAGCGCCTTTTACACTTGGCTCTACCGTATCGCCATCAATACGGCGAAGAACCATCTGGTGGCCCGTGGCCGTCGTCCGCCGGACGGGGACGTGGACGCGCAGGAGGCGGAACAGTACGACGGGCAATCGGGTCTAAAGGAATATGCGACGCCCGAGCACCTGCTGCTCCGGGACGAGATCGAGCAGACCGTGTTCCGCGCCATCGACGACCTGCCCGAGGATCTGCGTACCGCGATCACCCTGCGGGAGTTGGAAGGCATGAGCTATGAGGAAATCGCCCAGACGATGGATTGCCCGGTGGGCACGGTCCGTTCGCGGATTTTCCGGGCACGCGAGGCGATCGACCGCAAGCTCCGCCCGTTGCTGGACTGACGGCCGGGTTTGGACCGGCTGGAGGGCACCATGAGCGAGCATATCCACGAACAGCTTTCGGCATTCATGGACGGCGAGCTGGAATCCGAACCCGCCCGGTTTCTGGTGCGCAGTCTCTTGCAGGACGCCGGTGTCCGGGCGCGCTGGGAGCGGTATCACTTGATCCGCGAGGCGTTGCATCGGGGGCTCCCGCGCGGCGTCGATACGGGATTCGCCGATCGGGTCTACGGGGCCTTGAGCCGCGAGTCCGGGCGCCGCGGGCGACGCCGGTTCGCGTTGCCGGCCGTGGTGACGCGGCCGCTGGCGGGTTTGGCCGTAGCCGCCGCCGTGGCGACGGTGGCGGTGTTCGGCTTCCAGTATTCCTGGTCGCCCTCTCTGCATTCGACGCCCGCGCCGATCGCCAGTACCGCGCCGGCGGGCTCGGCGGGTTATGAACCGGCGGCGGTGCAGAGTGCCGATGCGGCGCGGCTCAACGCCTACCTCGTGAATCACAGCGAGTACGCCAGTGGGGCGGGTATGGGCGGCATGCTCTCCTACGTGCGGATCGTGGGTTACGATCCCGGGAGCGGCGCAGGCCAGCGATGATCGATGCCCGACGCGGCGCCACCCCGGCGGCGCTCCTCTTTTCTTTCGCCGTCCTCGTTGCGGTAGCGGCGGGGGCGCGCGCCGGAACGCGGCCCACGGCGCTCCCGAGCACCCCGCAGGGGTGGTTGGAACGCATGTCCCGAGCCCTGCGCAGCCGCAGCTTCGAGGGGACCTTCGTCTATCTGCACTCCGGGCAGATCGAGACCGTGCGCATCGTGCACGAGGCGCAGGCCGACGGCGGCGAGCGCGAACGGGTCCTGGCCCTGAACGGTCCCGCGCGGCAGATCATCCGCAACGACCAGGAGATCACCTGCATCCTGCCGGACCGCAAGTTGGTGGTAGTGGAGAAGCGCCGCCCGCACCTGCCGTTCCCGATCATCGTCCCGATCGATACCGCACGGCTGCGGTCCTACTACGTGTTCCGGATGTTCGGTCACCACCGGGTGGCGGGGCGTGCCGCCCAGGCCATCGCCATACTGCCCAGGGACCAATACCGATACGGCTACCATCTGTACATGGATGAGGCCACGGGGCTTCCGCTGGAATCCGTGGTTCTCAACGAGCACGGCCTACGCGTGGAGCAGATCCTGTTCACTTCGCTCGAGGTCGTCGATCACATCCCGCCGCGGGAACTCGAGCCGGGGCCGGTTGCCGGCAAGGGCTTCACGTTCTACCGCCAGGAGGGCGGTAAGAATCCCGGCCTTCCCGGTACCAATCACTGGGTCCTCGGCCCGGTGCCCGCCGGGTTTGCGCAAATCATGTACACTCGGCGTCGGCTGCCGGGCAGCCGCAACCCGGTCCAACACTTGGTGCTCTCCGACGGATTGGCCAGCGTCTCCGTGTACATCGAGAAGCCGGTCGACGGCAAGGGGTTGCGCGGTGCATCGCACATGGGGGCGGTGAACGCCTACGGACGGATGACCGACGGTTACCAGATCACGGTGGTGGGAGAGGTCCCGGAGGCGACCGTACGGGCGGTCTCGGACGCCCTGCGCTACGATCCCGTGAAAAAGTGAGCGGCGCGTCCCGGCTCGCGCAAGGGCGGCGGGGGTCGGTTCGGTGGCGGAAAATCTCCCGTATGCCGCGGGTTTCGAGTATCCTTCCTGCTCCCCTGAATCGTGAGGACTCGATATGAGGTGTGCGGGAGCCGTCGGCGCGCGCTCGGTTCTGTGCGGCCTGCTGCTCGCGGCGGCCCTGCCGGTACGCGCCGCGCCGTCGGAGTTCGCCGCGCTGGTACGCAGCGCGCGTGACACAGTGGTGAACATCAGCACGATCCGGAAGATCGAACGCCCCGGGGCTGAACCGTCGCAGGGCCCCGGTGCCCCGCGGAGTCCGGCCGTCGGCGGAATGCCGCGCGGCCTCGCGGGACCCGTCCCCGGGTCCCGCGAGGTCCGCTCCCTCGGCTCAGGCTTCATCATCTCGCCCGACGGCTATATCCTCACCGATTACCACGTCGTGAAGGGCGCACAGCAGGTGTTGGTACGCCTGATCGATCGACGTGAATTCAAGGCGCGGGTCATCGGCGGCGACCGGCGCAGCGACATCGCGCTGCTCAAGATCGACGCGGATCACCTGCCCGCGGCGCGCATCGGGCGTTCCGCGAACCTCGAGGTCGGGCAATGGGTGCTGGCCATCGGGTCGCCGTTCGGTTTCGACTACTCGGTGACGGCCGGGATCGTCAGCGCCACGGGGCGCAGCCTGGCCCGCGAGGACTATGTCCCCTTCATTCAGACCGACGTTGCGACCAATCCCGGGGACTCCGGCGGGCCCTTGTTCAATCTGAAGGGGGAGGTCGTGGGTGTCAGCGCCCGGATCTACAGCGCCGGCGGGGGGTATGAGGGGGTGTCGTTCGCGGTCCCCATCGAGGTGGCGATGAACGTCGCCGGGCAGTTGCGGGCGACCGGGCACGTCACCCGCGGCTGGCTGGGCGTGGTCATTCAGGACGTCAACGAGGAACTCGCACGGTCCTTCGGGCTGTCGCGGCCCGTGGGCGCCCTGGTGGCGCGCGTGTTGCCGGATACCCCGGCGGCGCGCGCCGGAATCCGGGTCGGCGACGTGATCGTGGACTATGACGGGCACGCGGTGGCGGGCTCGGCGAAGCTCCCGCCGATGGTCGGGCTCACGAAGATCGGGAGCAGCGTCCCGGTGACGGTGATCCGCGACGGCAAGTCGCGGATCCTGCGGGTACGGATCGCCACGTTGCCCGATCGGCCGCGGATGGCCGCGGCGCACCGCAGGCGGGTGATTCCGGCGCACGGTCTGGGGATCGCCGTAACCGCCCTGCCGGCGCAGCGGAGGGCCGCGGGTGACGAGCGGGACCACGGCGTCCTGGTCACGGCGGTGGGTGCGGGGCCGGCTCTGCGTGCCGGCGTCCGTCGCGGTGACGTGCTCCTGATGATCGGCGGGGTGCGTATCGAGGACCCGAGGCAGTTCGCGCGGGTCAGTGCGGCGCTGCCGCGGGGCGCGATCGTCCCGGTCCTGGTGCGGCGACGCAAGGGCGCCGTCTTTCTGGCCGTCCCGATTCCGAAACGGGATTCGCCGAAGAGGCGATCCACACCCGATCCGGGTCATGAGGGAGGCTGACACCCTCGCCGTGCGCCCCGACGGGCGCACGCAACGGCAGGCAGGTATGGACCGAATCCGAAACTTTTCGATCATCGCGCACATCGATCATGGAAAATCGACGCTCGCCGACCGGCTGATCCAGCGGTGCGGGGGGCTGACCAATCGTGAGATGGCCGAACAGGTGCTCGACTCCATGGATCTGGAGCGCGAACGCGGCATCACGATCAAGGCGCAAAGTGTGTCGCTCACCTACCAATCGCCGACCGGCGGGGACTACCGGTTCAATTTCATCGATACGCCGGGCCACGTGGACTTCTCCTACGAGGTATCGCGTTCGCTCGCCGCCTGCGAGGGCGCGCTGCTCGTGGTCGACACCTCCCAGGGCGTGGAGGCGCAGACGGTCGCGAACTGCTATACCGCGATCGATCAGGGCCTCACGGTGGTCCCGGTGCTGAATAAGATCGATCTCCCGGCGGCCGATCCGGAGCGGGTGATCCAGGAGATCGAGGAGATCATCGGCATCGAGGCGCACGACGCGCTGCAGGTGAGCGCCAAGACCGGGCAGGGCGTGGAGGAACTCCTGGAGGCCCTGGTCGCGCGTATCCCCCCGCCGCAGGGCGACCCGGACGCCCCGCTTCAGGCGCTGATCATCGACTCCTGGTTCGACAACTTCGTGGGCGTGATTTCGCTGGTGCGGGTGGTCAACGGGCGGATCGTACCGCGCGGCAAAATCCGGGTCATGTCGACGGGGCGCGTCCACCAGGTGGAGAAGGTCGGTGTCTTCACGCCCAAGCGCCGCGATAGGGACCGCCTGTGCGCCGGGGACGTGGGCTACGTGATCGCCGGGATCAAGGACATCGACGGGGCGCCGGTGGGCGATACCCTGGCCGGTGCGCACGGGGGCGCCGCCCACCCCCTGCCCGGCTTCAAGAAGATCCAGCCGCGCGTCTTCGCGGGGATGTTCCCCATCAGCTCGGAGGAATACGAGTCCTTCCGCGAGGCGCTCCAGAAACTGCGGCTCAACGATTCCGCGCTCTACTTCGAACCCGAGACCTCGGATGCGCTGGGCTTCGGATTCCGCTGCGGATTCCTGGGTATGCTCCATATGGAGATCGTCCAGGAACGCCTGGAGCGCGAGTACAACCTCAGTCTCATCACCACGGCGCCCACGGTGATCTATGAGGTGCTGACCACGGGGGGCGAGGTCCTGTCCATCGACAATCCTTCCAAGCTGCCGCCCGCCGACCGCATCGAGGAGATGCGCGAACCGATCATCGAGGCCACCCTCCTTTTGCCGCAGGCCTACGTCGGCCCGGTGATCGGACTGTGTGTCGAGAAGCGCGGGGTGCAGAAGCGGCTGCACTATCTCGGAAAGCAGGTATCGATGATCTACGAATTGCCGATGAGCGAGGTGGTCCTGAATTTCTTCGACCGGCTGAAATCGGTCAGCCGCGGTTACGCATCCTTCGACTACCGTTTCCTGCGCTTCCAGGCGGCACCGCTGGTGCGCCTGGATGTCTTGATCAACGGCGAGCGCGTCGATGCGCTCTCGATCATCGTGCACCGCGATCATGTCCAGGCCCGTGGGCGCGACCTGGTGGCGCGGATGCGCGAGATCATCCCCAGGCAGATGTTCGAGGTCGCAATCCAGGCCGCGATCGGCGCGCAGATCATCGCCCGTTCGACGGTCAAGGCGCTACGCAAGAACGTAACCGCCAAGTGCTACGGCGGCGACATCAGCCGCAAGCGCAAACTGCTGGAGAAGCAGAAGGAGGGCAAACGGCGGATGAAGCAGGTGGGCCGTGTCGATATTCCGCAGGAGGCCTTCCTCGCGGTGCTACAGGCGGAACGGAAGTAGGGCGTTCGGGCGAAAACGAGTCCAGGAGCGAGGCATGAATTTCGATTTTGCGGCATTTTTGATGGTGGCGGCCGCCGTGACGGGGGGCGTCTGGGCATTGGACGCGGCGATCTGGGCCCCACGCCGGCGCCTGCGGGGGGCCGGGGGAGAGGCGGGGACGTCGGCCGGCGCCGCGGCGCCGCGCGAGCCGCTGCTCGTGGAGTACTCGCGCGCCTTCTTCCCCATCATCCTCATCGTCCTGCTGCTGCGCTCCTTCGTGGTGGAGCCCTTCCGCATCCCGTCCGGATCGATGGAGCCGACGTTGCTGCCGGGCGATTTCATCCTCGTCAACAAGTTCGACTTCGGCCTGCGGCTGCCGGCGTTCGACGTGAAGGTCCTGCCGGTGGGCGAGCCCAAGCGCGGGGAGGTGATCGTATTCCGGTATCCGCGCAACCCCTCGGTCGACTATATCAAGCGGGTGGTGGGACTTCCGGGCGATCATATCGCCTACCGCAACAAGATCGTCTATATCAACGGGAAGCCCCAGAAGCAGACGGTGCTCGGGCAATATATCAACGAGGACGGGCTGCCGGTGCCGGGTGTGCAGGAGCGCTCGGAGCGGCTCGGTAACGTCACCCATGACATCCTCGTCTATACGGAGCCGACGTTTCAGACTTATCCGTGCATGCCCAAGGGGGGCTATACGGTCCCGCCGCACCACTATTTCATGATGGGCGACAATCGCGACAACAGCAACGACAGCCGCTACTGGTGTGCGGTCCCGGAGAAGAACCTGGTCGGCAGGGCGTTCCTGATCTGGATGAGTTGGGACATGGCGCGCGGGGGAATCGCCTGGCAGCGGATCGGGGATCGACTTCGTTGACGCGCCGATGATCGAGGAGAAGAGCGATGAATCGCATGCAAGGTCAACGCGGTATGACGCTGATCGGTTGGATGCTGGTACTGGCCATCGGCGGATTCTTCCTGGTCCTGGCCGTGAGGTTGGTGCCGGTCTACCTGGAGTATTTCTCGGTGGCCTCTTCGGTGAACTCGCTCAAGGACGAGCCCGGGATCATAAAGAAGTCCCCCAAAAAGATCCGCGACCTGCTCGGGCGGCGGTTCGACGTGAACGACGTCGAGCACGTCACGCCCAGGGACGTGCGGATCGAGCGGCAGGACGGACAGACCACGGTGGATGTAAAATACCAAGTTCAGGTCCCGGTGATGGGCAACGTGGATGCCCTCGTGCGATTCGACAAGCAGGTGACGTTGCATTGAAGTCGTCCTTCGCCGATCTGGAGTCCGCCCTGAATTATCGCTTCGAGCGGGGCGAAACGCTCGCAGCGGCGATGACCCATCGCAGCGCCGGGAGTTGCAACAACGAGCGCCTGGAGTTCCTGGGCGACGCGATTTTGAGCTTCGTGATCGCCGAGGTGTTGTACCGGCGGTTTCCGGACGCCGCCGAGGGCGATCTCAGCCGGTTGCGCGCCACCCTGGTCAGGAAGGAGAGTCTCGCGGAACTGGCGCGTGAGCTGCGGTTGGGCGAGTATCTGACCCTCGGCGGAGGGGAACGCAGGAGCGGAGGCAACCGGCGCGAATCGATCCTCGCCGATGCCATGGAGGCCGTGTTCGGTGCGGTTCACCTGGACGGCGGCTGGGAACGATGTCGCGCCCTGATCCTGCGACTCTACGAGCCGCGCCTGCAAGACCTGCCGTCGCCGGCGGCCCTCAAGGATCCCAAGACGCGGTTGCAGGAGTACCTGCAGTCGCGGCGGTTCCCGTTGCCGGAGTACCGGATCGTAGAGGTGAGCGGTGAACCTCACGCGCAGACCTTCGGCGTCGCGTGCGGGATAGCCGGCCTCGACCTGGAAGTGCATGGCAGCGGGCATTCCCGGCGCAAGGCGGAGCAGGCCGCGGCACAGGCGGCGCTAAAACGGCTCGGTATCGGCTGAGGGGCGGGTGCGGAGTCTATGAGCGAACCAATGAACGACCCAAATACCCGTTGCGGCTCCGTGGCGATCGTCGGACGTCCCAACGTGGGCAAGTCCACGCTGCTCAATCGCCTCGTCGGCCAGAAGATCAGCATCACCGCCAACCGCCCGCAGACCACCCGCCACCGGATCCTCGGGGTGAAGACGATCGGCGCGGACCAGGCCGTCTACGTGGATACCCCGGGGTTGCACCGCGGCGGACACCGGACCCTGAACCGTCATCTCAACCGCACGGCGCTCGCGGCGCTACGCGAGGTCGACGCCGTGATCTTCGTCGTCGAGGCCCTGCGCTGGGGCGACGAGGACGAATACGTCCGGGGGCTGGTGCGCGAGTCGCCCGTGCCGGTGTTGTTGGCGATCAATAAGGTGGACCGGGTCGCCGACAAGGAGCGGCTCCTGCCTTACCTGGAGGCGCGCGGCCGGGAGGGCGGTTACCGGCACCTGATTCCGCTATGCGCGCGATCGGGCGAGAACCTCGACGCCCTGGAGCGACGGGTGGTCGAACTGCTCCCACCTTCGGTACACTGGTTCCCGGAGGATCAGGTGACGGATCGCAGCCAGCGATTCCTGGCTGCGGAATGGATTCGCGAAAAACTCACGCGCCGGCTCGGGGCGGAATTGCCGTACGCCCTGACCGTGACGATCGACGCGTTCCATGAGGAGGCGGCGCTGATTCGGATTCGCAGTGTGGTCTGGGTGGCGCGGGAGAGCCAGAAGAAGATCGTCATCGGGCGTGGAGGCGCGGTGCTCAAGGAGGTGGGGCGTTCGGCGCGGCTGGATATGGAACGCGCATTCGGGAAAAAGGTTTTTCTCGAATTGTGGGTCAAGGTCCGCGAGGGGTGGGCGGACGACGAGCGGGCGTTGAGCAGCCTCGGGTACGATGAGGTGCCGTCGGACGGGGCAAAGTGAATGTGTGCCGGGGCTCAGTGACCTCCTTTGAAAATTCAACGAATATAACGAGTTATTATCGTTATCTAATGTCAACTAGAGACTCAGGTCCGCTGCCCGTATGGGCCGCGGCCCGCCTGTCATGATCCATTCCCGACGCGTCGCCCTGCAATCCGGGCATGTCCTTCATCAACGTCCCTATCGGGACACCAGCCTCCTCGTCGAGGCGCTGACCCCGGATTTCGGGCGGGTCGGGCTGGTGGCGCGGGGGGCACGCGGGCCGCGTTCGCGGATGCGCGGCCTGTTGCAGCCGTTTCGCCCGCTGCTGCTTTCCTGGGCTGGCGGCGGTGATCTGAGTACCCTGGTGGGCGTGGAGGCCGACGGGACGATGCGCGTCCTGCAGGGGGTGGGGTTACTCAGCGGGTTCTACGTGAACGAGTTGATCGTGCGGCTCACGACGCGCCACGACCCCCACCCGGAGTTGTACCGCAGCTACAGTGAGACCCTGGTGGCACTGGAGCACCCGGGCCGCGAGGAGCCCGTGCTGCGGATATTCGAAAAGCGCCTGCTCCAGGAACTCGGTTACGGTCTGCTGCTCGACCGGGAGGCACTGACCGAACAGGCCATCGAACCCGACCGCCTCTACCGCTACCGCCTCGAGCAGGGGCCGGTGCCGGCGGAGCAGGCGACCTCGGGCGACCCGGCGATTCACGGGCGCAATCTCCTGGCCCTGGCGCGCGAGGATGCGGTCCTCGACGCCGAGGGTCTGCGCGAGGCCAAGACGCTGATGCGCGCGGCCATCGCCCGGCAGTTGGGGGAGCGCCCGCTCAAGAGTCGCGACCTCTTCCAGGGTTGGCCGCGGCACGCCCGGGGTGGTTCCGGACACGGCGGCTGAAATTCCGCCCGCCCGCCCTTATACTCTGCGCCACTATGCACGACGCCCCCCCGATCCGCCTCGGTGTGAACATCGACCATGTCGCCGGCCTGCGCCAGGCGCGGCGCACGCGTTACCCGAACCCACTCCAGGCGGCGCTGCTCGCCGAGCAGGGCGGGGCCGACGCCATCACCCTGCACCTGCGCGAAGATCGACGCCACGTCCAGGAGCAGGACGTGCGGCTGCTGCGCGAGGCGCTGACCACGCCCATGAACCTGGAGATGGCGGTCACCGCCGAGATGCTCGCCTTCGCCGAGCAGGTTCGGCCCGAGGACTGCTGCCTGGTCCCGGAGCGGCGCGAGGAATTGACCACCGAGGGGGGGCTCGACGTCGCCGGACAGGGTGCGCGCATCCGCGAGGCGTGCGCGCGGCTCGCCGGCGCCGGGATCCGGGTCTCGCTGTTCATCGACGCGGACCCGCGCCAAATCGACGCCGCGATCGCGGCCGGCGCGCCCGTGGTGGAGATCCACACCGGCCACTACGCCGACGCGTCCGATGCCCGGGCACGGGCCGGCGAATTCGAGCGCATCGAGCAGGCGGTACAACGCGCCGCCGCGGCGGGTCTGCAGGTCAATGCCGGGCACGGGCTGCACTACCACAACGTGGAGTCGGTCGCCGCCCTCGCCGTAGTGCGCGAACTCAACATCGGCCATGCCATCGTGGCCCGCGCCGTGTTCACGGGGCTCGAAGAGGCGGTGCGCGAGATGAAGCATCTGATGCGCGCCGCGCGGGGTGCCGCCTGAGGGCGCGCGATCGGCGCCCGGGCTGAGGTAGACTGGCGGCATGGATTTCCCGACCCTGGAAAGCTTCATCGGCAATACGCCGCTGGTGCGGCTGCAGCGCCTGCCGGGGGAGACCGGCAACCGGGTGCTGGTCAAGCTGGAGGGGAACAATCCCGCCGGTTCGGTCAAGGACCGCCCGGCGTTGGGCATGATCCGACACGCCGAGGAGCGCGGGGAGATCCGTCCGGGCGACACGCTCATCGAGGCGACCAGCGGTAACACCGGGATCGCGCTCGCCATGGTCGCGGCGATCCGGGGTTATCGCATGATCCTCCTCATGCCCGAGCACATGAGCGTCGAGCGCCGCGCGCTGATGCGCGCCTTCGGCGCCGAGATCGTGCTCGTACCGCGCGCGCAGGGCATGGAAGGCGCGCGCGACCTCGCCCAGCGCATGCAGGCCGAGGGTCGCGGCCGGGTGCTGGACCAATTCTCCAGCCCGGACAACCCGCGCGCCCACTACGAGAGCACCGGCCCCGAAATCTGGCGCGACACGCACGGCTCCATCACGCATTTCGTCAGCTCCATGGGGACTACCGGCACCATCATGGGCACGGGACGCTATCTCAAGGAGCGCAATCCGGCGGTACAGATCGTCGGCGTACAGCCCAAGGGCGGTGCGCAGATCCCGGGCATCCGGCGCTGGTCCGAGGCCTATCTGCCGAAGATCTACGACCCCGGCGGGGTCGATCGCATCCTCGAGGTCGGTCAGCAGGAGGCGGAGGAGACCGCACGCGCGCTTGCCGCGCGCGAGGGGATCTTCGCCGGGATCTCCTCGGGCGGGGCCGTGGCCGCGGCGCTACGCCTGGCGCGCGAGTTGGAGAACGCGGTGCTGGTCGCCATCGTCTGCGACCGCGGCGACCGCTACCTCTCCACCGGCGTGTTTCCCGCCGACTGAGACGTGGTGCGCCGCCGCCGGTTCTGGCCGTTCGCCGTGCTCCTCCTGTTCGCGGCGGATGCCGGTGCGGTGCAGTCCGTGCAGTTCTCCGTTGCGTCGCTGGCGGGTGCCGGGTGGCGGATCCGCGGCATCCGTGCGGCGCTGCATCGAACCGGGCCGGGGCACACGGCGTTGGATCTCGCGGTGGCGGTCCTGCATCCGCCCGGGCGGGCGCCCGCGCTGCGCGGTCTCCGCGTGCACTGCCGGGACGTCCGGGTCGGCGCGGGTGAGATCGCCTGTGCCGCGGCGCAGGTGCGGTTGCTCGCACCCGGGTTGCAGGCCCGCACCTTTACCGCAGCCTTTCGCTACCGATCACGTACTCGCACGTTACGTTTCTCGATTCCGGCGTTGCCGCTCACCGCAGGGCGCCTGGCGCTGCGCGGGACGTGGACGCCGTCGGGGTGGAGCCTCGGTGGAAGCGCACCGGCGCTGGCGCTCTCCCGGTTACTCGCCGCGGCGCGCCGGTTCGGCCTCGGCCGGCCCGGCGTCCGGGTCCGCGGCCGGGTCGGGGTGCGCGTCGAATTCCACGGGGGACGGGCGGGGATCCGGACCTTCCGGGTGCACATCGCGGCGCGGCGCCTGAATTTCCAGGAACCGACCGGGCGTTACGCCGCGCAGCGGTTCTCGGGGGGAGTGGGTCTCACCGCGCGGCGCGCGGGGGATGCCTGGGTCGGGCGCTTGCATGTGCGGCTCGCGGGCGGCGAACTCTATGTGGAGCCGCTCTATCTGGCGATCGCCAAGCGTCCCGTCACCGCCCGGCTGGTATTTCGCTGGCGACCCGGGACGCGGATCCTGCGCCTGTCGAATGTGGTGCTGCGCCAGCCCGGGGTGCTCGCGCTGCACGGCGATCTGGCGCTGGCGTTGCGCGGCGGGGTCCGGGTACTGCGTGCCGGGGTGTCGGTCACCGGCCTGGATCTGGCGCGCGCCTATCCGGTCTACCTGCAGCCGTTCCTGTACGGCGGTGCCCTGGGCGGACTCACGCTGACCGGTCGGGTCGACGGACGGGTGCGCTACCGGGGCGGCGAGCTGCGCGAGCTGCGGGCGACCCTGGACGGGGTCGGTATCGAGGACCGCGACGGGCGTTTCGGACTGCGCGGCGCCTCCGGGACCCTCGGCTGGACGGAGGGTCCGAAGACGTTGCGCTCGGACCTCGCCTGGCGCTCGGCATCGCTCTACCGCATTCCGATCGGGGCCGCGCGCGTGCGCCTGCGCTCGCGGGACGCCGCGCTGCACCTCGTGGGACGGGCCCGCGTGCCGATTCTCGACGGCGCGTTGCTGATCGATCACCTGCAAGTGGATCATCCGGGCACGCCGCGCATGACCTGGCAGTTCGCCGGCGTGCTCACGCCCGTTTCGCTGCGCGGGCTCACGCGGCGCCTCGGCTGGACCCCGTTTTCCGGAAAACTCTCCGGAATGATCCCGCGGGTGCGTTACCGCGACCACCGGGTGCGTGTGGACGGGGCGTTGCTGGTCCGCGTGTTCGGGGGCGAGATCACCGTGCGCGACCTCGTGCTCCGGCATCCGTTCGGAGTGATCCCCGAGTTGCGCGCCGACGTGCGGGTGCGCGACCTGCACCTCGCGTCCCTGACCCGGACCTTCCCGTTTGGTAAGATGGAGGGGCGGTTGGACGGGACCATCCGCGGGTTGCGTCTGGAGGACTGGCGACCGGTACGCTTCGACGCGCGCTTCGAGACCCCGCCCGGCGACCGCTCGCGCCATCGCATCAGCCAGCAGGCGGTGAAGAGCCTGACGCGGATCGGCGGGGGCGGGATCGGCGGATTGCTCTCGGGCACGTTTCTGCGCCTCTTCCACGAGTTCTCCTATCGCCGGATCGGGATCGGCTGCGTGCTGCGCAACGGGGTGTGCGACATGGACGGGACGGGCCCGGCGCCGGACGGCGGCTATTATCTCGTGGAGGGCGGGGGGCTGCCGCGGATCAGCGTCGTGGGCTTCGTACGGCGCGTGGACTGGGATACGTTGGTCGATCAGGTGCGCGCGGTCATCGCCCGCGGTGCGGGCGGCGCGGGACAATGACGATGGGATCCGGAGGAGGACGTATCATGATCCACGGGCGGTGGCTGGGCTACGCGGCGTTGGCGGTATCGCTGTCGGCGTGTGTGACGATCAACGTATATTTTCCGGCCGCGGCCACGCAACGGGCCGCGGATCGGATCATCCAGGGCGTATACGGCGCCAAGCCCGGCGGCGCCAAACCGGGTGCCCCGGCCCCGGCCCCGGGCACGCCGCAAGGCCGCACCGTCCCCGGCGACGGGCCCCTGGTCGCGCTGGTGGACTTCGTGATCCCGCCCGCGCGCGCCGCCGCCGACCTCGACATCCGGACCCCCGCGATCCAGGCCATCCGCGCCTCGCTGGTGGCGCGCCATGCGCGCCTCATGCCCTTCTACGCCAACGGCGCGGTCGGTATCACGCGCGCGGGCCTGCTCACGGTGCGCGACCTCGCGGCGGTGCCCCTGCCCCAACGCAACCTCATACGCCGCCTCGTGGCCGAGGACAACCGCGACCGTAACACCCTCTATCGGGCGATCGCGGCGGCCAACGGCCACCCGGAGTGGGAATCGGAGATCCGTGGCGTATTCGCGCAGCGCTGGATCGCCAACGCCCCGACCGGTTGGTGGTATCAGGCGGCGGACGGCACGTGGCGGCGCAAGAAGTGATGCGGGTCCGGACGTCGCGCGGGTCCTTCGGCGTATGAACAACGTCTTCGTCTTCGACATCGAGACGGTACCGGACGTCGATGCCGGGCGCCGGCTCGACGGGCTCGACGGACTCGACGACCGGGACGTCGCGCAGGTGATGTACGCCGCCCGCCGCCGGGAAACCGGCGGCAGCGAGTTCCTGCGCCTGCACCTGCACCGCGTGGTCGCGATCTCGGTGGCCGCGCGCACGCGCGACCGGTTCAAGGTATGGTCCCTGGGCGAGGAGAGCGCCCCGGAGGCGGAACTCATCCAGCGCTTCTTCGACGGCGTGGAGCGCTATACGCCGGTGTTGGTTTCGTGGAACGGCGGCGGCTTCGACCTGCCGGT
>VAOW01028862.1_pt1 | contig 30062 bp, 36 predicted proteins | sample 3393921 | NCBI WGS metagenome assembly VAOW01 (sample SAMN08290428, study PRJNA428436) | hydrothermal vent metagenome | isolation source: Deep-sea hydrothermal vent chimney | place: Indian Ocean: Southwest Indian Ridge | depth 2742 m m | reverse complement strand
CCACGTTGACCATGCTGACGTAAATGATGCGTTCAATATAGCATTGCGTCAAGGCATAGGTCAATCTGTTGCAGACAGAGATGAAGGGGACACTGATATCCCTAAAGAGGCAACTCCATGGACGATGGAGACCTTAGAACCCCACGAACTTTAGTTGTGGGAATATGTCAGAGCAAGGCATTCAACCTGCAATTCAGGTATTTTATAACCTCGCTGGCTAAAGGATTTCCAAAGTTATCTATTCTACTGTGGAATGGAACAACGAGATGTCTATGACAAAACAGTGAGGGAAAGATATATAAAGGGGTAACTTATAATAAATCCTTTACCTTCTGTTTATATACTCACTTATGTATACTGCTCACTTTGGAGGAATAATATGGCAAGAATGCATATAAGAAGAAAAGGTAAATCGGGTTCGACAAGACCATTTAGGACAGTGGCACCTAATTGGGTTGAGATGAATGCTGATGAGATAGAGGATATTATAGTAAAGCTGGCAAAAAAGGGTGAGAGCCCAAGCAAAATAGGAATCATCCTACGCGACAACTATGGCATACCGTTAGCAAGATACTTCACCAAGAAAAAGATTACAAAATCACTGGAAGATAAGGGTATAAAGTTTGATATAGCCGAGGACCTGATGAATCTTATAAAGAGAGCTGTCAAGATTCACAATCATCTTCAGGAAAATAAGAAAGATATGATTTCCAAGAGAGCACTTCAGCTCACAGAAGCAAAAATAAGAAGACTAGTGAAGTACTATATCTCAAGAGGTAAGCTACCAGAGGGCTGGAAGTATACTATATCCTCTGCGAAACTTCTGGTGAGGTAAAACCTCACCCCTTTCCAGTGATATTATGCTTCAGGGTCTGGCAAGAAGTCTAGAAAAAAGGCTCGATGAAACTAGAGAAATTGTTAATTCTTTTAGCGATATTCCTATAAGGATTATAGCCCATAATGATGCTGATGGGATAAGTTCAGGTGCAGTTGTCCATCTTGCACTGGAAAGAGAGGGTTTCAAAGTTCATACACGGTGTGTCAAGCAGCTTGAAGAAAAAATAATTGAAGAGCTGGCTGATGAAAAGCCTGAAATTATTATTTTCTCTGATTTAGGGAGTGGTCAGCTTGAGAATATTGAAAAATACCTCAAAGAAACTGAGGTAATAATTATCGACCATCATGAGCCGCAGAATACCGATTTTTCTGGATTTCAATTAAACGCTCATGAACATGGCATAGATGGGGCAAGCGAGATAAGCGGCTCAGGTATGGCTTATCTTTTCGCCAGAAGCTTAAGAGAGGAGAATAAAAACCTTGCTGCTCTCGCTATTGTAGGTGCTGTCGGAGACCTTCAGGACACCAACGGTAAACTTCTTGGAGTTAACAGGCTGATAGCCAGAGAGGGAGTTAAAGATGGAATATTGAGGATAGAGAAAGACCTTAGAATATATGGAAGACAGACAAGACCCCTATACAAGGCACTGGAGTACACAACTGACCCCTTTATTCCAGGACTGAGCGGTTCTGAAAGTTCCTCTATAGTCTTTCTCAAGGAGCTGGGGATACCCATCAAGAAGGGCGAAGGCTTTACAATGCTAGCAGATTTAAATGATAACGAGAAAAAGCTCATGGCCAATGCTCTTGTGCTCAAAATGGTTGAAAACAATGTACCAATAAAAATAGCTGAAAGTATTATAGGCGAGGTTATAACTCTACTCAGGGAAGAGAAGCGCACACCTCTAAGAGACGCCAGAGAATTTGCAACACTTTTAAATTCCTGTGGCAAGAATGAAAAGTATGGCATCGGTCTGGCTGTTGCTATTGGAGAAAGGGAAGACCTCTATACTAGTTCACTGGATATGCTCACACAGCACAGAGAGTATATAGGTTACTGCTACTCTTGGATTTCAAAAAATATTGATAAAATCATAGACTCCGGCAACATATATATTATTATAGCGGGAAAAGAGATAAATGAAAGTATTATCGGAACTATAGCAGGAATGATATTAAATTCACAAACTCTTCCTGAACTCAAGCCTGTTATTGCCCTCGCCGAGACTGACGAGGACGAAATTAAGGTTTCTTCAAGGGCTAACAGAGAGCTTGTTGAAAGAGGAATCAATCTGGGTAAAGCAATGCACTATGCCAGTGAAAAAGTTGGCGGAGAAGGAGGAGGCCATAATATAGCTGCAGGTGCAAAAATTAAGAAGGGTAAAGAGAAAGAATTTTTAGAATATGTTGAAGAGATGATAGCGGACCAGTTGGGTGGTTAAGTGCTTTCAAAATCAAGAATTGAATTTAGCTATGAAACAGAAGAAAAAGCAGAGCTTATTGCTGAACTTCTTGAGATAGACAATAAAGTTGCTCCCAGAAAATTAAAAATAGAAACCTTTTCAGAGGGAAAAAAAGTAATTACACTTGTTGAGCACACAAAGATATCAACTCTTGCTGCAACCCTTGAAGACCTGATATTCACTGAGAAACTGATTTCTCTGGTCATGGAGCTATAAAAATGCTTGATATAAATATTATAAGGAAGAATCCTCAGGTGGTAAGAAGAGACCTTGAAAGAAGAAAAGCTTTTGAGACAATTCCACTGCTGGATGAAGTTATAAAGCTTGATAATGAGTGGAGAAAGTTGACATTTGAAGTCAATAAACTAAAGCACAGGCGAAATATTGTTTCAAAGGAGATATCAAAGCTTAAAAAGACAGGTCAGGATGTTAGTGAGAAGATAAAAGAGATTAAAGAGATACCGGAGATAATCTCAAAGCATGATACTGAGATAAAGGAAAAAGATAGGAGAATTGAGCAAATTCTCATGCGTCTCCCAAATATTCTCCATGAAAGTGTACCATATGGAGAAAGTGAAGAAGACAATGTGACAATCAGGAAATGGGGCAGACCCAGAGAGTTTGACTTTAAAGCTAAGGACCATATTGAAATAGCAGAAAAGCTCGACCTCTTTGATATTGAAAGGGCTGCAAAGGCTGCAGGTTCCAGATTCTACTACCTTATGGGAGAGCTTGCGAGGATGAACTATGCGCTTATCAATTTTGGTCTTGACTTTATTCAGAAGAAAGGTTTTACCATATTCCAGCCACCTTATATGCTCAGAGAAAAGGCTGAAAGGGCTGCCACTGACCTTGATGATTTTATAGATGTAATATATAAGGTGGAAGATGAAGACCTCTATCTTATACCAACTTCAGAACATGCACTTCTGGCATATCATATGGATGAAATTTTAGATGAAAAGAATCTTCCTTTGCTTTATGCTGGTGTGAGCACATGTTTCAGAAAGGAGGCAGGCGCCCATGGCAGGGATACAAAGGGAATCTTCAGAGTCCACCAGTTTGAGAAGCTTGAACAGTTTGTTTATTCAAAGCCAGAGGAAAGCTTTGAGTGGCATGAGAAGCTACTTGCCAATGCAGAGGAAATATACAGGAAGCTTAGAATTCCCTATAGAGTTGTGAATATATGCACAGGCGACATAGGTACTGTAGCTGCCAAGAAATATGACATAGAAGCCTGGCTTCCGGTACAGGGAAAATACAGAGAGGTGGTGAGCTGCAGTAACTGCACAGATTATCAGGCAAGGAGGGCAAAAATACGATTCAGAGATAAGCCAGATAAATCCACAAAATATATGCATACTCTTAACAGTACACTTATTGCAACAGAGAGAACTCTTGTTGCTATTATGGAGAACTACCAGCTTGAAGATGGCAGTATTGAGGTTCCCGAGGTGTTAAGAAAATATATGGATGGTCTTGAGATAATTGGGAAAAAAGATTGATATGCTAACAGAAACTGAAATTACAGAAGTTTTTGAATCTTCCCAGAGTTACCTTCAGCTTATGAAAGAGGCTGATAGAATCACCAAGGCAAGACATGGTAATTATATCACTCTTGAAAGGGCAATATTTCTCTCATGGTACTGTTCTCTTGCAAGCTGTGCCTTCTGCTATATGTCTGCACATGGCAGTAAAATTGATAGAGAAAAGGCAAAAAGAGCGCCCTGGAGAATTCTCGCCGAGGCAGAACTATGCAGGAGAGCGGGCTGGAATATTGAATTTCTATCCTCAGGATACGGTGCCCTAGAGAGGCAGGAAATAAAACAAATTGCAGAGATGATAGCCTATACCACACATAAGGCTGTATGGCTGAATATTGGCGTTTTGAACGAGGATGAACTCTCTTTTTTTGGAGAAGAAGTAGAAGGTGTTACAGGAAGTATAGAAACTCTTGACTCTGGAATAAGAAGTAAAATTGTACCAGGAAAACCAGTCAAACCAATAAGAGATATGCTTATCAATGCAAAGGCTCAGGGATTTAAGACAGGAATAACAATTATTCTGGGGCTTGGCGAAAACCTTGAGGCAATATCAAACCTTCTGAATTTTATTGATGAGAATGATGTTGACAGGGTGATTTTCTATTCTTTAAATCCTCATGAAGGCACAGAGTTTGAAAATAGAGCTTCGCCAGCTTCTCTTTATCATAGCAGGGTTGTGGCTATCACAAGAGTGAGTTTTCCTGATATAAAAATTATAAGCGGTACATGGGTGGACCAGCTTCCTAGCATAGGCATGAATCTTCTGGCTGGAGCCAATGGTATAACAAAGTTCCCTCTATTTTCAATGTTCGGAAACCACCTTGGAAAGAGAGTAGAGCAGGAAACAAAGCTTGCCAACAGAAAACTTCTTGGCACCTTCTCAGACTGGAAGGTTCTGAAGGGAGAGAAAGAACTTGAAGAGGATAGAAACCCCTATGCCCTTTTTAATTCTAGGGCTCCTGTGGTATCCAGAAGAGCAGGAGAAATGGTGGAGTACTTCAGGCCAAGAATAGATAAAGCTGTAAAGGAATATATCGCAAAGGCAGAAGAAAAATATAGAAGGAGTAAATATTCCATATAAAATATGTTTTAATCGAGAAAATCAAGTATGTGTTCTAATTATTGTATTGTTTGCATATTATTTTATATTGGTAACAAGTCTTATATAACAAAATAGTAAAAAAAACATATATATATCATATCTGGTGATATAGTGCAGGCAATTATTAAAATTTTAAAGGATAATAAAAAACATAAAATCCTTCTTGTAGATGATGTACCTGAAATAGGTGAACTTGTAAAGATAATCCTTGAAAAACATAGCTTTATGGTAGATATAGCCAGAGATGCCAGAAACGGATTAATAAAGGCTGCCGATGGAAATCCTGACCTGATACTTATGGATATATTCCTTCCAGACACCTTAGGTGTGGATGCAACAATCAAATTAAGAGAGAATGGTTTTAAAAAGCCTATAATCCTTTTCAGCGTTCTGAGTGAACTTGAAGGAATCGCCAAGGAAGCGAAGAGAGCCGGAGCAGATGATTATATAACAAAACCCTTTGAAGTTGATGATTTTGTAAATAGAGTAAAATGTAGCCTGAAAGAAAATGTGACAGCATTATAACTGGATTGATGACTAATTAAACTTTATAATAACACATTTAATAGAAATCTTTAATTTTGTTCTTTTTTAGTTGTTATCGAAATATATAAGTATCACAGAAGTTTAAATACACGGAGGAGGTCAACGGTATGGCAGAAGATAATGTTGTATATATCGGCACCAAACCTGTGATGAGCTATGTGCTCGCTGTAGCAACCCAGTTAAGTAAGGCCAACGAAGTGATTATAAAATCAAGAGGAAGGGCAATTTCAAGAGCAGTGGATACAGCAGAAATAGTACGTAATAAATTCATATCAGGTCTTAAGGTAAAGGAAATACAGATAGGGACAGAAACTGTAAAAAGAGAAGATGGCACATCTATGAACATTTCCTCTCTCGAAATTACTTTGAGTAAGTAAAAAGCTCCCCTATTTTTAAGTTTTTAGCTGATAATCTTAGCTATAGTTATCTATGTACACTGGTGATACTTTACTTCTCACCTTTCCGGCGCTCTAAGGCAATATATAAATTAATACAGCTAAATTATAGCTATTATGAATCTCAGCTATCGTTACAGGCTATATCAGGGAAAGTCGCTTCAATGAATCAGGAAGCTAGGTGTAATAGGGTAGTTCACGTTTTATCCTAAATTTGACACTTTGCTCCGCTAACTTATTCGAAAAATCAATTTTACAGAAGCCGGAAATATGTAGTTTTTACCCCAGATTTACCACGTGATTGCCTGATTTTGTGCCAAAATCACCTGAGAGAAGGGTTGAAATTAAAGGAAATATGTCTTTTGCCCCATGATTTTTTGTATTCGACTGTAACTGTCAAATTCATTAGCGATATTTTGATGAATTTTTGCTAATTTTCTGCTTTTTGGTGTGTAGAATATCTGAATCTAATCTGTGAAAAAGAGAGATAGCAAAACAGTAAGTGGCGAAGGTAAGATGTTTGGGTTAAACTATCAAATTTAGTTTTATATTTAGGCATATTTTTATATCAGTCTTCTCCATATTACAAATATGGTAAATATTCTTATAGTTGATGACGAACCTGATACTGTAACTCTGCTTGAAAAAATACTCGAAATCGAAGGCTATGACATAATAAAAGCTTATAGCGGGAAAGAGGCACTGAACAGACTGGCAGAGCTAGACGTTGACCTTGTTATTCTTGATATTATGATGCCTGAAATGGATGGCTATGAAGTTTGCAGAAGAATAAAAACCAGTATGAAAACAGCTCATATCCCAGTGATATTCCTTTCTGTACGCTCTTCAGAGATTGATATAATCAAGGGACTCAAATACAAAGCAGAAGATTATATAACAAAACCCTTCAACAAGCAGATTCTAACTGCCAAAATCAAAGCAATTCTGAAAAGAACTATAAAAAGTGAATTAGGAAGTATCTCTAAAAAAACTAAAGAAAAACCAGAGAAAATCGGCAGTCTTGGTATTGTTATGTTTAAATCCTCTAAAGATTTTTATGGGATTATAGAAGAGTATATGGATAAAGGGAAAACTGTCGTGTTTGCTGCTTCTCTACCGAAAATTTTACAGATAATAACAGAACAGAAATATGCGAAAAAAATGAAATTGTTCAGCATAACTTTTAATAAAAATGAAGAGCTTATAAAGAAAAATATTGGAAATACTGAAATTATTGAAGTCCCAACTTTAGATGACCTCGTGTATCTCTTTGGAAATCTGAAAGAAGAAACTGTATTTGTATCACTGGATGAAATTAATGCTATACTCGGGTTCTCTGATACAGTTATAAGTATCCTGAAACTATCTGAAAAAGCTGTTTTTAGTGGAATTGACTTAATTTTCTGTGGAAGAGAGGACAGCATCACACCAGAGCAAAGAACTATTTTAGATTCCCTTTTTAAGTAATTCCAATCAAAAAGCCCTTGTTTTGAGGTAAAAATAGAGTTTAGAGCTTAAAGGCTCTAACCTAATGTAACATTACCACACCATGACCATGACTGAAAAGGCTTGCTGCTGCATACATGGAGAAATGAACAAATTTCTGGGGTGCAATCCCTATAAGCACAACCAGAAATGCAAGCACAACAAGAGATGTGGCTATAAGTTTAGGCTCTTTAAGTTTATCTCCATGAAAATCCTCAAAGTACATATATTTTATAACTCTGCCATAATAGTAGATGGAGACAACACTGTTTATCACTAAAAATATACCCAGCCAGATGTAAATCCCACGCGCTTCAACAGTGGCTGCAAGTATCAGGAACTTGCTTATAAAGCCTGCAAAGAAGGGTATTCCTGCAAGGGAAAGCAGAAATATAGTCAATGCCATAGCTGTCACAGGCATTCTCTTTCCAAGCCCGCGGTAATTTTTAATTTCTGTACCAATACCAAGTAGAGAGACACCAGCTACTGCAATAAACGCCCCACCCTTCATCAGAGCATGAGTGAGAATATGAAGAAGAGCTGCTGCAACGGCAAGATACTTGACATTGGGTATTGTGGAGGAGATTACTGCAATAGCAGCAATAATATATCCTGCCTGAGCAATACTTGAATAGGCAAGCATCCTCTTTATATTTGTCTGCTTTAGAGCACTGAAATTACCCACAGTCATTGTAAGAACACCCAGAACTCCAAAAATTACACCCCACTCTGACACATATAATGGTAGGGCTATGACCAATATTCTGATAATAGCAACAAAACCCATCTTCTTTGTAGCTGCAGCAAGATATGCACTTATTGTACTCGGTGCACCCTGATAAGCGTCTGGTGCCCACATATGAAATGGAAAGGCGGCTATCTTATAACCAAAGCCTGCTATAAGAAGCACAACAGAAAGTATTAGGGCAGAATTGAAGCTGTCCTTTACATGAGGGATAATTTTAGCAATCTCATATATGTTTGTTGTACCGGTTACACCATAGAGAATAGACATTCCAAAAAGAATAATTCCTGAGGACAATGCACCGATAATAAAGTACTTCATAGCTGCCTCAGTATTTGCTTTATTCTTCCTGAAGGCTGTCAGAGCGTATGTTGATATACTGGCAAGTTCAAGAGAAACAAAGAGCAGTATTAGATTGCCAGCCATTGCAACAAGCATCATTCCAAAAGTGGCAAAGAGTATGAGAGAATAATATTCGCCCTTATAATTGTCTTTTCTGGTGTAGTCTACTGAAGCAAGTACAACGAATAGTGCTACAACAAGAAAGACAACCTTGAAGAACATAGCAAATATATCATTGTATATCATACCGTTGAAGAAGACCACCTGGACCTCCTTTCCTGCCGAGTATGATGCCATGGTAGAGATTGACTGCGCAATGACTGATATGAGAGCGAGAGCTATACCTGCAAGGCTGAAGTAACCAAGAAAATCCTTATGGTCTTTCTTTAGAGTAATGTCAATAAACAACGTTGCAAAAGCAAAAAATACTATGATGATCTCTGGATAAAAGTGTTCAAGTACCATTTATATACCTCCGGTAAGTTTGAGGAGAGTTTGCGATGTTGCCGATACAAGATGCATCAGAGAGGCTGGATAAAATCCAAGACATGCGATTAAAATAGCTAAAACTACAACCACAAAAGCTTCACTACCCTTAATTTTAAAGTATGCTCTCTTAACCCTCTCGTTCTGTGTACCAAACGCACTCCTCTGAAGCATCCAGAGGTAGTAGCCTGCTGTCAGCGGAAGAGACAGAATGGCAATAAAGGAAAAGATAGAGAAGGTCTCATAGGTACCCATAAGTATGGTTATCTCACCAACAAAGCCACTCAATCCGGGTAAACCGAGAGAGGCCAGAGATGCAAAGACCAGAAACCAGCCGACAAAATGATTCTTGGATACGAAACCCCTGAGTTTACTTATTGAACTCGTACCCGTACTCCTCCTTAACAATCCAACAAGCAGGAACAGAAGAGCAATCATAAGCCCATGGGAAACCATCTGAAATATTGCACCATTCAACCCAATAAGGCTTAAAGATGCAATACCCAGAGTTATAAAGCCCACATGACTCAGACTGGAAAATGCCACAAGACGCTTTATATCCTTCTGAGCAAGAGCTGAGAAAGCAGCATAGAAGATTGTAACCAGCCCAAAGATAGCAATCTCTTCTGCATAATGTGCATAGGTCAAAGGTAAGAGAGTAATTCCAAGCCTTATAAGACCATAGAGGCCCATCTTTGATAACAAGCCAGATAGTACAATACTGACAGGATAGGGTGCCTCAGTATACGCATCAGGAAGCCATGAGTGAAAGGGAACCAGTGGTATTTTAACAGCAAATCCTATGAAGAGCAGCACGAAAATTATAGTCCTTACATTGGGCGATATTGCCGAGCTCAGTTTTGAAATTTCATATATATTGAAACTACCTGTATAGAAATAGAGCATCAGAATGCCAATAAGCATGAACACACTTCCAAGATGGGTATACATGAAGAGTTTTAAGGCAGCATATTCACGATTCTTACCTCCGTAAATTCCAACCAAGAAGAAAGCAGGAATAAGCACGATTTCCCAGAAGATATAGAAAATAATGAGATTAAATGATGTAAAAACTCCCATAAGCCCTGCTTCCATGAACAGGAGGAGAGCATAGAAGGTTCCTTCCCTCATTTTTATTCTGTCTCTGGCAGATACTACCGAAACTACAAATATCAACCCGGTCAGAAGCACCATAGCAACAGTCAGACCATCTATTCCAAAAGTGAAATTTATATTTAAGCTCTTAATCCACCAGTAGCTGTAAGTCTGGCTTCTGGCACCTCCTGTGATTAATTCTGAAAGAAACCATAGGGCAAGGAAAAGCTCAAGAAGAGTTGTAGTTAAAGCAATAGCCTTTACTTTAGTATTATCGTACTTTGATACAAAGTAACCAATCATTCCTCCAATGAAAGGTAATGAGATTAGAAGAGGCACCATCACTTATATCATTCCTCCTTTAGCCTTAAATATAATCAGAATTATCCCTGTCCCAAAAAGGACCCAGGCAGCATAGTCCTGGACTACACCTGTCTGAAGTTTTCTCAGCTTTCTACCAAAGGCAATACTGAGCTTTCCTATTCCATTCACTGTGCCATCAACAAAATATTCATCTATATAATTCACTATTACACTTATATTCCAAATTATCTTCTTAGATATGAACAAATATATATGGTCTATGTAAAATTTGTTTATGAGAATTGTATGGATAGGAGAAAGGGTGTGCCTTATACTTCTTGCCTCAACTATTTTCAGGCTGTAAACTGCCCACACAGTAATTATACCAATAGCAACCAGAGATATACTGAAGTACGTAATATATTCATGAGTACCTGCACTGATTGCTGAAGCTTTATCCAGTGCTCCCACAAGATTCCCTGGCAGTGATTTCATCAAAAATGATTTGAGTCCGAAGAACACCAAAAAGCCGGAAAAAAGAGCACCTATACTGAGGGCTATTAAAGGAGTAGTCATTACACGAGACACTTCATGGGCATGTTTTGTGGCCTTTCCCTCTTTACCCATAAATACTATGATGAAGAGTCTGAAGATATACACAGCTGATAGAATTACTGCCCCAGCAGTAATTGCGAAAAGCACATGATTATATGCATAAACGTTATCAAGAATAACATCCTTACTCCAGAAACCACTCCATGGTGGGAAACCTGAGAGTGACCAGGCACCAATAAAGAATGCAGTTCCTGTTATTGGCATCTTCTTCCACAGTCCGCCCATGTCATGGATATCCTGAGTGTGGGTAGCATGAATAACCGCACCTGCACATAGGAATAAAAGAGCTTTAAAGAAAGAATGATTAAACAGGTGGAAGATTCCAGCAAAATAGCCACCCACTCCAAGAGCCACAGTCATAAAACCCAGATGTGATATAGTAGAGTAGGCTATTACCCTCTTTATATCTGTCATCACAACAGCCATAGCAGCAGCCATAAGAGCAGTTATTCCACCTATCCAGGCAACTACCATCAGAGACTCTGGAGTGAATAGGGGATATACTCTTGCAACAAGGAAAATTCCAGCAGTAACCATTGTAGCTGCATGTATCAATGCTGATACTGTAGTCGGGCCCTCCATAGCATCCGGCAGCCAAACATGTAGTGGAAACTGAGAACTCTTACCTACTGCACCTCCAAAGATGAGTAGAGTGGCAAGAGTTAACATTCCTACGTTAGCATGTGGAGCCAGCACAAAGAGCTCCCTTATATTCACTGTACCGAGGTTTATATAGAGTATAATTATTCCGGCAAGTAGCATTATGTCGCCAACTCTTGTTACAAGAAAAGCCTTCTTTGCGGCGCTGGCTGCACTTGGTTTGCGGTACCAGAAACCTATTAATAGATATGAAGAGAGTCCAACAAATTCCCATGCTATGAAGAAAAGTACAAGATTTGAGGATATAACCAGAGCAAGCATACTTGCTATAAATAGACTCATCTCAGCATAGTAACGCTGAACATCATGGTCCCCTTTCATGTAACCAAGAGAGTAAACAATAATCACAAAACCGATAACAGAAACAACAAATAGCATAATGGAAGAAAGCTGGTCGACAAGGAGACCGAACTGGAATCCTTTAATACCAAGCCAGTTTATTCCTGTACTCTCATAACCCTTACCAGTCAAAACTACCTCTGCAATAGTTAAAAGAGAAAGAATCATTGAAGTACCTATCAGAGAAACTGCAATATATCCTCCTCCTTCTTTTCTGCCCTTTCCGAACAGGACAATTAATAGGAAAGCTATAGCTGGGAGAAGAGGTATTATCCAAGCGTACTCCACTATCATCTTTACCACCTCATTTTGGAAATCTTTCTAAGATTTACCGTGCCAAAGCTCCTGTATAGAGCAAGAAGTATTGCCAATCCTACAGTCGCCTCTGCTGCGGCTATAGCTATTGTGAAGGCAGCAAAAACCTGACCTGTAAGATTCCCCTGAAAACTAGAGAAAGCAACCAGATTGATATTTACAGCATTTAACATAATCTCAATACTCATCAAAAGCCTTACACCGTTCTTTGAACTTAACATTCCATATGCGCCTATCGAAAAAATTATCACTGAAAGCACAAGATAATAAAAAACTGTGACTTCAATCATTGTCCAGCCTCCTTTCGACCCAGAAATATTGCTCCGACCATGGCGGCTAGAAGCACAAGAGAAATAATCTCAAAAGGTATTACATCCTTTTTCACATTAAAGATAAGCATACCTATATTTTTAACACTGCCTACCACCGCAGGACCCTTCAAACTTTTCCAGTTGTTTCCAACTATATAGAAAAGCAGACCAATAGCAAAGATAGAAGCAGCAGCAACAGCCGGCTTTATATCACTAGACTCTCTTTTAAGCTGAAGGTCACTCCTTGTGAGCATTGTTGCGAAGAGCAGGAGAACAATAACACCACCCGTATAAACAAGAACCTGAATAACCGCAAGAAACTCAGCATTGAGAATTGCATATACTGCCGCCACACCGAGAAGCATCACAGCAAGAGAAAGAACAGAATGCATAATCCTCTGGCTTGAAATTACACCAATAGCTGAGAGTATTGTTATAGCACTTATAATCGAAAAAACTATAATATTCATTGTTTATCCTCCTCTGGGAGTTCTGATAAACCTGCCAGCTTCCAGTAAGGATAGAAGAGTTCTTCCCTCGTATACTCTGCCAGTTCCATTTCCTTATTACTCCATAGAAGAGCTTTTGGCTTTGGAGGGCAGGCTTCAACACATAGACCACAGAACATACACCTGCCATAGTAAATCTCAGGATACTGTATCTTCTTTTTAATAACCCTATCCTTGACCTTCTTTTCATCAACCCTGACAAGCTTCATTCTGATAGTCTCGTTTGGACATGCCCTTGCACAGGCACCACATGACAAACATCTCTCAATAACAAACCTGTGCCTTGCCCTGTATCTAGGGGGAAGCTCTTCTCTCACCTCAGGATACTGAATTGTAATTGGTGGCTTGAAAAGGTGCTTGAAGGTTACATACATGGGCGGAATATGACTCAATCTCTTTATTCTCTCAATCACAAAAATCACCTACAGGCTTAGAATCACTCCAGTTATTACTATATTTATAAGAGCCAGAGGGAGTAAAGTCTTCCAGCCAAAGCTAAGCATCTTATTAATCCTAGTTCTTGTAAGAGTACCACGAATCCATATAAGTATGAATATTATGACATACATTTTGGCAACAAAGATTGCTATCTGAACAATATAATTTATATAACCCATATTCGCAAAAATACCAGAAACCACAGGTAAATACCAGCCACCAAAGAATAGAGTTACAACAAGAGCAGAACCAACAACAAGATGAGTATATTCAGCAAACATGAACATTGCAAATTTCATTCCTCCATATTCTGTATGAAACCCTGCAACAAGTTCAGATTCACTTTCTTGAAGGTCAAAAGGTATCCTGCCCATCTCAGCAACCACTGCAGAGAAAAAGACAACAAAGGCTAAAGGCTGATAGAAAATAAACCACTTAGGTATAATGCCCAACCAAGCATGGGACTGAGCAGCAACAATATTCTGAGTATTCAGAGAACCAACAATAGCAACTATACCTATCATGCTCAGAACCAGTGGCATTTCATAACTCAAACTCTGAGCAGCAGTTCTCATGGCACCCAGAAGAGAATACTTGTTATTAGACCCCCATCCTGCCATAATCACTGCAATCGTTGAAAGGGAAGAAACTGCCACAATATATAATAATCCAACACTTATATTGGTTGATATCAAGCCTGTAGCTATACCTATAGCTGCAGCAGGAAGTAGAGCAAAGAGGAATGCAACCCATGGAGCAGTATTATAAGTAATCTTATCTGCATCCTTAGGTACAATACTCTCTTTTGTTAGAAGCTTAATCATATCAGCAATCGGCTGGAGCATACCATATCGTCCAGCCCTGTTTGGTCCATACCTTACCTGAATTCTAGCAATTATCTTCCTCTCCAGCCATATTAGAAAGAGCACATTCAGCGAAACAAAGAGTAGAGTTGCAATAACTCCAACTATACCTCTTATGAGTCCATTCTCAACGCCACTTGCTCCGTATAAAATATTCTCTAGCATAATCTCGCCTACCTGTCAACTTCACCCAGCACTATATCAATACTTGCAAAATTTGCAATCACATCAGGAATAATATCACCAACAGCATAATAAGGGAAAGAGGATAAATTACAGAAAGAAGGACCTCTTACCTTAACCCTGTAAGGCTTATCTGTTTTCCCGTCACTCACTATATAAAAGGCAAGTTCACCCTTTGGTGCCTCTACTCTTGAATAAGCTTCCCCGGCAGGAGGCTTAATAATCCTCGGTACCTTGGCTATAACTTCACCTTCTGGCAGAGCTTCAATACCTTGCTTTACTATCTTTAAACTTTCATAAATCTCATTAAACCTGACATTGAACCTTGAAAAAGTATCCCCTTCCTTCTCAGTAATCACATCAAAATCAAATCTATCATAATAGGAATATGGGTCGTCCTTTCTTACATCATATGCCACACCAGCGGCTCTGAGATTAGGGCCTGTAACACCCATATTTATGGCATCCTTTGCTTTGAGTATACCTACACCCTCAACTCTGTCAAGAAATATTTCATTATTGTAAAAGTAAGCTTTATAGTCTTCAAGCTTCTCTGGAAGAGCCTTCAGAAATTCCCTGACTTTTGAAACCCAGCCTAGAGGCACATCCTCCTTAAGACCACCCACTCTCATGAAATTGTAAAGAAGCCTCTGCCCTGTGAGCATCGACATAAGGTCAAGAACCATCTCTCTTTCCCTGAAACCGTACATCATAACAGTCCATGCACCAAGGTCAGCACCAAAAGCTGCTATAAACATAAGATGATTAGCTATTCTCTGAAGTTCAGATAGAGTAACCCTGAGGTACTCTGCTCTCGCAGGCACTTCAATCCCGAGAAGCTCCTCAACAGCAAGCACGTATGCATGGTTGTTGGTCATAGAAGAGATATAATCCATTCTATCTGTTAAAGGCAAAAACTTCTCATATGTTTTGTTCTCACCAATCTTCTCCAGACCTCTATGTAGATAGCCAATAACAGGCTCAATTTCGAGAACTGTTTCTCCACTGAGTCTGGTAACAAGTCTTGCAACACCATGGGTTGATGGATGCTGTGGACCTATATTAAGAATAAACTCTTCTGTTCTAATCTCTTCATCCATCTCTAATCCTCCTTATACCACGGCTTAGGCTCTATTTTAAAATCCTTTCTCAGCGGATAGCCCTTAAAGTCTTCAGGTAAAAAAATTCTCTTCAGGTTAGGGTGACCCTCAAAGATAATTCCCATCATATCATAGACTTCTCTCTCGTGCCAGTCAGCAGATTTCCAGAGTGGTGTAAGGCTTTTTATTCTGGCACTCTCCTTATCCACTAGAGCATTCACCTGTATCAAAATCTTCCTTGGGTAAGACCATATATGATAGACAACTTCAAACCTCTCGGGATAATCCACTGACGCTATGCTAGATAGATGGTCAAAATCAAGCTTATTTTTAAGATAATCAGCAATGTCAAAGACATTTTCACCATTAATTTTTATCCTGAGACGTGTCTTTCTTTTTACTTCTGCCTCTACAATTTTATCGCCAAACTCAGATTTTAATTCTTCAAGTACTTCATGAGTTAGCTCCTGCTTATTCTCTGTCATGAGCTTACCTCTCTATCTTTCCTTCTATGATTTTCTTCTGAAGCTTTACAATCCCATCAATAAGTGTTTCAGGCCTTGGCGGACAGCCAGGCACATAAACATCAACAGGTATAACCTTATCTACGCCATCCACCACGCTGTAGCCTTCATAGAAAGGGCCACCTGAGATGGCACATTCACCCATTGCAATAACATATTTGGGCTCTGGCATCTGCTCATATAGTCTCTTGATATTGGGTGCCATCTTTTCAGTAACTGTTCCAGCAACTATCATCAAATCGGCCTGCCTTGGCGAAGCCCTGAAAAGCATTCCAAAGCGTTCAAAAGCATCATATCTGGATGTGCCCGTTGCCATCATCTCGATAGCGCAACATGCCAAACCAAAGGTAAGAGGCCACATCGTATATGACCTTGCCCTATCAAAAACCAGTCTATCAAGTTTTGTTAAAACCACATTGGGAAGTCTTATCTCCATGAAGCGCCTCCGTTCATCCACTCCAGAACTCCTTTTTTCCAAGCATAAACCAGGCCAAAAGCCAGAACACAAATAAAAATTATAACATCAATCGTAGCAAAAATCCCAATCTTCTTAAATACAACTGCCCATGGATAAAGGAACACTGTTTCAACGTCAAATACAACAAAAAGCAAAGCATACATATAATACTCAACATTATGCTGCATCCACGCAGAACCAGTGGGGATTACACCACATTCATATGTTAAATACTTACCTGGCTCAGGCTTCTTCTGCCTCCCTATAAGGCTGGAGACAAATACCATAACCATCGGAAACATTAGCCCTACTATAATAAAAATAACAATCGGTATGAAATCCTCTGCAAGACCCAAGCTATCATCTCTAAAAAGTTATTATCTATAAAACCGGTACTCTGTGGATTACATATAAAAACTTTACTATTGACGTTCAAATTTGTTTAACTATTGCCTTAAAATTATCTGAATAAATCTATACCATTATGAACTCTTTATTAACTCTGCCACAATCTCAACTTTAAGTATAACCCTAGGATTTTTCAGTTTTTTTACAAGCTCCCTTGAAATATCCTTTGCAGCCTTATCTGCCTCAACCATAAGAGTTCTGGGACATATGAATCTACTTCTCCTTATCACAATATCATCACCATGCTCAAAAGTCAAAAATGAATCACCTCTACCAGTAATAACCTCTTTTATGCCCTCTGCATCCAGAGTCACAGTTATTCTAGCTCTTTCATCTCTGGCAAGTTCTTTGAAGCTATCAGAAAAATCCTTCATTGATTTATCTGCACCAACTCCTGCTATACAGTCTCCCATCTCACTTAAATTCTCATCTTTTGTAATCTCAATGGTTGTTCTGTGAAGTAACCGTATATTCTCATGACCTCTAGCTGTAACTAAAACTTTTTCTATCATAAAGATAAATAATATATATGGGTAAAAGTTCTTTGCCCTTCGAGAGACTCAGAAAGAAAATGGTAGAAAGGCTCGAAGCTGAGGGAATTATCAGAAACAGCAGGATTAAAGAAGCCATGCTCACTGTGCCCAGACATTTATTTGTGCTAGATATATCTGAAGATATAGCATATGAAGATATGCCCATTCATATAGGCAGAGGGCAGACAATCTCTGCACCCCATATGGTGGCACTTATGTCAGAGGCACTGGATATCAAAGCTGAACACAGGGTTCTTGAGGTTGGTTCTGGCTCTGGTTATCATGCTTGTATTATTGGCTGTGTCGCAAATAAAGGAGAGGTCTATTCTGTCGAAAGGCTCGCATCCCTTGCCGAAATAGCAAGAAAGAATATAGAAATAGTAGGACTGTGCAGAAATGTAAAAATAATTATTGGAGACGGGAGTAAAGGTTATACAGAAGCCGCACCTTATGACAGAATCTGTGTGACTGCCGGCGCTCCGACAGTTCCCCAAGTGCTCAAGGAACAGATGAAGACAGGGGGTAAGCTTTTAATTCCTGTCGGCTCGAGGGATGTACAGGAGCTTCTGAGAATAACAAAAACTGGCAAAGACAGGTATATCAAAGAGAACCTCGGAGGGTGTGTCTTTGTACCCCTTATAGGAGAGAATGCTTGGCATTAAGGGCAAGGGCAACACTTGCCATGTGGAATCGGTTTGCCATGGGGACATTTTCTGGGATGATTGAGTTTCATACACACTGCTTCTGCAACGTCTTCACTTATGTGATGCTCCAAGTCACAGGCTTTATTATGGGTATCATCGCTCAGCTTGAGGTCAAGAATTTCAGTTAAAAGAAGCTCAGCAAGGCGATGCTGTCTTATAATTTTCTCTGCCTTTTTTCTTCCCTCCTCTGACAGCCTTATACCTGCCCTTGCCTCATATTCCACAAGACCAAGCTTTTCCATTTTCCTCAGCATCTCCACAGCACTGGGTGGTGAAATCTTCAGAGCCTCAGATATCTCATTAATCTTAGCAAGAGCTTTATTACTCTCCACAGTAATTATCCATAGAGATTCAAGGTATTCTTCAATATTCTCTGAAATCACCATATTATATCCTCGATTCAATAATATAATATACTACATTATCTCCTACATGGTTGTGGATATAATGCAAAGTTCCTCTTATAATGAATGAAAAGGAGAATATAAACCATCTTGTACCAGCAATCACCTCTAAGCCTATCTCCTCAAACATTATAGGCTTCCCTATCATATTCAATGCAAATATTCTATTAAATTGTTCCATGGAAATTTTATCTCTATAAGATATTATTTATAAAAGGATATAAAGTTAACGCCCGGAACAGTCTTGGCAGCTTTTCAGGCTACTTTCCATCTCTCCTATGCTCTCAGCCAGTTTACAATATGCTAACAGTATAACAATCACAGGTTAGGTTTTGAATGATGAGCAGAACAACTCCACTTCGTTGATATATTGCAGATGACTGAAAGGCCTGTTGCACATCCTGAAAGTATAGTTTGACAGGCTATCTGGATTATATTATACAAAAATTGTTATAGCATAATAAAGACCGCTGAAGAGTAGGGTGTCGACATCATCATTCTGGGAACACATTCAAAGCGCAAGAGTCTGATTATGGACGCACTGCAGAAGAGGTTGTTGAACTATCACCATGCAGTGTTCTCGTGGTAAAGTAGCTAAGTCTCATAGCCATAACAACCGATATTAAAGTTATGTCTTGTTGAGAGGCCAATATTTTCATAAATTGTTAATCTGAGGACAGACAGTTTGGTTTTGGGAATGGTATAGGAGAATACCCCCAAAAGGAAATTAGCTTAGAATGAAATATATCTAACCACTCAGGGTTATAAATAACCAGAATTTACAAAAATGAGCAGGAAAGCTCACGAGTTTTAGTGTGAAAGGATATCAGACGCATAAACACTGAAATTCAGCTGGCAGTAACGTTAAGTTTGCCAGCTTGAATAAAGATATCCACTCGCCTAATGTGAAAATTGGATAATAATCTAAATTTTCAATAATCTTCATGATTTATCATCTATTTTCCCCTATTATCTGTAAATTCTAAACTTTTTAAAACTTTGGTTTTAGTTAATATTTGTACGCGTGTTGTGAACATAATTGAACATACAGAGGTGATATGAAATGTGTGAAAATGTCCTGCCAGATGGTGCATACGATATGCTGAAGAATAATGATGTTATTTTGCTAGATGTACGAACCCCTTCCGAACATGCTCAGGGGTATATTGATGGTGCAAATCTTATACCTGTGAACCAGCTGCCATATGTGGCTAACGAGTTACCAAAGGATAAGAAGATACTGCTTTACTGCAGAAGCGGCAGCAGAAGTTATTCAGCCTGCACATATCTAAGAGGTCTTGGTTTTAACAATGTCTCCCATATCCATGGGGGTATAATCTCCTGGCTTAGAATGGGACTTCCTATTACAGGTTCCCAGCAGAGTTATGGCTCATCAAGAATTGGCAGAAATATTATATAAGAGAACCTTAGGAGAATCTAAGGTTCCAAATATTTTTATATTGATTTTTATAAATTTTATGAGGATACGCTCAACTATTTAGTTATTCAGCCTGCCAGAATAGAGGTGAATCCCATTGAGAGACGTCCTTAATGTTACACTCGTAGCACAGAGAAAGCTTTATGAGAGCATTAACACCACACTCAATGCAGATGGTGCCGACCTTGTAGGAATCTATTACAGTTCTGAGCTCGACGCAGAGATAGGCTATCCATGGGTTAAAAGTGTCGTGATTTACGGGATTGGAGTAGAAGATGAAGCTCTTCTACTCAATGCAAAGCTGAGAAAGTGGAGTGAAAGGAAACAGTTTGTAGATATACTGCTTGATTATATCGGTAACAGACTTGGTATGGAACTAACTGAAATGGGAGTTAAGGTGAAAGTGCTCTCTGCAGCCCTGCCAGAACTTGACCTTCGAAGACTAGCTGTAGATGCTGGGCTGGGTTTCTATGGAAAGAACAGCCTTGTAATAACTGAAGAATTCGGTCCAAGGGTGAGATTTGGAGGAGTCTTACTTTCAGTGCCCCTGAAACACTTCTCAATTGAAATAAATGAGAACCCATGCTTCCACTGCAATAAATGTGTCGAAGCTTGCCCGGCCGGAGCTCTCAATCATGGCTATAATCTGATGGCCTGTGACGAGTATAATTCAAGACTTAACAAACATAAAAAATGCACTATGTGTACAGATGTGTGCCCTGTTGGAAAGGAATAAATGCTTATACTATTTCAGGTGACAGCGCCCTCCCAACCATATCTGCCATGGCTTTAAAATCCTCATCACTAAGGCTCACAGCATCAACCTTCTTGAGTTCCACAACTATACCTCTATCATTAAATCTTTCATATCTGGGGCATGTGGTTATTAAACTCCTTCCTATGTCAGTAATCATACCATAGGCTCTCGCTCTGTAGGCCACCTTTTTTGGGTCGTTGCATAGTATGCCCACTGCTATACCTCTGCTCTCCTGAAATAATGCATCAGGAATATCCTCCTTGATAACCACTGCTCCCCTGTAAAGGCTGTCAAGGACATGGTGTGCAAACTTTATTTCCTCGAGCAGACCTGAAGCCACCACTGGAGAAATTCTTGAAGCCTTTATTATCTCCATTGCACCATCTAGCTCTTTCCCGCCTATAAAACCTCCCGAAGTTAAATTTAATATCTTCGGAGCCCCTGTTGAGCACACCACAATATCAGCCCTGCCTGAGAAACTGTCCCCGAAAGCACCTGAAATATCCTCTATAGTTAAAACCCCTTCCTCTCTGCATATCCTCACAATCTCTTCCACAGGTTGTTCTGCCATGTACCCGGCAGAAGAGGTGAATAGAAAGGCACTGGGCTGGAACTTATGTATGGCATCTTCAAGCTTCTCAGGCTCTATAATTCCACGTTTGGTTTCCAATCCAACAACTTTTTTCCCAAACATCTCCGGAATGGTTTTAAAACTCTTCCATCCTCCCTGGTCTGGAATTAAAATCTCTCTCCCCGCTATCTTGACTGCAGCCAGAATTGCAGAATTTCCACTTGCCATAAGCCTGACTCTCATACTGAGAGCTTCGGAGAGAACCTTCTCTGCCTCCTTAACCTGAGGGTGCTCTTCTGCTGACTCTACTCCTTTCCCAAGCTTCATGGCAGCTTCTGCCATAGCCTCCCTTGCCTTTAAGCCAGGCCTTCTATGCATGAACATAGTTTTTTATTATAATAATTGAAATAAATAGTTACCCTTTACTCAGAAACTATGCTCGGGAAGCTTAGTATAGTTGGTATAGGACCTGGGTATAAGGAGCACATCACTGGAAGAGCAAAGAAGGCAATTGAAGAAAGCAGTGTTGTGGTTGGGTATAGGAGTTATATAAAGCTCATAGAAGAGCTTGTCGATGATAAGAAGGTTTTCTCCTCTGAAATGAGGCAGGAGATTGAGAGGGCAGAAAAAGCTCTATCTCTCGCCCAAGAAGGTGAGAAGGTTGTTGTGGTAAGCTCTGGCGATGCAGGGGTTTATGGTATGGCAAGTCCTGTGCTTGAACTAATGGCTGAGAAGAAGCTAGACGTTGATTTCGAAGTTGTTCCTGGTGTAACCTCAGCCCTTGCAGCCTCTGCTCTTCTGGGCGCACCTCTCGGCAATGATTTTGCTGTAATAAGTTTAAGTGACCTTCTAACACCCTGGGAGGTAATTGAAAAGCGACTTCATGCAGCCGGTGCTGGAGATTTTGTTATTGCCATATACAACCCAAAAAGTATGAAGAGAGTAAGGCAGATAGCTCTTGCAAGAGAAATACTTCTGAAATACAGAGATGCAGAAACACCAGTGGGTATTGTCGCAGATGCCTGTAGAAATGGCGAGAAAGTTGAAATAACCACCCTTAAGGAGATGCTTCATAAAGAGATTGACATGCTCACAACTGTTGTCATAGGAAATTCACATAGCTATATATATCAAAAATGGATAATAACCCCGCGGGGATACAGGGTTGGAAAAAGATGATAATGCTCCTTGGAGGAACAACAGAGGGCAGAGAAATAGCAGCTCTTCTCGAAGAAAGAGATTACCACTTCTTTATAACTGTAACAACTAAATTTGGAGAATCCCTTCTTGAGGGAGGAGATATCATAAGGGGAAAGTTGAATAAAGATAATATGCTAAGAGTTATGAAAGGTAGGAAGGTGAAACTGATAATAGATGCAACCCATCCCTTCGCTGTCGAGGCAAGCAGGAATGCCATATATGCGGCAAATATAGCAGGAGCTAAATATCTCCGCTATGAGAGGGAGAGTTTTCTGCCTGAAAATGCTACATGTGTTTCAGATCTAAAAGAGGCAGGTGAGCTTTCGGTGTGTTTTTCAAATATTTTTTATACTGCAGGAAGTAAAGGTTTAAGGGAATTTCTTTCCACTCTTGGACAGGAAAACAGTGTTGTTGTGAGAATTATTCCCAGTCCAGAGATTATAGCAGAAGTCGAAGCTCTAGGTATTGCAAGAGAGAATATTGTTGCAATGAAGGGGCCATTCTCAAGAGCATTGAATAGAGCCCTTTTCTCAGAGTTCCGTGCTGATGCTGTGATTTCCAAAGAAAGCGGAGAGAAAGGTGGTCTTAGGGAAAAAGCCTTGGCCTGCAGTGATTTAGATATACATCTGATAATTATAAGAAGACCCAGAGTTGAGTACCCAAGAACTGTCAACAGCTATTCAGAACTCATGAAGACTATTGAAGAAATCCTTTAACTCAATCATAGCAAGAAGTCCCCTTGTATAATCTGGGGGATGAATTGCTATTTTTTATCATTTTTTGCTAAGAATGCCAATTTGCATAAATATGTAAGAGATACTGTAATCTATAATGGATATACCTATATTAATGCTAAAAACATATAAATTCAGGTTATATCCAGCAAAAAACAGAAAGATAAACTTGTTGAGACTGTAAACACCTGCAGGGAGCTATACAACAGTGCTCTTGCTGAGAGAGAAAGACAGTCTGAGTTTTATATATTACCTGTAGAAAAACACTGGCTGACTTATAAAGACCAGCAAGAAACAAATGAGTATTTACCTCTCGTTCATAGTCAGGTTTTGCAGGATGTTATTCACAGGGTTGATAATAGTTTTAAGAATTTCTTTAGACGTGTTAAAAAGCATGAAAAGCTTGGATACCCACGTTTTAAAGGCTATGCTAGATATAACAGTTTTACCTACCTACAGACAGGATTTAAAATTGTAGGTAAGAAACTGGAATTATCAAAAATTGGTGATATTAATATTAAACTTCATAGAAGTCTAAAAGGGAAGATTAAAACTTGCACGATAAAGGAAACATAGATGCATGATATGCAAACTTTTCTATTAGAATAGATGATTCCTTACCAGAAAAAACAGTGATAAAATCAGCAGTAGGTATTGGTGTGGGTATGAATCCTCTGGTTGCGTTGGGTAATAGAGAAAAAACAAAACCTACAAAGTTTTTACAGCAGTCAGAACACAAGCTGGCTAAAGAACAACGAAAACTATCACGAAAGCAGAATGGGTCACATAATAGAAATAGACAAAGGGTTAAAATGGCTAAGGTTCACAGGCATGTCAGGCAGCAAAGAATGGATTTTCATCAGAAACTTAGCAGGAAGTTTGTGGCTCAATACGATTTTATGCCTATTCGAGGTCCAGCACAAGATACACCTATGACTCAGGAAGCGCCCGGCGTAAGCATGGAGTAGTTCACTGTGGTTAAGGCTTTCTCTACTGAATATGGGAAGATTTTTAAGAGAAGAACACAAGAGTTCAAAATCATGAAGTCGCCCTATCTGGGAAGAATAAACTTGAGATGGTGCAGAAATTGCAACCTGCCTGTACTCGGAAGGAGATGCTCAATATGCAGCAGTGAAACTGAAGAAGTTGCGATTTCACCTCCAGGTGACGTCAGACCTGCTTTTCTCTGTGATATTGAGCTTATAAACTCAACAACTCTTGAAAAATTTGGCTATCCTCTGATTAACCCAGACAGAATATGCCTTCTCAACAAGAGCTCTGGCTTTGACCGTTTCGATGAGATTATACAGGATGGTATTGTGCTTGGAAGCCTTTACTATGACCTTGAAAAAAGAGGTTTCTCCTTTTTACCTTCTCTTGAAGGAGCTTCAAGACTATATGCAGGGGGAAAGAGAAAGTTTGTAGAGGTTAAGGAGGATGTGCTCAAATTTCTGGAGAAAGGTAGTGTTCTCATGCCAGGAGTTGAAAGTTTCGATGAGAGCATAGAAACAGGAGACAGTGTAATTGTTATTTCCATAGATAGAGTTGTAGGTGTGGGTAAAGCGAGATTTTCAGGTAAAGAGGCAGAAAAGAGAGAGAAAGGTATGTTTGTAAAGCTCAGAAGATTTTCCCGGGATTTTAAAAGCAGAACCCTCTCAGGTAAAGGAAATCTGAAGAAAGTGATTGAAGCCAATCTTGAAATAATTGATAGCTATGAAAGAGAAGCTCTTGATTTTATAAAGAGCACTGTAGAGAGAAATAAACTGCCTGTTGTTGTGGCATTCTCAGGTGGCAAAGACAGTCTTGCCACTCTTCTACTAGTTGATAAAGCTACTGAGAACTACAGAGTGCTCTTCACAGATACAGGTATAGAATTTCCAGAGACTATTAAAGCCGTGAGAAAGATTGTACCTGAGGATAAGCTTCTCATGGCTGAAGCAGGTGACAGGTTCTTCAAAGGAATTGAGGTCTTTGGATTTCCTGCAAGAGACTACAGGTGGTGCTGCAAAGTAATAAAGCTTGGGCCCACAGCTAAAGTTATAAAAGAGAACTTTCCTGAGGGCTGCCTCAGCTTTATAGGTCAGAGGCGTTATGAGTCCGAGGCCAGGTCCAAGAGCAATAGAGTGTGGAGGAACCCCTGGCTTCCATTCCAACTTGGTGCTTCACCTATACAGAACTGGACTGCTCTCCATGTCTGGCTTTACATTGTGAGAGAGGGAGTCGAGATTAACGAGCTCTATTTCAGGGGCTTTGAAAGAATTGGCTGCTGGGCATGCCCAGGAAGCGAGGTGTCAGAGTTGATGCTAGTTAAGGATATTCACAGTGACCTCTATTCAATACTTGAGGAGAATCTTCTCAGGGAATATTCAAGAGAAGAGGCTGAACTTGGTTTATGGAGATGGCGCTCTCTTCCCAGCGGACAGAGACAGATGGCTGAGAATATCGGAATAACTTTAGGGAAAAAAGGGATAGACTATATCCTGAATTATTCAGAAGAACGAGGTAAAATAACTGTAAAATTACCAGAGATTAAAGAACAGGAGAAATTTGTTAATATGCTCTTATCTCTCGGAAGAGTTGAAAGAGGTACGGATTATATAGAAGTTAAAGGAGTAAAAATTTTTGATAACTCAGTGGCTGAGGTTAAAAATTCTGGAAATTTCAGAAAAGTTATTGAGAGTATAATTGAAGCAAAAGAAAGAAGTGAGCTATGCCTTGGATGCGGTATCTGTCTTGCACAGTGCAAAAACAATGCCATAGAGCTTGATGAAACAGCGAGAATTCTCCCTGATAAGTGCAGTCACTGTTCAGCCTGCCACAACAGGTGCCCTGTAGTTAGATACAGAAAACGAAAGCTTGTACTTGAAAAGATATAATCCACATATAGCTTATCAGTTCCCAAACAGCCCTGAAATCAGCCTATTCACAAAGAATGGCTTCTTCTCATCAGGTGTAATATGTTCCTCTCCAATAAGGTCAGCTGCAAGCTTTTTAATTGCAACTGCAGCAGGAGCATTTGGATTTTTAATCACCACAGGAACTCCAAAGGCACTGCTATGTTTAACCTCAGGGTCTTCTGGCACAACAGCAAGTATAGGAGTTTCAAGAATATACTCTATCTCCCTAACTATCATGTCCATGCTGTCAAAGGTAGCTCTGTTCAGTACAATTCCGAGTACATGAGCTCCAAGCTTATTTGCGACTATCTTTGTTTTCAGAGCATCACTCATACTTGAAATCTCCGGATTTACAACAAGAAGGATTTCCTGGGCAGAAGATATAACTGCCATAACACCTCTTCCCAGACCTGCAGGAGCATCTATTATCAATATTTCAACTTCCTTCAGAATATTTATGACATCTTCCAGCTTATCAGGGTCTGCTTTTTTCATAGAGTTGAGAGAAATTCCTATCGGCACAACCTTAACACCACCAGGCCCATCATATATTGCCTCTGATACATCAACCTCTCCGGCAAGAACATCGTAAAGCGTTTTATACACTCCTTCAAGACCGAATATAAGCCCCATATCCCCCATTTCTACGTCAGGATTTATAATAATCACGTCCTTACCAAATTGAGACAAGCTCACGCCCAAATTAGCTGAAATTGTAGTTTTGCCTGTACCACCCTTTCCGGAACAAACAGCTATAGAGATACCCATAACTTAGTCCTCTCTTTTGAGTGGTTTTGTGAGAAGCCACTCAACTGTCCTTACTAAGGTATCCTTTTTAAACGGCTTGCTTATATGCCAGTCTGCAAGACCTCTATCGAGACTTGTAACTTTATCTTCATCATCTGAACGTACTGTAAACATACTTATAATCACATCTTTAGTAGATGGATTCTCCTTAATCCTCCTTGAGACCTCCCATCCATCCATCTCAGGCATCATAACATCCAGCAGGATTAAATCAGGTTTATAACCAGATTCAGAACCAGAACGTATCTTATCAAGAGCTTCCTTCCCCGAATTAGCTATTTCAACTTCATGATTAATATCGGTCAGAATCTTTTTAACTAGATACGCCACATCGGCCTCATCATCAACAACAAGTATTTTAGCCACTTTAATTCCTCCCTATAAAGGAATAGTTATAATATAAATATAAATAGATTATCATATTTAAATTATTCGTTTTGCTTCAGTGATAATATATTCTTTTATTTTATCTACCCCATAATTATCCTTTACAGAACAGATATATATTTTATCATGGAAAAATTTTACTATCTCATTTATCTCATCTTTTTCCAGCAGGTCAGCTTTATTAAGCATGACAAGGACCTTGCTATTAAAATTTTTTTGAATGTTTTCAAGTATATCAAGCTGGGTGGATTTTGGAAATCCACATGTCTCGCCTGGGTCATAAACAAATATTATTATATCAGCAAGATTGTCCAGAGCCAGAATTGCCTGTCTTTCAACAGGATTCATCTCTTCTATGTCTCTATCAAGAAGCCCAGGGGTATCGACAATCTGATACTCTCTAATTCCATTTAACATATAACCCAGAAGAAGTTTCTGAGTGGTAAAAGGATAACTTTCAATCCTCGGGGAAGCACCGGTTATAGCCCTCAACAGGGAGGATTTACCAGCATTTGGCGCTCCAGCTATTACTACAGTAAATTCTTCCTTAAATATCGGTAAATTCTTAAGTTTTCCTTTCATAACCTGAAGGTATCCAAGTTCACCATCTATCTGTCTGAGCACTGATGCCAGCCTTCCAAAGAACTCCCTTCTCCTCTTTTTAAACTCTTCCTTAGTTTGAGAAGCTTTTATCTTCCCTCTATAATAACCTTCAAGAGATCCAATTCTTTCACTTGCCCACTTGAGGGCTCCAAGTGCCTTTCTGGTTCTATCTATATCAATTGTTAAAGATATGAGTTCATAGTAAAAATCTGGAAGAGATGTGAAAGATGGTGTCTTTTTTAAAATTGTGTCGAGATATTGTCTAGACTCTTTAGAAGCAATCTCTATTTTTTTTTGCTCTATTTTTCTTGCATTGTTCACCCTGTTGCTTTTAAGATAAGATAACTTTTTCTTTGTCTCTTTTATACTTCTGCTGAAGGCCATATCTATAAGTTCTTGTGAAGTCATGATTCTCGGTATTTTCTTAAAATTCATATTATAACTCATACTATATAACAGAGAGTTTACAAAAGTACAGAATATTTGAACTATGAACAACAGCACGGAATAGGGTGTGGGACAAAATAAAATTTTAGCCTAGTGTCCTGTCAGCTTTCAAGTGTTGGATAAAGACGGGATAATTTTATCCGAGCATCCTCAGTTGTGAATTGCCAGTTAACTTTCGCATTTTTGTTATTTCTGAATTTCTGCCATGCCAGTACCTCTTTTTTGACAACCGCAATGTCATCGATTCTTCTGTTAAAACACTGCCCTGTGAGCACATTCAACTCAATCTCAGCCATATTCAACCAGCTCCCATGCTTCGGGGTGTACACAAATTCGAATCTATCCCATATTGCCTTTGCTTTATCTGGCTGAAACGTTTCATAGAGCGACCCGGGAACGTGTGTGTTCAGATTGTCCATCACCAGCGTTATTTTTTCCGCTTTTTCGTATTGGTCTGCGATTTCTTCCAAAAAACCAGCCCAATCTTTCTTGGTTTTTCTTTCGGTAATCCTTACCATGCGCTTTCCTGCCAATGGCTCACAGGCGAGGAAAATATTGCACACACCACAACGCCTGTATTCATAATCATCCTTGATTGGCTGCCCAGGTGAAGCAGTAATGGAAGTTCTGGTCTCTGCAATCAGCTGCTTTGGGGATTCATCCATGCATACAACAGGGTATCGTGGATCAAATGGACGCTTGTAAACATCCAACACCATTTCCATATGCGCAACAAAGCTGCCATTTTGCTTCGGTGGAATTACCCATTCTTTTCGCTGCCAGGGCTTGATTTCGTTTTTTTTAGGATATGACGTATTGTTTCATGGGAGATGCTATCAATATACTCAAGCTCGACAACCTTGTCGGCTAACAACCTCAGAGACCATCTTGCAAAGCCTTCGGGTGGTTCACTGCAACTCAATGCAACCAAATGGGCTTCAAAATCACCGCCAACTTTTTTAGCATAAATGCGGCTTCTCTTTCTACCGTTGAGGGCAACATCGAGACCTTCCAGGACAAACCGTTTCTTAACGCGTTCAACCTTCCTCATACTTGTGTTCAGGACGTGGGATATTTCTTTGTTGGTCGAACGTTCCATCTGATAATCACCCTCATCGCAGCCGAGTAAAATCAGGGCGTTAAGGATTTTCTGTGCTTTATCTTTGCCTTTGGAAGTAAGTGCGCTAAGAACTTCGCGCTCATTTTTGCTAAGTGTCACAATGTATTTCTTCATATTCAATACCCCAATGTTGATTATGAAGAACATATGTTATATACTTTATGACACCATAGGCTTGACATAACACTAGCCAGAAGAGGTTGTGCCATATTACTGTGCAGAAATTTGCTGTGTCTATTCTGTCCCCTCTTCTCTGTGCGACCTGCCATCCGAATCTGCACTTGTCTTCAGCAGATCCCGCTCTCTGACTAAGAGCAGGAGCAGCGTCTTCTGCTTCAGTGTGAGCTTAGGCTTTTTGCCTCTCTTCTCCTTTTTTACTCATGAGTGTGGAGATG
>VAOW01001757.1_pt1 | contig 30670 bp, 33 predicted proteins | sample 3393921 | NCBI WGS metagenome assembly VAOW01 (sample SAMN08290428, study PRJNA428436) | hydrothermal vent metagenome | isolation source: Deep-sea hydrothermal vent chimney | place: Indian Ocean: Southwest Indian Ridge | depth 2742 m m | reverse complement strand
GGAGATTGATTTATCCCCCGGCACACGAAGCTGGCCTTGCAGGTTTTTGCTCTGGTAACCAGGCTGTACAATAAATTTCATCTTTATTTTCTATTTACCCACCAGTATTTCTGGCTCGTATGTTAAAAAAATTTTTTATCTAAATTGAAACGACGAATGATTGCAGATAAATGCCCCATAGCAACAACCGTCTTTTTGCTGTGATACTTTAACGGATATGATGCTGCCCTGCCGTTTACATCTGGGTGATATAAAACACGATGACTACCTTTACCCTGGGGAACCTCTGATTAATAAATATTTCAAATCTGGGGTCGTGTTTTAATAGAAGGTTGGTTAACTTACTCCAGGAATATGTATTCGCCATTTAACCAATGGCAAAATTATTATTGTTTTGAAAATGCGAAAAGGGAAAGCCGCCTGCAAAAGTATTTCCTTCCACTGCCTGATGTGAGGCATTTGCACGAAGAGAACTTTCGGCTGTTTGCGCGAATATACGATAATACATTGGCAATGCAGGATGCAATAATAATTCTGGATTATCTTTAAATTCAGAAAAGCTCATTTGCATCTCTATCGCATCTTTTAATTTCCCCAGTGATTCTTCTTTAAAATCACCATAGCCCCATAAATCGAATTCAAGAGCGACAGCAGACCATACATCTTCTTCATTATCAAAGAAGCCGAGAACACTTAATAGGTGTTTCGCAAAAATCAGTCATATTCTGTTATCCGGTTCTGTTATCCGGTTATACCCCTAAGCTAAGAGGTGTATGACATCTTACACAATGATATAGGCCATTAAAATACCTATTTAGTTTAATTTCTAATAAACAGCCAATTGCCCCAGACTCAGTGGGCAGGTGTTGGATAAGCCTTGAAGGAGGAAACCCCGGGTTGTTGTGATGCGTTCAGCTTAGGAGAAATGACTATGGGGATTAGAGTAGTCACGCCTAGGTGTAAGTTAATGAAGTGTAAGCGTCTATCAGCAATACCAATCGCTGGAACACGTCCTGTTAAACAGTTAACTTGTGCCAGTACTGCGGGCACGGTGTGCCCATCAAAAACATTTGGGGCTGTCCCAGATAATTAACCCATGATTTCTTTAACCCATGATTTCTTTAACCCATTGCTCTCAATAAATCAGCCCAACCCTGTTTTTCAGCTTCAGGGGTAAATAATCTGGAACGCTGCTTGCATTGCGTTTCAAGCCGTTGCCAATAATCCGGTTCAGTCTCAGCTTTTAATAATAATTCGCGCAAACTCTGTGTCTCTTTTGCAGGATAATAACCGGCATAATCACCGCCCAGTAAACCAATATTGCCATCGATAGTCGAAGCAATTACGGGTAACCCGGCAACACAGGCTTCTGAAATTACATTCGCGCCACCTTCCATAATGGACGACAGCACCATCAGCGAGCAACGTCCGTAAGCCTGGCGAATTCGCCAGCGTGGTACTTCACCATACCAGTGGTAACGCGGATTAATTTTCATTTCTTCTGTGGCATACGCAGCCCATTCATCATTATGCGCTTTGCCGTAATGCAGAACTCTAATGCGACTATCTTCCAGTAACTGCCTGACTGCATACGCAGTACGCATTGAATCTTTCTCTTCTCGTAAATGCCCGACCACACAGATATCAAAATATTTTTTTGAGCGTTCTGGTACCCCCGGTAACGCCATTGCCGACTGGTAGATAACATGAACTTTATGGCGTGCGGATTCGGGTAGCACGCGACTTGCGAGATCATGCAATACCACCAGGTAATCAGCCGACTCGATCGAAGCAAGTGTGGGTTCGCGATGGCTGTGAAGAAACCGATATAAATCAGTGCCTGTCATTGCCACAACCAGGCATCGATCAGGATAGCGCTGTTTAAACGCGGCGATGGAGCTGGCGCTACGCCAGGCGTGTAAAGCAATCATTAAATCACAGGCTTCACCATGCCAGCTAACGTTAATACCCACACGATGACCAAGCTGGCGTAAAAAACCGGCCCAGCGCTGAGCCGTGGCTCGATTTCCGCTTAGTGATTTAACCGCCGCAGGTGTTATTATGCCAATATACATGAACCAATATTAAACGAATAAAATAAAGATTAAAGCGCTATTTTTCCTGAATTTAAAATGACAGATAAAACCATTACAGAACAGACTATCACCACATTGGTGAATAACTTGAATGATGCACGCCAGCGCACACTCGCGCTTGTCGAGGGACTGGATCAACAACAAATTCTTGGGCCGAAACTGGATATCGTTAACCCGTTGCTATGGGAAATTGGCCATGTTGCTTACTTCTATGAGCTCTGGACACTGCGTTACCTTGATGGGGCACCCCCTTTGCTGGCTAATGCCGATGCACTTTATGATTCAATCACCATCGCACATAAGGACCGATGGGATTTACCCCTGTTATCACTCGCAGAGACCAAAATCTATATGCAGCAGGTAAGCGAGGCCGTGATAGAACGTTTAAAACCTGATACTGTCTCAAAAAAAGATATTTACCTCACCCGGTATGCCCTGTTTCATGAAGACATGCATACCGAAGCGTTTACTTACACACGAAGAACACTGAATTACCCGGCACCCGTATTTGCTCATGCAGATTTAAATAATGCCAGTCATAATGCTGGCCCACTTGATGGCGACATTGAAATTCCCGGTGCTCGCTATTTACTGGGTGCAGAAAAAAGCACCAATTTCTGTTTTGATAATGAAAAATGGCAACACCTTGTTTTCATTAAACCCTACGCCATTGCACGCGCAGCAACAACTTACAAACAGTTTGCCGCATTTGTGGACGCTGGTGGTTATAACAATCCACAGTTCTGGGATGATGCAGGCTGGGCATGGCGACAGAAAAATAATAACACCGCACCCAATGGCTGGCGAAAAGAGGAGAATGCAACCTGGTTGATTAAATATTTTGATCAATGGGAAATCATGCGACCCGATGCAGCGGTTAGCCACATTAACTGGTATGAAGCTAATGCCTGGTGTCGCTGGGCGAAACGCCGCTTACCAACCGAAGCAGAATGGGAACTGGCCGCTTCCGGATCGCCGGATGATGATGCTATAAAACGAACATATCCCTGGGGCGATGAACCACCAACAGATAAACATGTCAATATGAATGGTCTGGCCATGCGTACCATTGACGTAGGGGCACTGCCTGATGGAGACAGCGCCTATGGTTGTCGGCAGATGCTGGGCAATGTCTGGGAATGGACAGCGGATATTTTTAATCCTTATCCGGGTTTTACCCCTGATATGTATCAGGATTATTCACAGCCTTTATTTGGTATCACGAAGGTATTACGCGGCGGCGCGTGGCCAACACGCTCACGCATGATTCGAAATAGCTGGCGCAATTATTATGCTGCCGATAGAAACGATGTGTTTGCCGGATTTAGAACCTGTGCGCTCTGACTTGGAAACATCCTGCCAAATCATTTTTTGCTAAACTTTTTGCTAAACCAGTAGCAAGTGGGTTACGATTACGTGTGTGGAAACACGACCTGTTTTTGCCTTAACATTAAGCGCGTCACTCAACGAGAGTCGGCAAATAGACATAAATTAAATGAGATTCAGTACATTTTTCGATGGAATATAAAGACTATTATCAAATAATGGGGATTGAGCGCAGTTCAACTCAAGATGAGATTAAGCGCGCTTACCGTAAACTCGCACGTAAATATCATCCTGACGTAAGCAAAGAAAGCAATGCTGAAGCTCGCTTCAAGGAAGTGGGCGAAGCCTATGAAGTACTCAAAGATCCTGAAAAACGCGCAGCCTATGACCAATTAGGGGCTAACTGGAAAGCTGGACAGGATTTTAATGCACCACCCGACTGGGATGCCGGATTTGAATTCGGCGGCGGTGGCTATACTGGTAAAAGCGGTTATCAATCGCAGGGGTTTAGCGGTGCGGATGCTGAAGCCTATAGTGACTTTTTTGAATCACTTTTTGGGCAGAGTTTCCGCCAGGGCGACAGCCAGTCTCAGAGCGGCTATCAACAACAGTCCGGTTTCAACTCAACCGGCAGTGACCACCATGCCAAAATTCTGGTTGACCTGGAAGATGCCATGCATGGCACTACCCGTTCAATCAGCCTACGGGTTCCTGGTGTTGATCGCTCTGGCCATGTTTCCACAAAAGAACGTATTCTCAAAATTAATATCCCCAAAGGCATTAAACAGGGCCAACATATTCGTCTCATTGGTCAGGGCAATCCAGGCATGGGCAAAGAAGGTAAGGCAGGTGATTTATACCTTGAGATCGAATTTAATCCACACAGTATTTATCGCGTTGAGGGTCGTGATGTATATCTGGATTTACCTCTGGCCCCGTGGGAAGCTGCGCTGGGTGCAAATATAAAAGTACCAACACCCGGCGGTGTTGTTGATATGAAAATCAAACCGGGCGCTACCAATGAAAACAAAATGCGACTGAAGGGTCGCGGCATTCCTGCAAGTTCCGGTAATAACAACACTGGTGATCTTTATGTGGTATTGCAGATTACTTTACCTGCGGCAAAAACCGAAAGCGAAAAAGCTATTTTTGAGAAGATGAAACAGGTTTTTAATTTTAACCCGCGCAGTAAATTAGGAGTGTAATAATGAAGCAGGCAACCGATATTCTAAGTGGGCATATCGTTGAAAATGAAACGCATTTAACCCTGCGCCAGCTATGTGATACCTGCGCGGTACATGCCGAGTATATAATCAACCTGGTCAATGAGGGTGTCATTGAACCCACAGGTGTGGAGAAATCACACTGGTATTTTAGCGGTGTAACCATAAAGCGTGTGCGCAAAGCGAAAAATTTGCAACGTGATCTCGGCGTTAATCTTGCCGGTATCGCATTAGCACTGGAATTAATTGATGAAATTGAGCAGCTACGTTCGAACTTGTATCATACGGGTCATTAAGCACTTTCATCCCCACGAAAAAGCCAGGGACGCTCTAAATATTACTGAACCAAATGAAAAGGATACCCATGGTTAAAGACACGCGGTGAATACATCCCTGTAGACTCGACACCTGCATCCTTGCGGCTGACGGTCTTGAATTATGGGTAGCCTTTTCATCTGTACTGTTAGTAAGTCGTGAAGGAGAACAACTATTTATCTGAAACCCACTACCCTCCCTTCTTGTCATCCAGCATACTTTTCAAATCTGCAAACGGATTAAATGTTGCTTCGGGCGCTTTCCCCCCACCCAGTGTAATCCCCTGACTAGCTAATGCCTCGGTCTGCCGCTGATGTTCATTATCATGGCAATACATGCACAACAGCTCCCAGTTACTACCATCTGAAGGATTAAAATCATGATCGTGATTTCTATGGTGCACGGTTAATTCAGTTAAATTAGCGCGTGTGAATTCACGAGCACAACGCCCACAAATCCACGGGTATAACTTTAATGCCTGTTCACGATAACCGTGTCCACGTTTTTCACTTTCGCTTCGCGCTTTTGCAACAATCTGATCCAGTTTATCGCTGGAAGCTCTATTACCTGACGATTTTGCCATACCTCACCTGTTTTATTTTATTCGACTCAGTCGTATTACTGAAACGGATACTTATGGTTCAAGACCGTCAGCCGCAGGGATGCGGGTGTCGAGCCTACATGGATGCATTGACGGCGTGTCAACAACATAAGTCTCCGTTTCATCCATCCTGTTAGTTACTCTGTACAAAAAAATGCACACCCAATAATTGTAATGCTAATATAGCAGCATCAGGCTTCAGAAAAAACGGCAACCACGGGTTAATTTTATGAATTTATATAATAAAAAACCACTTATCCCTCTTTATATTGCAATTCTGCTGGTATTTTTAAATACCAACACATTCGCTGCACCTGTTTCCGTTCAGTCTGAGTTCAACGCTTATAAAAATCAGCAACAACAACAATTACAAACAGTTAATAATCAATTTATTCAATACAAAGAAAAATTACGTAAAGCTTTTGCTACATATAAAAAGAAAACCGCCGAGGTATGGGGGAAGCAGAATGTAATGCCAGATAAAACTAACTGGGTGGATTTTCAAAAGACGATTAATCAGCGCAGCATTGTTGATTTTAAACAGGGCAAGGTTAATGTTGAAATTGCCGTTCCCATTAATACTGACAGATCCAACCGGCAGATTAAAAATAACTTAAAAAACAATATTCAGTCATTATTGAACCAGCCTGCTGACACACGAAGCATGTCTGAGATTGCGCAGCAACCAGCAATAAAATCTAACTGGCAATCCGGCCGATCTAAGGCACTGCCCGTACTCCAAAATCAGGTTGCTGATGCACAGGGAAATGAAGTCAAGCCTGCTGACTACGGCGCACTGGCAAAAAAACTGGCGAATAATGCCAGAAAAAAAATTGTCCGTGGTAACGATGGAAAGCTACGTATCGTTTATGAAGCTCAGTTCAAGCTGGTGCCAGACAATATAAAAATACGGGCAAAAAGATACCAGAAAACAATCAATGAAAATGCGACTCAACAACAACTAAAAGCAGGATTAATTTTTGCCATAATTGAAACAGAAAGTATGTTTAATCCCACTGCTCGATCACCTGCCCCAGCATTTGGCTTAATGCAACTGGTTCCAACCAGTGGAGCACGCGATGCTTACTACTATCTTTATAACAAAGATAAAGTTGTCACCGATACCTACCTGTATGACCCAGGAAATAATATAAAACTGGGTTCAGCTTATTTACACCAGTTGTATTACAACTATTTTAAAGGCATTAAATCAGACCAGAGCCGTTTATGGGCAACCATTGCCGCCTATAACACGGGCACGGGAAATGTATTTAAAAGCTTTGCTGGTCGATACCGCCGCGCACAGTTTGGAACCCGCGAAAACTGGAAACGCATAGCACTAAATGCGATAAACCGGCGTTCACCTGAACAGGTGTATACGCATATGAGAAACACATTACCCTATGCTGAAACACGCCATTATATTCAGACGGTACGCAATCGAATACCAAAATATATAGATAATTAACCGGCCGATAATTAACGCCAGGAAAATGCAATGAAACCTTTTCTCTTACATTCTGTTTCCACCCTGAGTACAGGCCTGTTAGGGTACTTTTGTTTCGGCCTGATTAGTCTAAACAGCTATGCTAATGATATTATCAGCACAAAAAATATTGGTATGGAGCTGGCAAGAGATATTGCCAGTGAAAGCATTAAGGCGTGTAGAAAAAAAGGTTATCAGGTAAGTGCCGTTGTAGTTGATCGCAATGGCATACAACGTGCTGCACTGCGCGATGACCTTGCACCACGCTTTACCCTGCAAATTGCCGAGGAAAAGGCGAACAGTGTCATTCTGTCCGGCGTAAGCTCAGGTCAGTTAAGAAAAAATCGCAGTGATATTCGGGCCGATCTAAATCATATAAAGGGATTAATCATTATGCAAGGAGCACTGCCCATTATTGCGGCGGGCTCACGTATTGGAGCCATTGGCGTTAGTGGTGCACCCGGAGGAGATATTGATGAATCCTGTGCGAGACAGGCACTGGTTAAATTAAATGGCCGCCTTGAATTTGCTGAATAATCTATTATATTTCGCTCTAACATTACTCGCAGTAAGTTACCCTTAGTGTGTTCATAGATCCTTCAGCAGCCTGTCGGTTCTGAGCCGTTGTAGAGAGAAAAACCAATCGAGCCTAGGGCACTATTGCTGTCCGTACCTGCTTTACTATTTCAGCGATGGCAGGATTCGACGATGCCATTTTACCCATTAACAGCTCAAACAGTGTCTGGTCAGGATAGCTGAGCAGAACCTCAAATGTTCCACGCTGAATGATGCTGAGTTGTGCATACTGTGTATCTAAAAAAGCATTGAGTAATATATCCAGCTCCAGCATACCACGTCGACATTGCCAGCGCAGTGCTGATAAGGAGGAGACAGAAACTGCTTTACCAGGTGGCTTTTCTGTAACCATTATAACGAACGTGTCACCATCCGCTTTTTAATATTACCAATGGCTCTGGTTGGATTCAACCCTTTAGGACAAACCTGAACACAATTCATGATCGTACGACAGCGGAATAATTTAAACGGCCCTTCCAGATCTTCAAGGCGTTGCTCCATTGCCTGATCACGGCTATCTTCAATAAAACGTGATGCCTGTAACAAAGCCGCAGGGCCAAGAAACTTATCCGGATTCCACCAGAAAGAGGGACAGGATGTTGTACAACAGGCACACAGGACACATTCATACAAACCATCAAGTTGTTCGCGCTGTTCTGGCGTCTGACTTAATTCAACTTCAGGCATGGGGTCAGTTACTGTCAGATACGGTTTTACCGCCCGGTATTGCTTATAAAACTGATCCATGTCGATAATAAGATCGCGGATAACAGGCAATCCTGGTAAAGGATTAATTACCACCGGCTGTTTTAATGAATCCAGCGAAGTAATACAGGCAAGGCCATTCATACCATTGATATTCATGCCATCTGAACCACAGACACCTTCACCACAGGAACGCCGAAAACTTAACGTCTCATCCTGTTCATCTTTAATGCGCAGTAAAGCTGTCAGCAACATCGTTCCAGGTTCGATATTATCCAGTTCAAAATTCTGCGTATAGGGTTCTGCCTTTTCTTCCGGGTTATAACGATAGATTATAAATTTCATTCCATACTCCCGCGATCTTTCAGAAAAATCAAAATGGGTTTAAATTTTTATTAGTAAACTCTGGGTTTGGGCGGGAAACTGTCAACTGTCATTGGTTTAGTGCGAACAGGTTTATAATCCAGCCCATGTTCTAATGAGTATAAACTGTGACGCATCCAGGCCTTATCATCACGTTCGGTATAATCAATGCGTGAATGTGCACCACGACTTTCTTTACGTGCGTAAGCAGAATGAATGGTTGCCAGCGCCACACCCATTAAATTTTCCAGTTCCAGCGCTTCGACCTTTGCGGTATTAAAGAGCTTACTTTGATCTTCAATTTTTGCATCTTTCATACGCGCAACAAGTTGTTCGACTTTCTCAACCCCTTCCTGCAAAACCCCATCATTGCGAAAAACGCCGCAATATGTCTCCATCACCTGTTTAAGTTCAGCACGTAATACCGCTACCGGCTCCCCCTGAGAATGGGGTTTGTCCCAGCGTTGCAGACGCTGCATTGCGGCATCAACGCTTGACTCATCCATCGGGCGATGATAACGGTTTTCACCCAGATACTCGACAATATGATTTCCCGCAGCGCGACCGAATACCAGAATATCCAGTAATGAATTACCCCCCAGTCGGTTACCACCATGAACGGAAACACAGGCGCATTCTCCTGCCGCGTATAAACCGGCGACAGGTTCTTCGGGCGTATCTTTAACTGGCACGACCACCTGACCAAAACGATTAGTAGGAATGCCTCCCATTATATAATGCGCGGTGGGAAGAACGGGTATTGGCGTATCTACTGGGTCGATGCCCAGAAAGGTAATGCAGGTCTGCCGAATACCGGGCAGACGTTTCTGTATTACCGCCTCACCAAGATGGTCCAGTTTTAATAAAACATACTCTTTATTCGGCCCACACCCGCGGCCTTCACGAATTTCGGTAACGATTGCACGACTCACCACATCGCGGCTGGCAAGATCTTTGGCAGTGGGTGCATAACGCTCCATCAGGCGCTCACCATCACCATTCAACAGATAGCCACCTTCACCACGCACGGCTTCGGTAATCAACATGCCTCGCCCAGCAACGCCCGTAGGGTGAAACTGAACAAACTCCATATCCTGTAATGGAATGCCTGCACGTAGTGCCATCCCCATACCATCGCCAGTGTTAATCAGCGCATTCGTGGTAGTTTTAAACTGCTGTCCAGTCCCTCCGGTCGCCAATAAGGTCGTTTTGGCTTCAATCACCATCACTTCACCATCATGAATATTAAAGATTAATGCGCCCAGTACATGACCTGCGCTATCCTTAAGTAGATCAACCGCAAAATACTCATCAAAAAAATGGGTTTTAGCTCGAATGTTCTGTTGATACAAGCTATGTAAAATAGCATGGCCGGTACGGTCAGCGGCAGCACAGGTACGTACAGCCTGCTCACCACCAAAATTTAAACTCTGACCACCAAACGCACGTTGATAAATTTTGCCATTATCAAGGCGAGAAAACGGTACGCCAAAATGCTCCAGTTCATACACTGCTTTGGGTGCGGCTCGACACATGTATTCAATGGCATCCTGATCGCCCAGATAATCGCCACCTTTAACCGTATCAAACATATGCCAGTGCCAGTTATCCTCAGTTACATTTGCCAGCGCTGCATTCATACCGCCCTGGGCGGCGACAGTATGCGAGCGCGTTGGAAATACTTTTGAGACTACCGCCACACTGACATCGGCTTCAGCCAGTTGTAATGAAGCCCGCAGCCCGCCTCCACCAGCACCAATAATCAAAGTATCAAACTGGCGATGTTGTATCTGACTCATAAAAAACCTCAGGTAACCATGGACAGTAACAGGATACGAAATACCCATAAACCACTGCCCAGTAAAATCCCAATAAGCATCCCAAAAATAAATATGCGTAACATGATGTTGTGTACATAATCCAGTACTACATCACGCATACCTATCCAGACATGAAATAAAAGCGCTATTACAAACAGACCTACAGTTGTCGTATTCAGCGGACTAAACAGCCAGCTTCGCCAGGCATCAAACCCCATTGTCGCAACATCTGCTGTTAGCAGGCAATAGGCGACATAAAGAGTAAATAGCAGTATATAAACCGCACTAACGCGTTGAATCACCCACGGGCGCAAACCTTCCAGTACATATAAACTCATCTAACAACCCCGTAAATAATGGCTAGCACGGTGATTACTTCAGCAATAATAACCAGCCACGCACCCAGGCGCGAGGCGACTTTTTCTACGCCCCTGTCCGCATCAATCAACAGAAAACGAATACCAGAAAAAAAATGATGAGCGAAAGACCACAGCAGTAGAATTAATATAAAAACGACAAACGGTTGGTGAAGAATTTGCTGTGCCTGATGATACTCTGAGGGTGATGTCACCGACAAATCCAGCAGATACACCGCAAGAGGGAGACTTAAAAACAGTAATACACCTGTGGCACGATGTGTCAGAGAAACCACACCAGGTAGAGGCAGGCGAATTTTAAATAAATTCAAATAGACTGGACGTTTATTATTAATATTATTCACTATTACATCCTTTAGACAGTTCATCCTGTCTGAAACACCTGGTCATAAAATGACTAATCAGGTTTGGGTAATGTTACTAATTTTGGTTGTTCTTCCAGGTGTTTTTACTTCTATAATAAACAAGTTTTATTTACAAAAAACGAAACAGTTCCGATGCAAACTTGGACTAAAATTACAGGTATGTCAAGGCGGTTAATTCGATCCAGGGAGAAGCAAGAATAAATGCATCCACGACACAGGATAATCACCCCATGTATTAACGTAAACCATCTACCCTTAATACAACATACTAACAGGATGGATAAAAAGGCTACCGATTGCTCAAGACCGTCAGCCGTAGGGATGCGGATGTCGAGTCTACATGGGGGTATTGACAGCGTGTCTTGAACAATCGGTAGCCTTTTTATCTGTTTCAGTATCAGTAATAGATATACAATATTTACTATAGAAGATTGACGGGGTAGCCGTGATTGCCGAGCATCGCTTACTACCTATATAATGTAATGCACTTAATCCGCTCGCTGGCAAAAATAAAACCAGACGAAAACAGATAACCCCATACAAGAACTGGCACATACCATGAATACTGACTGGAACCAACTTCAACACAAAACACATGATAAGCATCATAATTATGACCCGTCAAACGAGAACGCACAGGCTCGCGATGGTAACATTCTATGTAATTTATCGCATTATGGCCTAATTGTAATTGCTGGCTCAGATGCGGGTGATTTTATACAGGGACAGTTCACCAATGATATTTCTAAGGTGGATGCCGAAACAGCTCAGCTCAGTGCACTGTGCAATAACAAAGGACGAATGATCGCTAATTTCACATTGTTTCAGTACCAGCAGAATTATTTTATTAGCCTCCACCAGGATCTGGTTGACACTGTTACCGAGCATCTAAAAAAATATATTCTACGCGCACAGGTAGCCATACAATCTGTCACCAACCAGTTAATTCAAACAGGCATTAGTGGTGAAGTCGCCTGCACCAAACTAGCTACATACCTTCAAGTACCAGATAATATGCCACTCAGCCAGATAAAAAATACGGTTTATGCCAATGCGGATTATATTGTTATTAAAACTACCGATACACAACCACGCTACCAGATCTTTGCTGAAGCGTCTAAAACCAGCGAGTTATGGCGATCAATCACTAACGTCGCAACGCCTGTTCATACCAACGCCTGGGAATATCTAAATATTCAGGCAGGTATTCCCATAACCAATGCTCACTCAACGGAACAATTTGTTCCTCAAATGACCAATCTGGAGCTGCTTGATGGCATCAGTTTCAGTAAGGGCTGTTATACTGGACAGGAAATCGTCGCACGCATGCACTATCTTGGCAAACTTAAAAAACGCATGTATAAAGTGCATATCGGGCGCAGGAAAAATGAAGCTCCACCTAAAGCAGGCGATAAAATTTTTGCTAAAAACGCCAAAGCTGGACAAAATACCGGCATGCTGCTTGATGCGCAAATCAACCCGGAAATAGGATACGATGCACTCGCTGTACTGCAAATTGCTGATATTGATTCGCTACTGACACTGCATGATGCAGCTGGCCCAGCTATTTCTATCGAAACACTACCCTATTCACTCACTTGAAAAGGCTACCCATTGTTAAAGACATGTGGTGAATACATCCATGTCGACTCGACACCCGCATCCCTGCGGCTGACGGTCTTGAACAATGAGTAGCCTTTTCACCTGTACTGTTAGCCAGCCACTTTACACAGAATGAATCAAAAGCGCCCTGACAATTAGAAATTTATACTGGCTCTACCCAACATGTACAGACAAGCCCGCTATACTTATCGTAACTGAACCAAGTTGCTACGCCGAGCTGCATCATCCAAACCCGACAAACTCTTTGCCGACCATTATTTCTATCGCTCATCGCGGTGATAGCAAGCATCATCCTCGCATTTAAGCTATTTTCTGCATTCGAAAACAAAAGCTTACTCGAACAGATAGAATCAAATGGCGAACTTATCGTTGTTACACGCAATAATCCCACAACTTATTACCAGGATGTCGATGGACCGGCTGGCCTCGACTATGAAATGGCAAAACTGTTTGCCGATTATCTCGGCGTAAAACTCACACTGATTGTACCGAATTCACTCAGTGATTTACTGCAAAAAATCAGCAGTGGTGTCGGCGATATTGCGGCGGCGGGATTAACCGTAACAAAAGAACGCGAAAAGAAGTTTCGCTTTGGTCCATCATATCAAAAAATAACGGAACAACTGGTTTATAATACAACACAATATCGACCGAAAAATTTATCTTCTCTCGGTAACGGACTGCTTGAAATTGTAGCCAATTCAAGTCATGAAGAACGATTAAAATATCTTAAAAAATCAATACCAGACCTTAGCTGGAAAGAGAACGCCGAACTGGACAGCGAAGAATTGCTGCAACTGGTCTCAGATGGGGTAATTGATTACACCATCGCTGACTCAAATGAAGTAGCACTCAACCAGCCTTATCTATTAAATCTACGTGTCGCATTTAACGTGAGCAAGCCGGAATCACTGGCCTGGGCACTGCAAAAAACAGACGATAACAGCCTGTTACTAAAAGTGCAGGCCTTTTTCCGCAAGATTAAAAAAGATGGCGAACTTACCCGACTCATAGAACGCAATTACGGTCATGTTGAAGAATTTAATTATGTTGGTACAAAAGTTTTTCGTCGCCACATAGCAACTCGACTACCCGCCTATCGAAAAATGTTTCAGGCCGCAGCTAAAAAATATAACCTTGACTGGCGCTTACTGGCTGCAATTGGTTACCAGGAATCACACTGGAATCCAAAAGCCACTTCACCAACCGGGGTACGAGGGATTATGATGCTAACAAGGAAAACAGCGCATGATCTTAATATAAAAAATCGACTTGACCCAGCCAGTAGTATTGAGGGTGGTGCAAAATATTTTAGCCAGATTCTAAAACGAATCAATCAGAATATCCCATTGCCTGACCGCTTATGGTTTGCAATGACAGCGTATAATATTGGTTATTATCACTTGCAGGACGCACGCAAAATCACTCGACTAAGAAATAAGAATTCAACCAGCTGGTTAGATGTAAAAAAATCATTGCCGCTGCTGGCCAGAAAAAAATGGTACAGAAAAACCCGCTATGGCTATGCAAGAGGCTGGGAGCCAGTACAGTACGTTGAGAATATTCGTAGCTATTACAATATTCTTAAATGGGTTGATGACGCTAACAACAATAAAACGGTGACCGTACCATCACAGTTCCTAAAGATGCCCAACAGCTTATAACTTAACCCATTTCTATAACTTAACTCACTCTGTAAACTGACATCCTCAGCCACACATTAAACCAATGAGAAAATTAGTTTAACCGGCAGATTTCTGCCGATAAAACAACCCTTCTGGATGTTCAACACGCTCAAATCTACTCGAGTTAACCACCTGATCTTCACCGACAATTAAAATACCAGCAGAGGATAACTGGCCGACAAACTTGTCTAGTATACCGGCTCGATAGCCATTAGAAAAATAGGTCAGAATTTCTGGGCTGATAATAATATCGACCTCACCAATGTAATCACAATTCTCAAGTAAGTCACAGTGACTAAAACTAACTTTTTCCGAAATTTTAGGTTTAACTTCCCAAACCTCACCGGAGGCATCACCATACGCCTCATTAAGGTCATCGCGCTTTACAAAATACATCGAGAGTAGATCCTGATACATGCCCTCCATTCGGCTGCTTTGGTAACAGGCTCGCTGTGCCTGTGCAAGCCCATCACCAGAAACATCTGTCGCAATAATTGAAACTTGTTTCTGCTGATTATTCTTGCGATTGTATTCCGCAACATCAATTGCAATACTATAAGCGAGTGAACCATCACCACATCCAGCCACCCATAATCGGACTTCGCCCATTACATTATCCAGTATATAGTGGTGCAATAGATGTGAGATCGTCGGGTAGTCGAACCAGTTAGAATCGCTAACCGTAATTGCTGCGAGTATGTCGGAGTTCAACCTGCCAACCTCTGAACGGCGCATTTTTTCTGCCAGATCAATAATAGAGTCCAGCTCAAATGCCTGCATAACCCGATTTAGTTTTGCCAGAATCGTCGCCCTTTGCTCTTCCGCAATCACGACACCTAAGACATCCTGGAAAGCCAAAGATAACTTCTGGTAATCGTCAATTTGTTGTGAAATGGCAGATGACATAATTAATCCCTGTAAAAATGGATAAAAGAATGCCTACAAGCATAGAATGAATTTCACGAACTGCAATTATCTGTACCATTATTAGCGATATTATTATCTTGGCAGTGAAAATAACTCTCGACTTTTAAGCGCTCGACCATCCAGGTGAAAATTAATCACATAACGCATCAATCGCTTTAACTGCAGTAATTGCTGTCTATCCTGCCGTAACTGAGAGTAATCTTCACGCATAAGCGCGAGCAGGGTAACTCCCTGCAAAACAGGCATCGACGATGACGGTGATAGCGTTAGCCGATCACAGACAACGGGGCCATGTTCAACATGGTAGCAATAGAATTGTTCGGCAACCACATCCTGCCCGGAGTCAGCATCCTGGCCAAATAACAAACCAAAACCCAGTAATTCAAGCAATTTTATTTCAAATTTTCGCAGTTCAATTTCAATTTCTGATGCCGTTTCTAATGTATAGAGACAATGATGATAATGATCAAAAATGGCTTTATGCGTGGCATCACCTCTATGCAATAAATACATCAGCAACTCATTGATGTAGATAGCACAAAGCAGCGGCTGGTGAGATAGATGCGGGGGTTGAACATACGCACATTCCACCAGCCTCAAATACGGCAAGCTGCCGTTTCCCTGCCAGCTCACTAATAACGGTAAAAATAATTGCAAATTACCGGCAATTCTGGATTTAGGCCCACGACTACCACGAGACATTAGCGACAGACGGCCATAGTCGCGCGTAAAGATATCCAGAATCTGACTACTTTCACGGTAATTTCTTTTGTGGAGAATATAGGCTGGCTGCGTATTAACCTGTGGCATACAAAACGCTTATTGTTCGCTATAGCCGAGTCCGCGTAATGCCCGTTCATCATTCGACCAGCCTGCTCTTACTTTCACCCACAGGTTGAGATAGACCTTATTATTAATCATCGAACTAATTTCCTGTCTGGCTCGAGTGCCAATACTTTTCAGTCGTTCACCTTTTCGCCCAATAATAATAGACTTCTGCCCGTCGGTTTCGACAAAAATGGTCGCGTGTATATGGACTATATCGGTTCGGTCTTCATATCGGTCAATTAATACTGTGGAAGCATAAGGTAATTCCTGACCAAGTTCTCGCACAATTTTCTCTCGGATAATTTCTGTGGCAAGAAAACGTTCACTACGGTCAGTGATTTGATCGCTGGAAAAAAAATGTTCCGCTTCAGGCAACAAGGAGGAAACTTTTTTCTCCAGCTCATCAAGATTAATATTATTCAGTGCCGAAACAGGTATAACTGCATTAAACGGGTATTTTGTTTTTATTTTTTCAATAACAGGTAAAAGATCATGCTTTTGCTTAAACCGATCTATTTTATTTACCACCAGAATGACGGGGGCTGTTACATGCTGAAACAGCTCAATGACGGCCTGATCTTCGTCTACCCACTGTGTCGCCTGCACTACGAACAACACTATATCAACATCATTAAGCACCGATGTTGCCGCTTTGTTCATATATTTATTAATGGCTGCGCCGCTACGCTGATGAATTCCTGGAGTATCGACATAGATCATCTGTATCTGCTTAACTGTTTTTACACCCAGAAGCTGATGGCGTGTTGTTTGTGGCTTTCTTGAGGTAATGCTCAGCTTCATACCCAGTATGTGATTGAGCAAAGTAGATTTGCCTACATTCGGTCGACCAACAATAGCGATATAACCACAACGGCTCGCTTTACTCGCCATATTATTGTTATTGGTCATGGTTTTTACTCAATTTGATCGTCACGCTTATTAAGGCTTTTTCAGCAGCCATTTGCTCGGCCTTACGGCGACTTTTACCTTCGCCTTTTACCTTTATTTTTAGTTCAGACATAACACATTCAATATGAAACAACTGTGCGTGCGCCTTACCCGAAATACGCTGAACATTATAAATAGGTAAGCCATAGTGGCGTGACTGCAATAGTTCCTGCAGCTGTGTTTTAGCATCTTTTAAGCTTTGCAGATCGGTACTGTCAGACAGCCTGTTTTGATACAGTCGGATAATTAATTTTTGACAGGGTTCAAAACCGCCATCGCGGTAAACCGCACCTAAAATACTTTCTACGGCATCCGCCAGAATAGAAGGTCGGCGAAAACCACCACTTTTCAATTCACCGGAGCCAAGCTTGATTACCCCACCCAAACGTAATTCAAGTGCTATTTCAGCCAGTATGTTTTTATTCACCAGGCTAGCACGCAAACGGCTTAAATCACCTTCATCGACATCAGGATATAATTTAAAAAGTTCATCCGCAATCACAAAATTTAGAATACCATCGCCTAGAAACTCAAGGCGTTCGTTATTCTTTGAACTAACGCTTCGATGGGTCAGCGCTTCGTCAAGCAGACTGGGATTATTAAAAACATAGGCCAGTTGTTTCAGTAACGCAGTTTGCGAATCAGATTGCAGCATACAAGTGTAAGAGCCGGTTTAATTTCGGTTTAGGTCGATGTAAAAAAGCCCTGATTAAGCCGGTACATCCCTAGCGTAATGGAACCGTCGTTTCATGGTGGAACCTGATGATATAGTCCAGATTACCCAGTAATTTCCCTGTCGGTGCATAATTAATGGTAACAATATTCTCACCACGCCCCCTTTTAATCTTTATATTTTCTGGTTTTAGTGAATACACACTATTCATACGTAGCCGCTTCATTATCAATATTCGCAACTGATTCGTGTTCAGTCCACGGGCATCAGGATCAGCCGGTAACTCTTTGAAAATCGTCTTGACTGACGCATCTGTTATATACACCGGAATGATTTTCATCGCGATAACAGCCTGAAATAATAGATATACCAGTACAATAATCCAGCTAATTAATGTCAATCCTTTTTGCTTATGCATTACTTTTCTCTCTGCCTTTTACGGGCGACTGAATCGATAAAAGAACATCATTAAACTGGGTAAAAGTCTAGAATCTGGCGACTTTATAACAATCAGACAAACGCTTATTTGATCCTCATACCGATCCGATTCCAGTGCCATTCATCACTGTAATGCATCCAGATCATAAAGGCTCTACCGACTAAATTTTTCTCAGGGACAGGCCCCCATACGCGACTATCACTACTGTTATCTCGATTATCACCCATACAAAAATACATGTTTTCCGGCACAATATATTCACCCTGTAATACATTCGGTCTGGACGGCATTAATAGAATATCATGTTTTACACCCAATAGATTTTCTTTGTATTCATTTGCATGGGTTTGCCCGGGACCATCATAGGGACCAATCAACTGTTTTTTTATCGCCTTACCGTTCACGTAAAGAACCTTATTGTAATAAGCAATATGATCACCAGGTAATCCTACAACACGTTTTATATAATCCACTGACGGATTACGTGGGTAACGAAAGACTACAACATCACCGCGTTTAGGCTCAGATATGTTGATAATTTTTTTATCCCATACGGGTATACGGATACCATAGGTGAATTTATTTACCAGAATAAAATCACCAATATACAGTGTCGGTAACATCGAGCCAGAAGGAATTCTAAAAGGCTCTACTACAAAACCACGCAATAAAAATACAATCAATAAAACCGGGAAAAAAGATTTCGCATATTCGACAACAACCGGTTCTTTTCTATCCTGGTTGATTTCAACGCCCTTTTGTACCAGCGTACTTGTTTGTACAACATTCACACGTTTTGGTGCAAAAATAAATTTATCAAGTAACCAGATAGCTCCAGTTATACAGACACCCATCAATAAATAAAAAGAAAAATCAAAAATCATCTTATCAATTACCCAGTTATATTAACTATTTAGTTATATTTTTAATTATCCATATCCGTTATTAACCCGGGGGATACTGGTTCGTCCAGCTATAAAACATCAGCATCCACCCTATTGTCAATGGTTAGTCATTAACCTTAAGCACTGCCAGAAAAGCTTCCTGCGGAATTTGGACTTTGCCAAACTGCTTCATCCGTTTTTTACCGGCTTTCTGTTTTTCAAGCAACTTACGTTTACGTGAAACATCACCACCATAACATTTTGCAGTAACATTCTTACGTAAGGCTTTTACAGTTGTTCTAGCAATAATATTGCGTCCAATAGCCGCCTGAATAGCAATATCAAACATCTGCCTTGGAATTAGCTCTCGCATTTTTTCCGTAACATCTCGACCTCGTCGCATACTGACATCGCGGTGTGCGATAATAGCTAATGCATCAACCCGCTCGCTATTAATCAATATATCAACTTTCACCAGATCGGCCACCTGAAAATGATCAAACTCATAGTCAAACGAAGCGTAACCGCGACTCACTGATTTAAGGCGATCAAAGAAGTCCAGCACGACTTCACTCAGTGGCATTGCATAATTTAGTGAAACCTGATTTCCCACATATTGCATATCTAACTGCACACCACGCTTTTCAATGCACAGCGTCATCACATTCCCCAGATAAACCTGCGGTACGAGGATATTAGTCTTGATTATCGGCTCACGAATTTCTTCAATTAGATTAACTTCAGGCAAATCTGAAGGGTTATGAATTTCAAATAATTCATCTTGAGTCGTTAGCACCTGATAGACCACGGTTGGTGCCGTGGTAATGAGATTTAGATCATATTCACGTTCCAGCCGCTCCTGAATAATCTCCATGTGTAACATGCCAAGAAAACCAATCCGAAAGCCCAGTCCCAGCGCGGAAGAATTTTCTGGGTCATACTGTAGTGAGGCATCATTAAGCGTCAATTTGTCAAGCGAATCGCGAAAATCATTGTAATCATCCGAACTAACCGGGAACATACCAGCAAAAACCCGCGGCTGTATTTCCTTAAATCCAGCTAACGGCTCGAGCGCAGGATTATCCAGCATGGTGATCGTGTCGCCAACTTTAGCAGAGTCAATTTCCTTGATATTAGCAATAACATATCCCACCTGCCCCGCAGCTAAAACCTTGTCATCCCGACGCTTGGGTGTAAACACACCCACCTTATCAACCAGATAACTACGCTGTGTCGACAGCATCATCATTTTTCTGTTGGGGATTATTTTTCCCTGCATAATACGCACCAGCACGATGACACCAACATAGGAATCAAACCATGAGTCGATAATCAGTGCCTGCAAAGGCGCATCCAGATCACCTTCCGGTGGTGGTATCTCAGCCACCAGCTGTTCCATTAATTCATGTACACCCTGCCCAGTTTTAGCACTAATTTCTAATGCATGACTCGCATCAATGCCAATAATTTCTTCAATTTCAGCCTTCACTTTTTCAGGATCGGCGGCAGGTAAATCGATTTTATTGAGTACAGGAATAACTTCCAGCCCCTGTTCAATAGCGGTATAACAGTTGGCGACACTTTGCGCTTCAACTCCCTGTGACGCATCGACTATTAATAGAGCGCCCTCGCAGGCCGCCAGTGAACGTGACACTTCATAGGAAAAATCAACATGGCCGGGGGTATCAATAAAATTAAGCTGATACGTTTCACCGTCGTCAGCTTTATAGTCCAGCGTGACACTTTGTGCTTTTATAGTGATACCGCGCTCACGTTCAATATCCATTGAATCAAGCACCTGTGCTTCCATCTCGCGTTCACTTAAACCATCGCAGGACTGGATGAGACGATCTGCCAATGTCGACTTACCATGATCAATATGTGCAATAATGGAAAAATTTCGGGTGCGTTTCATCAATCTATTAAGACCTGTTGCAACATATCAGGATCAAGGAAATATTCACAAATCAGTTGTTCGTTATACATCAGCACCGGCACACGATGACCATAAAGCTGTTCCAGTTTTTCATTATTATCGATAAATACGGGTTGTACTTCTAATTTAGAAGAAGCGATAAACGGCAGTAGCTCTGCCTCCATTGCCTCACATAGATGGCAACCGCTGCGTAAATACAGCAATAGCTGTTTCATTCACTCGCAACCTCAACAACTAAAAGCATAGCCATTATAAACACAGAAAACCGGCTACTGCCGGTATATTTTCCAACTCGCCACCAGTTTAGACAGGGGCGAAAAGTAACGCAGGAAGACAAGTCGAAATTTTCCTGACCTTGAAGTACGTAGCCGGATTATACTAAGGAGAATCGTAGCAATTTAAGTCGTCCTACCATCGGTACAATTGAATTACGCAGTGGAGCCAACACTTCCCAGGATAATCAGGAAAGGGTTTATCACCCCGTTTTACTCATCCACAGCTAAAAAAGTAGTTTATCACACCTCAGTGCAACGCACTGGTAATGATTCAGGCGACGCGGCCAATTTCTTTATAATGACAGGTGTATATGCCGAATGGGACTGTCTGGAAGACAGAAGAAAGCGAGCCATTAACATGCCAAGACCAAAACCAGAAAAAGCAGACAGTGCAACACTCATATCTCTGGCAACCGCATCAGCAGCAAGAATCGCATCCGCAATTAAAGCGAGCACAATCATGCCAAGCAGCGGCAATAAATACATAACCAGTGAACCAGTTAATAGAGCCTGTTCGGGTAAACCAATAATAATTCTGTCACCCGCTCGTGCATTGATCGTATTTTTCACTTTAAACTGAGTAAATTTTTTACCGACAACCTGTGACAACAGCGCAGTACCGCAGCCCTTTTTTGCCGCACAACCACCGCAACTGCTCTGAACCTGCGCTTCCAGCAAAAGCTGATCACCCTCAACCGCAACAACCAGTACCTGCTCTTCTATCATAGTATTTAGAGTGCCGAACCAAAATGTCTGGTTGTTTTTGCCATCTGCATAACGGTTAATGCTGGCGCTTCGCCGACAACGGTAATATAATAATCACCACGATGCACACCATAGGCATGCACCGCACCCATCGCAAAATCCCCCACAAGATGCTGTTCTTTATTGTTCATTTTTTCTATAAAAACTGAAACTGAAGATAACCCATCGGAATAAACCAGCTGCAATAATTTTGCTGACGAGGTCAACTGTCTATAATGGCTTTGTATTAACTTAAATCCCACTGGTGCGTTGGTAACTTCCCAGGTCAGTGGTTTAACTGGCCGCGCAGCATCATCCAGATTTTTCACTGTATACTTCTTCAGCGCAACGGCCTTAAATGCCATTGTGGGCACTTTAGATAAATACTTTAACCGCGTAAACATCATCTGCTCAATGATTTTCTGGTGAGTATTAAGCAGATCACAACGCAGCAACATCCCCGTATCATCCTCTAACCAGTAACGATAACCATATCGGTATTTGTCCTTTGGTACCAGATCCAGCACAAACGTCTTATAACCGGCAACACGGTCATGGCCAGTATGGTCAAACCTATAATATTTCTTTAACCGCTCGAGATTGTTTGGTAATTTATGCTGTAAGAACAAACTGCCTTCGTATTTTCGAATAGTAAGGAGTTTCTTTTTCGGAAAAATAGAAATAACTTCTTTATTCTGCCGAATAACCGTACGCGGTTCACCATTTAGCGAATCAAGGCGCTCCCACACACCACGTTTGTCCATGCCATGACTAACTCTTAACGTAGAAAGTTTACCTGATCGAAGCAAAATAAACGTGCCCTGATAATTTCTGTTTTTTGCAGCCGAAGACATTTTTTCCAGCATTGAGGCCAATGTATTGGCGTAACTGAAGGATGAAATGCCGAGCAACGAAACCGTCAGTAGCAAGCGATTAATTAAAGTCATCAAGAAAATCTAAATCCAGAAGAAAACTATTGTTCAGATTCGTAACTAACGGCCCTGACATAGGGCATCCGGCTTTGTAATGCACCCTGAGTAGCAAAATGCTGGCTTAGATACGGATTTAACTCGCTATTATTAATTGCTGGAATCGCCTGCGCAGGGATGGTCTGTAAAGGCTGATTCGATGCGATAGTGGCAACAGTCGGCATCACTGGTTGTAAACTCGCCACCTGACCACCTGTGCGTTCATCTTGCTGAGTAACCCCAACGACCATAACGACAGCAACTGTTGCGGCAACAGCCATGCCCGCAACGGGACGTAACCAGCTCGCCATCAACCAGTCAGCCAAACCACGCACTGAAGACACTACGGTGCCAGTTACCGCTGTATTTATTCGTGTTGCCTGCACCCTGGACTGTTCCACCCTGGATTGATCCACAATATTTTCATCTGCTAGCGCCTCACGAACAGCCACACTGATATCTAACATCGAAAATTCAATAGCTTCACCTCTTAAAGCATCACCAATTAACTGATAACGCACCGAGGTTGAGGCATCATCAGTTTCTGCAGATAAGGAAAAGGACATAACCTCGTCCCGATGGATTTCGCCATCAAGATAAGCCGATATTTTCTCATTATGCTTGCTCATTAGATTTAACCTGTCTGAACTCATTATATTAAAATAACTTACAAAATGCCGCTTCAATTTCCTGGGGCCTGATAACTTTCAGCATCAAGCAAAGGTGACAATTTTCCATCAATTGCCTCACGCGCCCGAAAGATACGTGAACGTACTGTCCCAATTGGGCAATCCATCACCTGGGCAATATCTTCATAACTCAATCCCTCTATCTCACGCAAAGTAATCGCCTCCCGTAAATCAGACGGTAATTCAGTTATTGCCTGATAAATGGTTGCTTCCAGCTCAGTAGCCAGCGCTTCGCGCTCTGGCGAAGAATACTCTTTTAGCCACTCACTCGCACCATAATCCTCTGCATCCTGCACATCAACATTACCGGACGAAATTTTACGCGACATAGACACCAGGTGATTTTTGGCTGTATTTATCGCAATTCGGTACAACCAGGTGTAAAACGCACTCTCGCCACGAAAATTCGGTAATGCACGATAGGCTTTTATAAACGCATCCTGCACCACATCTGGCACATCAGCAGGATTTCTAAGAAACCTTGCTACCAGCTTGGCAACCCGTAACTGATATTTAAATACAAGTAGATCAAATGCTTTTTTATCCCCCTGCTGCACACGCTCAACAAGCGCCTGATCGATTTCACGCTCGCTCATTTATTCCTCATTCTCACAGCGTGTTATCACCCTGTAATTGTGACACATCATTCTCACTATAGTTCTCTCAATTTTTTAGCTAAAATGGCAAATTAACACCATCATTCGAATATCCGGCACACAAACTTACCCTATTTTTAGACTTTCATAAAGTAACCAGACAAAAACAGCGCAAAATTAACCACTAACCTGTTGTAAACTAGAACGCTATGACCAATACATTCAAGCACGATATTCTTATACTCGGCGGTGGCGCAGCGGGTTTAAGCCTGGCACTGCGGTTAGCAGATGTCGGCGACATTGCCATTCTGAGTAAAAACAGCAGCCAGAGTGGCAGTACGTATTATGCGCAGGGTGGCATCTCATCAGTTTTACGTGAAAAAGACTCTTTCGAATCACACATTAACGATACGCTTACTGCCGGCGGGCAACTTTGTAACGCAGCAGCAGTGCGCCTTACCGTTGAGCATGGGCCACAAAATATAAGCTGGTTACAGAACCTCGGTGTCCCTTTTAGCACAGAAATTTTCACTTCCGGTAAACGTGAATTACACCTCACCCGCGAAGGTGGACACAGTCAACGACGGGTTGTCCATGCTGCTGATGCCACGGGTAAAGCACTATCAACCACACTGGAAAACCATGCCAGACAGCATAGTAACATCACCTTTTATGAAAATCATATCGCGATTGATCTCATCACTGCCAGCAAACAGGGCCTGACTGGCGAAAACGATAATCGCTGCCTGGGTGCCTATGTGCTGAATAAAAAAACCCGTCATGTCGAAATTTTTCAGTCACGTTATGTCATTTTGGCAACGGGTGGTGCCAGTAAAGTCTATCTTTACACCAGCAATCCAGACAGTTCTACGGGTGATGGCATTGCAATGGCATGGCGCGCGGGTTGCAGCGTCAGCAACCTTGAATTTAACCAGTTTCACCCAACTTGCCTATATCATCCCGATGCAAAATCGTTTCTGATTAGTGAAGCAGTGCGCGGTGAAGGCGGCAGATTACTGTTGCCAAATGGGAAACCCTTTATGCATAAATTTCATGCAATGGCCGAGCTGGCACCGCGTGATATCGTCGCCCGCGCTATTGACCATGAAATGAAACGCCTGGGTCATCCCTGCGTGTATCTGGATATCAGTCATCGTTCAACCGCTTTTATTGCCTCCCATTTCCCCACGATTCACCAACGCTGCCTGAAATTTGGTATTGATATCACCAAAGACCCCATACCGGTAGTACCAGCAGCGCACTACACCTGTGGCGGAATTAATACAGATCTTAATGGGCGTACCGATATTGCCCATCTTTACGCCATTGGAGAAACCGCACACACTGGTCTGCATGGCGCAAACCGGATGGCCAGTAACTCCCTGCTGGAATGTCTGGTATTCGCGGAAGCGGCTGCTGAAAAAATTAAATCCGAGCTGGCACAACCCTGCCATTATCCCAAACTTAAAGTTTGGGATGAAAGCCGCGTCACTGATTCAGACGAAGAAGTCGTGGTCTCACATAATTGGGATGAATTACGCCGTTTTATGTGGGACTATGTTGGCATTGTCCGCACCAATAAACGGCTCGAACGTGCACTACATCGCATTAACCTGTTACAGCATGAAATAGATGAGTATTATAGCAATTTCCGCATTAGTGCTAATCTGATTGAGTTACGCAATCTGACATTGGTCGCAGAACTCATTATTCGTTGTGCGATGGCAAGAAAAGAAAGCCGTGGCCTGCATTTCTCTCTGGATTACCCTATTGCTAACGAAAGCAGTCCCGCAAAAAATACAACGCTGTCACCTTCACCGCAAGCCAAAACGAAAAAATAACCCCGATTCAAAAACCTACTATATTCAGAAACCCGATTAGACAACAAATTAAATCGCTTATGAGTCATGCCCGCCTGATTATTGAACCCGACGAACTGGAAAGCCTGAAAAAGAAGACTGCCACAAATAAAAATCTGGTAATTATCGATTTATGTAAAGCCAAACAATACGCTCAGGCACATATACCCGACGCACTGTTTATCCATTACAACGACATCGTAAAAACGGATAAACCAGTTGCGGGATTATTACCCGATGATACCAATTTTTCCCAATTGCTTTCCAGCCTGGGCATCAATCCTCGCTCTCTAATCGTAGCCTATGACGATGAAGGCGGTGGCTGTGCAGCTCGATTCATCTGGACGCTTAATGTCTTTGGACATGAAACAGCGGCGCTCCTCAATGGCGGCCTGCATAGCTGGGCCAATGAAGGCCACACACTCAGCAATGTATCTACACCAACACCGTCAGCCAGCCACTATGTCCTGACAAAAACCCACTCCCACACTGCCACGCGTGCTTACATCCAGACCCACCTTGATGACAATAATATTCGCCTGCTTGATGCACGCTCTTTAGCCGAATATAACGGTGCAAAAAAATTTGCGGCAAAAGCGGGGCATATACCCGGAGCTATTCATTATGAATGGATGTCAATGATGAACCAGAATAATAACTTTCGATGTCTGCCGGAAACAACGCTGCAACTTGAGCTGGACAAACTGACTCTCACAAAAGACAAAGAAATTATCTGCTATTGCCAGTCGCATCACCGCTCAGCATACTCCTGGCTGGTGTTAAAATCTCTGGGGTATGAAAAAGTACTGGGCTACCCCGGCTCATGGTCTGACTGGGGCAATCAGGCTGAAACACCAGTTGAAACATAATCCAGCAACCATTATGCACCCTGCTTCCAGGTATCTAAATAGATAGAATATGCTTACGATAATGCTGTAATTCAGCAATTGAATCTTTAATATCATCCATTGCCAAATGGCTGGACTCCTTTTGAAATACCATTTTTTTATCCGGCGACCATCGACTGGTCAACTCTTTTAAAGTACTGACATCAAGATTACGATAATGGAAAAAATCTTCCAGTGCAGGCATCCAGTTGGCAAGAAAACGTCGATCCTGGCAAATACTATTCCCACACATGGGTGATTTACCTTCCGCAACAAACTGTTTTAAAAATGCCAGCGTCACATTTTCAGCCATCGACTCGGAAATGGAGCTTTTACGTACGCGTTCAGTAAGGCCGGATTTACCATGCTGGTTAGTACACCACTCATCCATACCATCAAGCATTTCATCTGCCTGATGCACAACAATGGAAGGGCCTTCATCAAGAACATGCAGGTTTTTATCCGTAACAATGGTAGCAATCTCAATAATACGATCAGAATTAGGATCCAGGCCGGTCATTTCAAGATCAATCCAGATCAGGTTTTCATCATTTAATTTTGACATATAACTTTATTCACTCCGTTTATTTGAAAAGTGGCCGCACGATAATTACTGGTTTTATTTCGTTATACATTGGATAATACAGGTAACGGCACCATTCACAAAGGTTTTTTGATGAACGACATACACACTTTTACCCTCTTATTTCTAGCCATGCTGACAATTTCCACCGTCATGCGTCTATACCTGTCACAACGCCAGATTTCATACATCAAACAACGCCGAAATCAGGTGCCAGCCTCCTTCACTGAGAATATTTCACTGCAAGAACATCAGAAAGCCGCAGATTACACCATTGCCAAAGTCCGCTTTGGCCGCCTGCCCCTATTTTATGAATTAATACTGTTACTGCTCTGGACACTAGGTGGCGCACTGGGGTGGCTAGATCAACTTATTAGGCACTATGAACTCAGCCCAATTTTTACCGGCATTATTGTTATTCTGGCTTACACGTTTATCTCTTCCCTGCTGGATCTGCCATTTTCCCTCTATAACACTTTTGTACTGGAGGAGAAATTTGGCTTTAATCGCACCACCATCAAAACATTTTTTACCGACATGATAAAAGGCAGTGCACTTGGATTAATCATCGGTGTACCACTGCTCTACATTATCCTGTGGTTAATGGAGCAGGCTGGTGACCTGTGGTGGGTTTATGCCTGGCTAGTAATTAGTACATTCAGTCTTTTTATGATGTGGGTTTACCCGACCTGGATCGCCCCCATCTTTAATAAATTCAAACCTCTTGAAGAAGGTGAAACCCTGCAATGTATCACTAGCCTGTTGCATCGATGCGGCTTTAACAGCAGCGGCATTTTTGTCATTGATGGCTCAAAACGTTCTTCACATGGGAATGCTTATTTTTCTGGTTTCGGAAAAAACAAACGCATTGTTTTTTTCGACACCTTGCTCAATATGCTAAATAATAATGAACTTGAAGCCGTACTCGCACACGAACTTGGCCACTTCAAGAAAAAACATATTATCAAAGGTTTATTCATTACCTTTACCACCACACTGGTGGGGCTTGCAATCCTGGCCTGGCTAATGAAAGCGAGCTGGTTTTATGTATCACTTGGCATCGACCAGCCTTCAACTTATATGGCACTATTATTATTCACCTTAGTTACGCCGGTGTTTACCTTTGTCTTTCAACCACTATTTAGCCTGTTCTCACGTAAAAATGAATTTGAAGCCGATGCTTTTGCTGCTGAACAAACCGATGCAAAATATTTAATTACCGCACTGGTTGGACTCTATCGGGAAAATGCCAGCACATTAACCCCCGATCCATTATATTCGATATTTTATGACTCACATCCGCCCGCACCTGTGCGTATTGCACAACTAAACACAAACCTTAGGCAGCCTGCTCAAAGATAGCTAAAGTTCATAGAACCAATGCCAATAATATAACTAAAATTCAGCATAATATTACTTATTACTGAAACAAATGAAACGGATACTTATGATTCAAGACCGTCAGCCGCAGGGATACGGGTGTCGAGTCTACATGGATATATTGACACAGCATGTCCTGACACCATAAGTATCCGCTTCATCCATCCTGTTAGTAATTTAGAGATTTATAAACAATGATTAATTTTCAATCAATAAAATCGACACTCACTATCACCGCTTTTTTAACAACCATTATTCTGCCTGCCATAACCAGTGCAACCGAAATAAATAACCGTGAAACACCAAAACCTACGTCCACAAGTGTTAATCAATTAGCTAAAGAAGATAGCAATACCGAATCTTTACGGGCAATTATTGCTCATGGCAAAGCCGAACACGCAAGCCATTGTGTTAAATGCCATACTGCACAGGTATACACCCGTAAAAACCATTTTGTGAAATCCTTCGCAGCGTTAAGCAAACAGGTCGTGCGTTGTAAAAATAGTAATAATATCCCCTGGTTTAATAAAGACACGGATGCAGTAATACAATTTCTGAATAAAAAATATTATAAATTTTAAACAGGAGCGGGTAACACCAATGAAAAAGCAACGCTGCATGCAGAACCATCAGCCACAGAAATACAGACACCTGACCTATATGAAAAAGTTTGTCCTCCACCTTAAACAAAAGATCGTTTTCGTGTATAGCTCAATCTCATATGTTCCAATAGCACACTTGCTGTAATGAGTAACACTGACTTAACCCGAAAAAACTGTCGCGCTTATAACAGCCTCGATGATCGCCTGGATGACAACTTGATTAATGAATATTTAAACCATCTACAACCTGCATGGACACTGGAAACAAAACCACAGAGAATAAGTCACCAATATACATTTAAAAATTACTATGAAACAATTGCTTTCGTAAATGTGGTTGCTCAAATTGCACATCAACAAAATCATCACCCGGAATTAGTCATTCAATATAATCAATGTATGATTCGTTATTACACTCACAGTGCTAATGGCTTATCCTTAAATGATTTTATCTGTGCAGCAAAAATCAATTCTGCAATCAAATTATAAAATAAATAATCCTTCAGTATGGCTAAACGTCGACGCTCCAAACAACAGCGGCGGCGTATCATTTCCAGATAGAAAAATAAACTCACCATGAAATATTTGGTTTAAAAGTAAGCGTCTAGCTAACCCCACCTATGAAAATCCATTAACCACCATAAACTGCCAGTTTTTTAAACCAGCGAGAGTGAACATGTGGTTACTTACAGGTCGACGGTTACACCGGATATGAAAAAAATGATGCCACCCTTGTCGGCTGCTGGGCGCATGTAGTGGTCTAATAGCACCGGACACTTTAATAAGAGATAATAATTATCAACGATTAAGGTGTCATAATGAGTCAGAAACGAACCTACAAACAATATTCTAAAGAATTTAAAGAAGAAGCGGTAGGCCTGGTACGAGATC
>VAOW01018898.1_pt1 | contig 30714 bp, 33 predicted proteins | sample 3393921 | NCBI WGS metagenome assembly VAOW01 (sample SAMN08290428, study PRJNA428436) | hydrothermal vent metagenome | isolation source: Deep-sea hydrothermal vent chimney | place: Indian Ocean: Southwest Indian Ridge | depth 2742 m m | reverse complement strand
GGCATATTCATTGATGAGCATGCGGCGAATACGATAATCCGTGATAACTGGATCATGCATGATCTGTTCGGCATATGGCTGAATGGCGATCCGTCGCCAAAGATAATCAACAACCACGTCAAAGGTATCCGCAAGTTACGCCAGCAAGATCGGGGTGACGGGATCCACCTGTGGGACGTGGATGGCGGATTGATCAAGGGCAATGAAGTTTGGCAGACACGGGATGGAATCTATATCTACGTTAGCAAGGATGTTGTTCTGGAAGATAACGATGTACATGACGTACGCTATGGGTTTCACTGGATGTACTCGAATCACTGCACGGTTTTATTCAACAGGACGACGCATAACCGAGCTGGCTATGCCCTCATGTTCTCACGGTATCTCCTGGTTGCGCGTAACCGATCCATCAATGATAGAAATTTTGGTATTTTATTAAATTTCGTCAATTATAGCCAAATATCCGGGAACACAGTCGTCCACGTTGAAGCCGGTCTTGGTTATGGGACGGGAGGCAGTCCCGTGCCTGGTGCGGCAGGGATGGGAATGTTCGTCTACGACAGCAATTTCGATCAAATTTCATACAATTGGCTTGCGGATAATGAGATAGGTATCAACGTAACCGCCGGATCCCAGGATGGAGTAGTTTTTGGAAACAGCTTCCTGTATAACCGGATTGAGGCGAAATATGTGCAGAATATGGATGCGGAGTGGTCCCTTCGGGGGCGCGGAAACTATTGGAGCGGCTATATGGGCTGGGATCTGAATGGCGACGGCATCGGCGATACGCCCTATCGCCCGAATAGCGCGGTGGATGTGCTGCTGTGGAAATATCCCATGGCTCACCTGTTACTCGGCAGCCCGGCGCTGCTGGTATTACGCTGGGCTCAGGAGCAGTTTCCCGTAACTCGCCCGCCAAGCGTGCAGGACAGCTATCCCTTGATGCATCCTCCCCTCCCGCTACCGCGGAAACTGAAAAAACTTATTCTTCACTATCGGAGAAATTGAAATGGCAGGCGTAGAATTGACTGGCGGTGGTAAACGATTTGATGCATAAGAATTTTTTGTTCTATCCGGCCTGGTATATTGTAACAGGGGTGATGGCGTTGACGCTGTCCGGTGGTTGCACCAGGCAAAATGCAACCATGAATCAACCGCCGGTTAATATCGAATCCGGTGATGAATCCGCGATCGGTGGGATGTATATTACGTACCAGCCGGGACCGCGAGGCGAGATGTACCTGGTAGGATTAGGCGGTAAACCGAAATTGCTTAAATTCGGGTCGACATTGAGCATGTTTATGTATATGCATCAACCGGATGTACAGCATCTGGTCGGTTCTACCTATGTACAAAATGTCGGTAAACCTGATTTTAGCTGGCGCCACCCTTCCAAAAGCGCCGGTAGTTTTATCGATGCCCGCAAAGCCTGGTATGTAGTCAATCAGGATATGTGTGGTTCCATGGGTCCTACTTTGGCTCCATTTCTACGCAGGCGCGATGCGGTGGAATTTTCCGGGAAACATGGTGGTCAGATAGTGCGCTTTACGCAAATAACACCCGAATTACTCAAGCATCTTAAGCCCTGCGCCATGAAGCTCAAAAAGATGGGGAATATGATGACCAATTGAATTGATTTGAATTGATTTCAAATGATCGCACGACCAGTGGAGCACTTGAAGTTACAAGGGATGGGGGCATGATAACCAATTGATCTGATATAAGATCTGATATAAATGAATCTTTTCACAAGGAGCCTGCGATGTCCAAAATTAATGAAGGTAAAAACAAGACGATCACGCGGCGGGAGCTTTTAAAGGGTACGGCCGTGGTAGTGGCGGGGCTGGTGATAGCGCCAGCCATCGCAATAGGCGCGAGTCAGACACTGGAGAGAAAGGTGGCGAAGGCTTCGATGACCAAATCGGAGTCGGGGTATCAAAATAAGCCGCTTGGGAATCAGCAATGCAATAACTGCGCTCACTTTGTACCGGGTCCATCCCCCAAGGTGAATGGGACATGTCAGGTAGTGAAGGGTAGTATCAGCCCGCACGCCTGGTGTGTCCTTTACGCGCCCAAGAAGGTCTGAGACAGAAATATATTCGTGGGGGCGTCTACGGTTTCCAAATCTCGTTCAAGGGAAGGCCGTGCCCTTTTCACTTCCCGTGAAGTAAAAAGGCCATGGACAGACTTTTTACGACTTCATCATTTATGAAAACTGGAGAAATATTATGGCTGGGTTATCAACGGAAGCGAAGGAAACGAGAATAATGATAGCGCGCGCGACTGAACTAATTTATGAACTACGGGAAAGCAGGGATCAGATACTGAAAAAATATGAGGTTGCTGACGTGGAGGAATTCAGGGATAAAGTGTTGACCGGAGAGCTGGAAGAACACCCGGCCTATGAAGATTACCTAGGGCTTCAAATATTACTTTCTACGCATAAATCCATCCGGGAAGAAATAAAAACTTCCCTTCAGGAACTGTGACACATATGAATATTCATCTGGATCTGGAAGAAAAAATTAAACATCACTATGAAGACCGTCTTGAGAAAATGGAACTCAAACAAAATGCCTTGATCGTAAACTTTGATAATGGTTTAACGGTTGATTTGCGCTACTTAAACTTGCATGAATATTTCATTGCCTGGTATCTCGGTGATAAGCATTGGCAAGTTGACACGGCTCCTTTACACAAGGAGCTAAGAACCTTTCCAAACCATATGCATGATGACGAAGGCGCCATCGTGGAAGATCCATTAACCCGTCCGGGAGCATTGGCATGGGACAATACACGTTGCCTTTTGGATGCTATTTTGAAATCACCTTCACTCGATCGAAATTAACCTGGACTATTCATGAATCGTTCAGCTTAGTTAAAAAAGGAGTGGGACCAATCATGATCAATGTTCAGATGAAAATCCTGGACGACAGGCTTAAAAATAGAGAGTTTAGCCTGCCTGAATACGCTGACCCGGGTTCCGCGGCTATGGATTTAAGAGCAATGATTTCTGAACCGGTAATTACATTAAATCCAGGGGTAGCGAAGTTGATTTCCTCCGGCATTGCGATCCATATGTTTGATCCGGAAGTGGCCGCTGTAATTTTACCCAGATCAGGAATGGGCCATAAATCTGGTTTGGTTTTGTCCAATGGCACCGGTCTAATCGACAGTTCATACACCGGACCTTTAAAGATTGGGGCATTTAATCGTAGCCAGGAATCAATTGAGATTCACCTGGGAGACAGAATCGCTCAATTAATGTTCATCCCGGTTCACCAGGCTCGATTTACGATTGTAGACAGCTTTGCTGAAACTGAACGTGGGGTCGGCGGCTTTGGATCTACCGGAACTGTATAATTCCGGGATGGAGAGACTGAACGCCACGGAGCGCGGCTCAGGCGATTTCGGCAGTGCTGGAAATGCTTGATCTGATCGAATCACGTCGCCTGCATTTTTTACTCACGGCATTGTTACGTATTGCAACCAGCGCCTCCCCCATATCCGGCAAACGATTGGCTGACATATTGAATTGTCCCCGGCGTTATCTGGAGGCGGATTTACAGGCGCTGTCATCCGCCGGAATACTTGAATCCAGACGCGGATCCGGAGGCGGTTACCTGATCGCCATCAATCCTCATCGTATTCCTCTGTATGACATTCTGCGCTGTATTACACCTGAAATATCAAACAATACCGATGGTAATTCCTGTCGCCTTCTACAGGAAGTGGTGCAACCGCTCATGCTTCAGATGCAACAGGAATGTCTTCAAAGTCTGGCGGAACTTTCGCTGGCCGCCTGTCTGGAGAAAGCCGAACGCACTGGCGTGCTGAGCCAGCCAGATTTCACGCCGAACTTCAGTATCTAACCCGGATCATTCATGAATGATCCGAGCCGCGCGGGTGCTGCTGCTGGCCTGCTTTATCAAACCGGGCTTAAATTACTGGAGCATCCGCCCGCGAACATGGAAACGGAATTACGGGTTGGCGTTCTCAACGCCTTTCCGCATCCTCTGTTATCACAAATTATCCACCTCTCCGGCAAGGGGGAAATACAGCAACACATGCGGGATATTGCTCTGAAACTGTCACGGCAAAACATCCCGTCCGCACCTGAACTGGCTGGACACGTTTTTGACATCATTCTCATTCTGGGAAGCAAACAACGCCAGCAAACCATGGGATGGATTGCCACGTCCATAGACTTGCTACCCCCCGGCGGCCGGATAGCCTTTTGCACATTTAATAACCTGGGCGCACGCGCTTATGAGAAGCGCATGATCGAACTGGCAGACAATGTGCAGACAATTGTCCAATCAAAATGCCGTTGTATATGGATGCAAAAATCAAATGTTCTGAACCTGACCCGGCAAAAGGAATGGAAAGCGCAAGCCCTGCCACGCACCATGCCCACGGGTCTGATATCACAGCCGGGCATTTTCAGTTGGGATCGGGTGGATACGGGATCGCGCCTGCTTGCCGAACATCTGCCTGACAATTTGTCCGGCTGTGGCATGGATCTTGGGTGCGGTAATGGCTTTCTGACCGTATCCATTCTAGAACGGTGCAATCGCATATCCGAAATACATCTCGTGGATACGGATGCAAACGCCATTGCATGTGCAATGCGGAATGCGTCGAATATTGCACACGTCAAAATTTTCCGGCACTGGCTGGATGCCACGGCTGAACCCATCCCGCAGGGTATGGACTGGATCGTCTTAAATCCCCCTTTCCATGCCGGAAAAGATCGGGATATTGAACTGGGAAAAGCCATGATCCATGCTGCATGTTGCAGCCTGAAGCGGTCAGGAAAATTGTTGGTGGTAGCCAATCGAAAGCTGCCTTACGAACCCATACTGGCCGCCCGCCTGAAAAACACGAAACGCCTCTATGAAGGTGAAGGCTTCAAAATAATTGAAGGTATTAAATAGCGGTATCGTTACCACGATGCGCCTTGAAATCATGCCATTCACGAGTTTTACAATTTGCATGATCCATCCCGCAGTATACCATCACGGATAGTGCAGTGGACTGGAGGCATCCTATGAGTCGGGTACTGGCCTGTTTCACAACAGGCGTTGAGGAGATCGAATTTGTCGCCATCGTGGATATTTTGCGCCGTGCGGATATCGGGGTGACAATGGCCAGTCTGGATGGAAAACCCGTAACGGGCCGATCGAATATTACGATCAAAGCCGATGCGGCGTTGCCGGATGTCATGAACGAGGATTGGGATATGGTCGTTCTGCCAGGCGGGCTGCCCAATGCGCATCTGTTGCGCAACGATATCAACGTGAAGGCCGTGGTCGAACGGTTGCGTGATGAACGTAAATCTGTTGCCGCGATATGTGCCGCGCCAACAGCGCTGGCCGCTTATGGGATTACGTACGGGATGCGGGTAACATCTTATCCCGCCTGTCAGAAAGAGATGGAAACATTGCAACCCTCATCCGTATATGTGAATGACGCCGTAGTCGAAGATGATTTTCTCACGACGAGCCGCGGCCCGGGGACCGCTATCGAGTTTGCGCTCCGGCTGGTTGCCAGACTTTGCGGCGAGGATAAATCGGAGGAAGTTCGCCAGTCTGTTGTGGCTTGATTTCTCTTGTAGTTACTTCTGATGAAGTCCTAACTGAACTATTTATAAATTCTGCCATGCCCTTGCTTGTTCCTTTGTTCGCACCGAATCCCTCGTCGGTCGTCCGTAGGCGCGGCTACGGTCTCTTTCCTCGGAAACCGGAAACCCAGTCGAAGTAATCTCGCAAGGTCTTCCGGTACGTCCACATCGAATCCCACGCTTAAGCATCGCCATGAAAGCCCCATCTCAGATATCCGGTTGATGGTTTCATTCAATACCGCGGATGTTCCCCATGCAATATCCCGAAATAACTCTTTCTTATGACCGCGCATGGCCAGCAGGTCGTATCCTCCGTCCTCCACCGGGCCGAGAACCACGTCATGGTGATGCAGCAGACGAAATGCACAGTGCAGCCGTGCAGCACTCATTCGGGGGCTATCCGTACCCAGCAATAATACGCCCCCTGCCCCATATGCAATCGCACGTTCGGCAAGCCGGCCCATGCGCAGGCCAAGATCGCCCTCCCCCTGTGGCAGAACAGGTGCATCAAACTGATGGAAAAAAGGATGATACGGATCATCGGAGGAGATCCATGTATGGGGAAACAGGCGCAACGTCCGCTCAATAACGCAAGTGGCCATCGCGGCATGAATGTTTGCCGCCTGTTCGAAGGAGAAGGCCGGTTGCAAACGGGTTTTCACCCTCCCCGCAACCGGCGCCTTACAAAAAATAATCGGGCGAATCATGAACAGTCCGTGTAACGACGCTTTAATGCTTCCGGATTTGCCCCCAGCCAGTAACGGAAGCGCAGCCACCACATGAGCAAGACGGTACGTGTAATCCCATGCTTTTCCCACCGGCGGCTGGAAGTCACCACCCTCTGGCGCAGGCAGGCAATTCGCCCCTCCCTTTTCAAACGTCGCGAGAATTCCAGATCCTCCATCAACGGTTGTTCAGGAAACCCGCCCAGTCGTTCAAAGACATCCCGGCGCACAAACATGGCCTGATCGCCGGTGCTAATCCTGGTAAGCCGCGAACGCCAGTTTATGAACCATTCAATAACACGAAAAGCGGGACGAGTTCCGGACAGGCATACATCAAACCGCCCTCCGGCCACACCCTGATGCCGCATGACTTCCCTCACCGCTCCAATATGACTTGAAGTAATCTCCGTATCTATATGAAGAAAAAGGAAAATATCTGATTTTGACAGGTACGCACCTGCATTCATCTGGATCGCCCTGCCGCGCCCGGCGTAAATCCATTGCACGCCTGCACTGTTCAGCAATTTCGGTGTTTCATCCGAGGATCCCCCATCAACAAAAATGATCTCATCCACTCTCCATTGACGAATATGTTGCAGTAACCGTGGCAGAGCGTCTTGCTCGTTCAGAGTCGGGATAATCACAGCAATGGTACTCACGCGACGGACAGTTGAACCCACCCGCTTCCTTCGCCGCGGAAATTGGTCATTTGCCCTTGCCAGATGCGTCCTGCCAATGCCAGTAGCCGGGGCCCCTGCGTATAAAGCCGCACATCCAGTTTGAATTCCGTTCCTTCCAGATTGACGGTGCATGGCGGAATATAGCGCTGGAGAATGGTTTCTTCAGGTGAAAGTTCCGCGAAACGCTTGCGGCTCATAGCTTTTCCCAGTACGACGCCTTTGCCGCCATGTCGTGCCGCCGGTTTGAACACCCATTGCTTGCGTTCATACCACAGCGCCTCGGAATCTGCATCTTTCAGACGGCGTGATTCCGGTACCATGTTGCGAATGAACCGAATATCCTCGATCGGCAGAAAACTCTCCAGAAATCCCTCTTTCCACCAGTTTACCATACGACCCTTATCTCCCAGAAGCGCATAACTGCGCGGATGAGGGTTCAATTGCACCAGTCCTTTCTCATAGGCTTCGCGGATGTGGGCAAGTTCAGCGCACTCAAGATAAAAATCCGTGTGCCGGTTATAAATTGCATCCAGTTTGACGCCTCCGACATACAGCCCATCAGACCGGCTTACAATATCCTCGGGACTGACAACAAATACGGTTCGCCCCTCCTCCTTCAGTAATTCCGCATAAGCCAGCATCTCCGGGTACATATATTGCTGGCAAACGTCTTCATCCATAATCGCAAGATGCCGCCATGTGGCAGGAAACATGTTGCATAACCTTGTGGTCAACGGCTGGTTCCATTCAGGGAGTTCCGGCTGTGGCAGCCATGGTTCATCTCCGCTTCCATCGCCGACATACAGCCCACCTGAATTGTTGTTGATTTCAATGAGTTTTGGCCCGGTTGGCGTCAAATGGAAATCATACCCCATCAACACACTGGGCGTTTCGGGTTCAATGCCGGCGGCCTCCGGCAAGTCGTTTTGCAAACCTGCCAGATAGTCGGGGTTCTGTTTCAGCCCCCACATCGTGCGAACAAAATGCCGCATCAGCGAAAAATCCCCGTACGCGACAGGGACAGGGATTCTCGAAGCCAGAGACATAGGCGACGGATACTACCCGAACGCAGCCTTCGCTGTACAATGCGGAAATGCAGGACAACAGACAACAATTACCTTCGCTAACGTTTCCGGAACTTCAATCATATATCGTGTCCATGCAGCAACCGTCCTGGCGCGCCGGACAGATACGGAGCTGGGTGAACCAGGGCATTTCCGATCCGGAAAGTATGCGCAATCTGCCAGAGGAACTGCGCCGCCAACTCTCTGATCAACTGGTGTGTGAACCGTTAACACTGATTGATCGGCAGGTTTCCACGGATGGAACGCGAAAATACCTGTTCCGAATGAAGCGTGGCGGCATGGTAGAAACCGTTTTTATTCCGGATGAACATCGGGGAACCGTCTGCATTTCTTCACAAGTCGGATGTGTGCTGGATTGCCCTTTCTGTTATACAGGAACGCAAAAATTTGAAAAGAATCTCTCCGCGGGCGAAATTGTGGCGCAAGTTCTTGCCGTCAAGCACGACCTGTTGCGCCATCCCATACCGAAAATATCCCACCCCGCGGTGACGCATATCGTTTATATGGGCATGGGCGAACCGTTGGCAAACGAAGATGGCGTGCATAAAAGTTTACGTATTCTCCTGGACAGGGAGGGGCTCAATCTGTCCCGGCGCCGAATCACGGTCTCCACATCCGGCCTTGTACCGCAGATCCGGCGTCTGGGTGAAACATACCCCGTAAATCTTGCCATTTCCCTGCATGCCCCAAGTAATAAATTACGGGATAAGCTGGTTCCCGTCAATCGTAAATATCCCCTTGAAACGCTACGTGAATGTCTCGATGCTTACCCTTTGAAGCATCAGCGCCATATTACACTGGAATATGTGATGCTTGCGGACGTGAATGACCGCGAAAAAGATCTGGACGCCCTCATGCGATTCGTCAATCTTAAACGGGAACGCGTCAATTTGATTCGCTTTAATCCATGGCCGAAAGCGCCCTGGTCCGGCTCTTCAAAGCAACACATGAACGAATTTGCCAAGGCCTTGATAGAAAAAGGGATTCGTGCCACCGTAAGGCGCTCTCGCGGAGATGATATTATGGCGGCTTGCGGCCAGTTGAAGGCTCAGGCAGGCAACAGGGCCGAGCATCCGCTGATGGAGGCGCATGCATAATCGAATCGGCATTATTGGCGGTAGCGGCCTGGATGACATTGAGGGCGTGGAAGTATCCGACTATCTCGATATCGAAACACCATACGGTCCTCCTTCCGCGCCATTGATACTGGCCTGTATGGGTGGTCATGAAGTCATATTTCTGCCACGCCACGGGCAGGGACACGGCATTCCTCCGCACCGTATCAATTACCGCGCCAATATCTATGCCATGAAGCTGGCGGGCGTTTCACGCATTATTTCCATATCCGCCGTGGGATCCCTGAAAGAGGAGATCAAACCGGGAGACTTTGTGCTGGTGGACCAATTTGTCGATCGTACCCGCGGTCGCGCATCAACATTCTTCGACGGGCCTGTGGTCGCTCACGTATCCATGGCGAACCCTGTATGCGCAAGTCTGCACACCCGGTTATCCGGAGCATGTGGGGCCGCGGAAATTTCCGTCCATGAAAATGGCGCTTATCTCGCGATGCAGGGCCCCCAGTTCTCTTCCAGAGCGGAATCCGAATTGTATCGCAGTTGGGGCATGGATGTGATTGGCATGACCAATATGCCCGAGGCCAAACTCGCGCGGGAGGCAGAAATGTGCTACGCCACGGTGGCCATGAGCACCGATTACGATTGCTGGCACGCAGAAGAGGACAATGTCAGCGTCAGCCATGTCCTTGAAATCATGCGCGACAATGCCGCCAGGGCTCAGCGTATGCTACTTGCGTTTTTTGAAACGGACGAAGACATCCATGCCTGTGCGGGGAATTGCCATAACATACTTGAACACGCCATTATCAGTGATATGACCGCCTTGAATGATCAGGCGCTGAGACCGGTTCATGCCCTTGTGGAGCGGTTACTGTGATGAGAGATGCCATGTCAAAAACTCCGGTGCGCGCTCCATTGCTGTTCATCGCGCTTACGTTCTCCGCCTGTTCAAGCATGAACCCGTCAGTGAGTCCGGAACTCCGGGCCAGGCGCGTGGACATCCATTATCAACTGGGCGTCGATGCCCTGAACAAAGGAAACATGCCCAAGGCTTTTGAAGAATTGCTACACGCCGAGAGCGTCAACCCGGATCGTTCCGAAGTCCTGGGCGCGCTCGGTTATGCATGGCAATTGCGTGGCAACCTGAGCAAGGCCAATGCTTACTACAGCCGGGCGATCAAACATGATCCATCCTCGGCCACCTACAACAATTATGGCGGACTGATGCTGCGAATGCACAAGCCGGAAGCTGCCGAAAAATATTTTCGCAAGGCTCTGTCTAACCCTAGCTACCGCCAGCCGGATATCGCATATATCAACCTTGGCGACGCCTTGCTGCTTCAGGGCCGCTTTAACGAAGCCATCGCGGCGTACCGCCAGGCCCGTATTCTTAACCGATTTCAAGAAACATCCCGAATCAGGGAAGCCCGGGCTTATGTACGGTACCATCGCATCATTGATGCCAAGGCTCTGTATGAAACAATCTTGCGCGACAAGCCCGGCAATCGGCAGGCGCTCGAAGGTTTAATCAATTTACTTCGTAAAGAAAAAAATATTTCAGAGATCAGGGAACAACTGGAACGCTTCCATAAATTCACCTCCAATCCCCTGAACAAAGCCTGGTCCGAAGAAGAAATCAAGGGACTGTCAAGTCAGTGAGCGATTCTTTAGACTCTGATCAGACGGATGTAAAACAGACGGACACGGAATCATCCGCTGAGGATCTGAAGAAACAGATTCAGACACGTTTGGGTCAACAGCTTCATGCCGCCCGGAAACGCAAGGAAATAACCATCGCGGATGCATCTTCGCGCCTGAGACTTCATGAAACCTATTTAGAAGGGCTGGAAAGCGGCGACTGGAGCAAGCTGCCCGAGGAAGTCTATGTGCTGGGTTTCCTGCGTCAGTACGCCGCGTTTCTTAATGAAGACATTCGTGAGGATATCACGGCGCTGAAATCCGGCGGATACCGGCTTACCAAACCCCTCACGATTCCCGACCCGGCCATTGCGCCTAACAAAACATGGGCCATTGCTGCAGGCATCCTCTTCGTGCTGCTTTTTATCCTGTTTAACGCAGTGGGCGATGGTGAAAAGAAAATATCTCCACCGGAGGCCCGTCCTGCTGACACGAATCCGATCACAGCCGAAAGGGTGACAACAACGAAACAGACCGTTGCGGAAGCAGTGCCAACAATGCCTGCCTCGCCACCTGCGCCACCGCGGGCCGCCCCTTCCGTCGCGGGAACCCCTGCTGCCGCCAATGCCAACATCAAAGCCTTGCCTCTGATGGAAAAAGAGACCGCCTCACCTGCCGCTGCCGGCAAGGTATTATCAACAATGCATCGTTATCGCTTGACAGCCATCAAGGCATCCGCATGGCTACAGGTCTACAATCCGTCAGGAACATTGCTTAAAGAAGCCTTGCTTCATGCGGGACAAAGCCTGCGGCTCGAAAGCGATGCACCCTTTCTATCAGTAACATGCGGTAATGCCGCGGCGTTGCGGATCGAAGTGGATGGCGTACTTTACGCCGCGGCCGGCACACTGGGCGCAGCAAAAAAAGTTTTGCGTGATTTCAGGATCGAAGCGCCGAGCCACAACCGTTAATGCCATGCCTGAATTAACCGCACCTTCCCACGCTGTCGAATTGATTCGGAGGGCATCTGTTACGCCCGACGATTGTGGATGTCAGGACTATCTCGAATCAGTGCTGACTCCGTTGGGATTCATACGAACCCCCATCAATATCGGCAGCGTCACGAACAGCATTTACATGCGTAACGGCGAGAGATCGGGATGTCTGGCTTTTGCCGGCCATACCGATGTGGTCCCCACCGGACCTGTTGAACAATGGCCGCACCCCCCCTTTGCGGCCATCGTTGAAGACAATACATTGCATGGACGTGGCGCGCAGGATATGAAGGGCGGCATTGCCTGCTGGCTGGCGGCGCTTGAACGGCTGATCACAAAGAACCTCCCTCTTTCCTCGATTCAATTGCTTATCACATCCGATGAAGAAGGAGAGTCGATCGACGGTACGATTCGTATCGTTGAAGCTCTGCAAAGGGATGATGCGCTTCCCGACGCCGCCATTGTCGGTGAACCTTCATCTTCGGCACAGGTTGGCGATGTCATTCGCCGCGGCCGCCGAGGCGTAGTACAAGTTGCCGCGGTGTTTGAAGGAAGGCAAGGGCATTCGGCTTACCCTCAGGATGCCGTCAATGCCATACATCTGGCAGCTCCGGTGCTTGACCGCCTGACGCATATTGACTGGGGCGAGGCAATGCCCGGTTTTCCACCCACCACCTGCCAGATTACCAATATCCAGGCTGGCACAGGCGCGATCAATGTCATTCCCGGAACGTGTTCGATTTCACTTGATATCCGATATAATCCGGGCATTGATTTTGAAGGCGTTCAAAAGCATATTTTTGAAGCGTGCAATAATGTCGATGTCATTCTGGATATTCAGCACCAGGCCGAAGCATTCTCCACGCCGGATGGCTCGTTTCTTAATTTTGTTAAGGCTGCCATTCAACGCATGACTGGCATAAAAACAAAGCGCGACACAGGTGGCGGCACCTCCGATGGGCGTTTTCTGGCGGCGGCGGGCGTGCCTGTAATAGAGCTGGGGCTCACCAATTCCACCATTCATCAGATTGGAGAATGCGTTGCAGTGAATGAACTCAACATCCTGACGGATATCTACGCGGATATTATTCAACGTTTCGAGGTCTGAATTGACAAGTAACCCATCAAAAAAAATGGAAACATTTCCGAACCCGAATCCGGAACGTGATTATCACATTCACATTGATTCTCCGGAGTTTACCTGCCTGTGCCCAAAAACAGGACAGCCGGATTTTGCCGAAATAAAACTCGACTATGTTCCGGACCGGCTTTGCGTGGAATTGAAGTCATTGAAGATCTATTACTGGGATTTCCGTAATGAAGGCCACTTTCACGAACAGGTCGCCAACAGGATCGCCGGCGATCTGATCGCGTTGCTCGATCCGCGCTATCTGAAACTCACCGCTGTATTCAATGTACGTGGAGGCATCTGCGCAACCGTGGTTGTAGAACATACCAGCCCGCGACCATGACCGTACTTTCATTCACTAAAATGCAGGCTCAGGGAAACGATTTCGTCATTCTGGATATGCGTATCAATCCATTGCCTGACCTGGGCGCCGAATTTATTCGTAAAATCACGAAACGGCGTTATGGCATTGGCTGCGATCAACTTCTGCTGATGTTCCCGGATACCGAGGCTGATATCCGCCTGCGTATTTTTAACAACGATGGCTCTGAAGCAGAAAATTGCGGTAACGGACTGCGCTGCGTCGCCAGCTTGTTACTTGAAGAAGTCGGAGGCGGCGGGCCGTCCGCCCTGTCCATCAGGATCGCGGATCGCATGGTACGAGCGGAAAAGCTACAAAACCGGATTCGTATTCATATGGGCGCCGCAACCGTAACGAGCTATAATGACAGCCATGCGGATGTCGAAATCGGCAACCCGCACCGTGTTTTTTTTGAGGCCCTGGAAACCTTTCCTGAAGACCGTAACATTGAAATAATCAGCGGACGGATCGGTGATGATGTCTATGTGGATATTATCGAGCGTGGCGCGGGCCATACGCTCGCCTGCGGCAGCGGCGCTTGTGCAATCGCTGCTGCCATCTGGGCCATGGAAAAACATACTCGCCCGCAAACCATTCATATGTCCGGCGGCCATGTCGTTGTGTCCGGAACGCCTGATTCAGTCGTGCTGGAAGGAACTGTGTCGCTCGTATTTACGGGCGAATATCACATCCTTTCCGGGGAAATATCCGGAAACCAATCTGTTTGAACAGGTTAGCGGTCAGGATTCCTCCCATGGTTTTTTTGTGATAAGGCGCGTTCAAGCAGATGAAGAAATTCCCGCCGCGGAATCGTGCGTGCGCCGAGACTCGCCAGATGTCCGGTATAAAACTGGCAATCAATGAATATCCAGCCATTTTCCCGCGCCTGCTTGACCAAATAGGCCATCGCTATTTTGGAAGCGTCCGTTCGTCTGTGAAACATGGATTCCGCAAAGAAGACCAAGCCAACCCTCACCCCGTACAGTCCGCCGACAAGCGTATCGCCCTCCCAGACCTCAATGGAACGGGCGTCTTTCAATTCGAACAGACGCCTGTAGGCGGCAATCATCTCCGGCGTAATCCACGACCCTTCCCGCCGGTCAGCGCAGGCGGTCATCACCTCGGTAAACGCTTTATTTTCACTGATCCGGAAGATATTCCGCCGTATGCGACGGGCCAATCGCTGCGAGCAATGAAAGGCAGCGGGAAACAACACCATGCGAGGGTCGGGGCTCCACCATAGAATCGTCTCGCCCGCCTCATACCATGGGAAAATTCCATGCCGGTATGCGGTCATCAGCGTTCGGGGCGCAAGATCGCCTCCCGAAATCAGCAGACCATTGGCGTCCGCGCGCTCAGGATCGGGAAATTCAATCATGTTTCCAAGTCTTGCAATGCACGGACTGCGTATCAAGTATTCAGCACATGATTCACATGAAGACACCCGAAGAAATAGAACAAATGCGACCCGCCTGCCTCCATGCGGCGGAAACACTGGTGATGATCGAAGAATATATCAGGCCGGGTATCACAACCGGTGAGATTAATTCGCTGGTCCACGGGTTCGCCATGAAAGCAAATGCGATACCGGCGCCACTCAATTATCACGGCTTCCCAAAATCGGTCTGCACCTCGGTTAATCATGTGGTCTGCCATGGTATTCCCGGCAACAAAAAGCTGAAAGAAGGCGATATTATTAATGTTGATGTCACCAGCATCATTAACGGCTGGCATGGCGATACCAGTAAGACCTTTTATGTTGGCAAACCGACGGTTAAAGCAAGAAAAGTGACGGAAGTATCCAGAGAATCGCTGAAAATCGGCATTGGCGCTGCCCGCCCCGGTGCTACGTTAGGTGATATCGGCGATGCGATTCAAAGCTATGTCGAGTCTGAAAAATGCTCCATTGTGCGTGAGTACTGCGGTCACGGCATTGGCCGGGAGTTCCACGAAGATCCGCAAGTATTGCACTATGGAAAACCAGGCGCCGGCTTAAGGCTTGAGCCCGGTCTGGTCTTCACCATCGAGCCGATGGTGAATCTGGGAAAACCGGGAGTAAAGGTCTTGCATGATGGCTGGACCGTGGTAACGCGCGATAAATCGCTATCCGCCCAGTTTGAGCATACGGTTGCAATCACTGAAACCGGCGTGGAAATCCTTACCTTGCCCGTCAGATCAGGACAATGATTTCCTGAGCTTTTTCATGGCGCGCGATTCAAGTTGCCGCACCCGCTCAATGGATATGCCAAACTCCTCGGAAAGCGTCTTGAGCGTGGCTGGGTCATCGCTCAAGTGACGGCGCGCCACGATGGTTCTGTCACGCTCCGACAGACAATCCATGGCGGAATATAACGCGGACTTCCGGTAATCTTCCCAATTGGAGTCCATCACAATCTCTTCCGGCGTGGCTTCGGGCGCTGGCAGGGCATGCACCAGCGCCGCGCCCTCCCCTGACTCGGCGTCCAGCGACATATCGCGCTGAATAAACGCAGTGGCCGCTTCCTGGTATTCGTGGGCCGAAAGACCGAATTCAGCGCCTACTTCTTCAGCCTTGTGGCCTTCCATGGCGGCAATCGCGTTTTTGGCTTTTTGAAGACCGGCAAAAATCTTGCGCTGAAGCTTGGTCGTACCCAGTTTAACGATACTCCATGAGTTCAGGATGAAATCATGGATCGCGGCGCGTACCCACCACGTGGCATAGGTCATCAGACGGAACCCGCGTTCCGGATCAAAACGCCTGACCGCCTGCATCAAACCAATGGTTCCTTCCTGAATCAAATCCATTTCCGGCAAGCCGAAGTGACGATATTCACGCGCGATGGCAGCGACGGCATAGAGGTTATCGCAAACCAGATCCTTCGCGGCATCGCGATCCCGATCGTCACGCCAGCGACAAGCCAAGCGATGTTCCTCACCCCGTGAAAGACGGGGAAAGTGGCGAATCTCCTTGCGAAAAAGTGCCAGACTGGACATTTCCAATGCGGGTACCATCAAATCGTTACCTCCTGAATATGAATCTTTAGTTGAATCTTGCCACTCAATATGACTGGCAGTTGATTGTGGAGGAAATTACCTTCAATGTCAAGATGTTGCAACATTTTCATTCGACAAGCGCATGGTCGCGATCCATGCCCCGAAACTTCCCGCGATGCCACCGCCAAACACCATGGGCGCCAACAGGATAAACCCGTTGAGACTCACGCCCAGTGCGGCAAACCAGCCTGAAGCCCCAAGAATCAGGGGCCACAGCAAAACCCAGGCCAGCAGACCCGCCCCCGCGCCCAGCAGCATTCCCTCCAGAATAAATGGCATGCGTACGAACCATTCGTTCGCACCCAACAGACGCATCAACTGGATCTCATCGGCGCGAGCCAGCAGAGTCATCCGCAAGGTATTGGAAATGATAATGGCCATGGCCAACACCAGAACCAGGGTGATCAGCCACAGCAGCCGTTCAACATCCGCCAGCCAGCGCTGCGCCTGAACAAGATGTAATTCGCCCCTGTTGAGACTGGCGCCCCAACGCCGCGCTTCATCGGCAATGTCCGAATATAAAAATTCGCCAGCCTCAGCGCCGGGAGTTACTTCCACCGTGCCCGGAAGTGAGCGCAGCAATTCACTTTCATCCACGGCGCCGCCCTCCAGCCAGCCATGCAGCCAGGTTGCCGTCTCCTGATGCGAAACGATCCGTACTGAAGCAACGCCCGGGATCAGCGTCAGTTGATCAGCCAGGCGTCTCAAGCTGGCCTGATTGCCGCGCTCCATATAAACGTGAAAGTGAACATCATGCTGCCATGTCCCCATCCATTGCGATCCTGCCTGCATACCCAGCCATAAAAGACCCAGCACCCATAAAGCCACGCAAACGATCACCAGCGCCAGCCACTGATGCACGCCGAAGGGCGGCAGGGAGAAGCCCCCCGGCAGCCGGGGCGCGGATCGTTCATTCACCGGACTCATTCGTCCTCCCGGCTTACGCATCCATACTCACCGTTGTCATTCAACATCCGCCGGGGACGTATGGCGCACTTTCTCCGCCAGCGTCCCTGCATGCAGGCGTACGAGTTCTCCGGGATGGGTATCCATCAATTGCAAATCATGCGTGGCCATAATCACCGTGCTGCCCTGCCGGTTTAGCTCCATCAGATAATCCATGATGCGCCGCGCCGTTTCGATATCCAGATTCCCCGTCGGCTCATCGGCCAGAATCAACGAAGGCCGGGTACTCATGGCACGCGCAATCGCCACTCGTTGCTGCTCACCTCCGGACAGCGCTTCGGGAAACGACCATAAACGGTCTTCCAGTCCCACAAATTCGAGTACCTTGCGGGCGCGGGAAACGAGGCGATCCGGCTTCCAGTTCTGGACCCTCAGTGGCAAAGCTACATTCTCGAACACGGTACGCGAAAACAGCAGGCGATGATCTTGAAAGATGATGCCGATATGCCTTCGGAGCTTTCGCACCTGATGCTCTTGCGACAACCTCATATCCAGATCCTGCACGCTTAACTGGCCGGATGTGGGACGCACATGGCCATACAGACAACGCAACAGGGATGACTTCCCCGCCCCGCTCTCACCTGTCAGATAGATAAAAGATCCTTTGGGAAAGTGCAGCGTAATGCCTGAAAGAGCGATCTTTCCCGTGGGATAACGAAGCATGAGCTGACGCGCCTGAATCATGACCAAACCGTAACGGTCAGGTAAGACATTGTCAGCTCTTACTCCTTCGCGGAGGATACAAGCTGACCTGCGGTTCCCGGGGCAAAGCCGACACCGGAGAGTAGCTGACAAACGTTACGGGACGGTCCATCATCCGGACATGCACATCGTTTGCCCACATTGCCAGGCCGCCTATCAGCTTGAGGATGTGGATGAAAGCGCCATCCTTGTCTGTCACCGGTGCGGCGCTGAATTCGGCTTCGGCCAGCCACCGGAAGATGCCGAAGCCGTTGGTCCACCGCGCCCGAATTCTACTGAGGATGATGTTCTCCCACTGTTTTCCGCACATTCGGCCATCGAAGAAGAGGCGCTGAATGACAACTCTGAACCCATAAAAATCACTGAACCCGCAAGCTTGACCGCCGATGACCCCAGCGAAAAGGTCATGGATCCGCCCATCCCCGCGAAAGAGGCGTCGGATGATGAGAGTCCTTCCCTGCCTCCACCTCCCCGCGCTAAAGCGCGCGTCATGCCCTGGCTGCTTACCGTCATATTACTCATCGCCGCCGCCGGATTCTGGTTTAAACATGATGCATGGATGGATGATCCATGGCTACGCAGCGTACTCATTAATGTGGGGCTGCCTGTCGAGGTGCGCGACAAGGACTGGCGCATTCAACCGGAAAGCGTGCGGGCTCAATGGGTCAAACGAAATGATGGCAGTCAGGTGCTGGTCATTGAAGGGCGTGTAAAAAATCTGCTCCAAAGTGAAATCCCTCCCCCTTTCATCCATGTCTCTATTTTTGACAAGGATAATCCGAAACATTTGCTGATTGAACGTGAATTGCCAATTTCGCAGCCTCCGCTCATGCCTGCCATTCGTCACAGCCCTTATGTTGCGCCACCGGAAGATCATGTTCCCGTTCGCGCATCGGGTGATCTCGGTTTTGTACTGGTGCTGGAAAATCTGCCGAAGAATACAGGCGAGTTTACACTCACGGCCATTGCCAGAGATACCGCTTGAGTGCTGGCCCGGACGATTCATCAATCGTCGTGATGATTGCGTCAGCCTGTGTGTGCCGCACGCACGCAGGCAGGAACAAAGGACTTTGCCGTTCCACTGGTTTTATCGCTGCATCAATCCGGGTACAGGGAAGGTAGCGCCTGTCTCTCTTGTGGAACCACTTTTCCTGCCGGTGACCAATTCGCCTGCTCAAAGGCTTGTAGCAGCTTGTCGCCCTGCCATTGCGCGCCCTCCTTTTTTGCATAGAGGTAACGATCAAGAGAATTGATCTCCTGAACCAGCGCCCCATGACAGCAGGATGCGAATGCCGCAAGATTGTTTATATTTTCATCAGGCCACAGCAATCGGCCGAGATACAATAACGCCTGCTCACAGGCTTTGGCATCATGTTGTTGGCACGCTTTCACAATATCCCTGCGCACCGCGGTTGTATCCGTGGAAGCGGTTCGCGCCAGTTCGCGGGTTCGTTGTCTGCCGTGCAACAGGCGCCATAACCATAGAATGGTCAATAACCAGCCCGACAGGAAAAACAGGGCCAGCCACTTCCACGGGAATGTCCGACCACCAGGCGCGGGATTGAGCGTTCTCTTTACAACAGGCTTCAGGGGCGTGCTTTGTTGGCCGGAGATTTGTGGGACCGGGGGACTCGAAGACGTGGACGCTCCCGGCGCGGCGACGACCCTGAACGTGCGCGCAGGAAGCGTCGCTGTTTCTTTTTTCCCTGTCTGCGTATTCCACCATGTAATATCAATCCCCGGTAAAGTATAAACGCCGGCCCGGATCGGTATGATGGCCAGTTTTTGTTGCCGACTGCCATGGATACCATCGGCCTGCCTGTCATCCTTCAGTACCGGTTGATCCGGATACCCCTTCAATCCGCTTGGCAACGGGGTAATGATTCGGGGCAACTGGCTGGAACTCAAACCATCGGCTTTCAGGGTCAGGGTGCGGGTGACAGGATCGCCGACCCTGATTTCGCCCGCGGGCCAGTCTTCCTGAATCCACACACGTTTTGCAGGCAGCCAGTCATGGCTCTTCCATCTGGACGGCATTGCCGATACGGATAACTGAACGGCATTGGATTGCACGCGAATCGGTTGGCCCGACTGAAAAAACGGTGATGCAAATCCCGGAAACGCCAATGAAAATCCCGAACCGCCTCTCATCACGCTGCCATCCAACTGTACCGGCGCAATATGGAGCAGCCCGTGTTGCTGAGGAAATATGGCATAGCGACGTTCGGTCACGGCCCAGGTCCGCCCATTTCGGGAGACCTGATAGTTTTTATCCTTTCCCAGGCGCTCGATGATGGCGTGATCGGATTTTGGCTCAGTTAATTGCGCCTGGCTTAGCTTGGCGGACTGGTAAACGTGCAGGGTGATGATGGCCTGCTGTTGTACCCGCACGGCTGCCGGTTTGACCGCCATATCAATCCATACCCTGCCTGTCGGCTGCCCTGACGGAGACTGTCTGACGGCGATCTTGCGTACGTGAATGGTGATTGGGCGAGTATGTTTCCCACCCACTTTCAGAGCCGGAATATGGAGAATGCCGGCATGACGGGGGCGCAACACCAACATCCATGTCGATTGTTCGCTCATCGAACCGTTAGTCAGATTGTATGATTTGCCGTGGCTGCGCGACAGGATTTCAAAATCCTGTCGCAGTGGCGCTGTATCCGGATCTCCGCGATCATTTCCACTGACTTCAATGGATAGATTGATCGTTCCGTCCACACCAATATTATAGCGATTTACCTGCGCCGTTACCGCGGCCAGCGCCTGGTGGTGCCATAGCAGCATTGCCAGGAGCAGCAGGGCTGTTTGAATAATCTTGCCATGCCTCAAGCCAAAAAGGCGTGCGTCCATCCATGCTACCATGCCTGATCACTCCCTGATTGCGCTTGCCGCTGTTCGCGCATACGGTACTGATATTCAAACTTCCGTCTGAGCAAGCCTCCCGGATCGTCGGGAATGCGCCGCAACCATTGCTTGACGGCCTTTTCACTCTCAATGCTTTTTTCATCCGGACGCCGTGGCTGCGCTCCCGTCTTCCGCCGTGCATTAGCCGCCTCGTTATGCTTGTTCATGCTTTGGGCTTTCGGCATACGTTGCCGGTTTTTTTGCTGTTCCTTTTTTACCGCGCCGGACATCGTTCTACCCCTGCCCGCTTGCCTGTTCCGTTGCTGCGTCTTCCTGGCGCTTTCCTGCTTCGGGGACGCAGCATGCTGTTTCGGTGATGACCGATGATTCCCCTGCTTGTTGGCCGATTGACGCTCCTGTTTTTGCTGCTTCTTGCCAATATTATTCGCCTTACGTTGTTTGTTTTGCCGCCGTTTCCGGGACTGATCCTGCCTTCGCCGTAATAATTTTTCGATCAGATCCCGGTTGGTGCGCGCATCCGCATTCGATGCATCACGCCGCAAAGCCTGATTGTAGGCAGCGATAGCCCCGCCAAAATTACCCGCACGCGCCAGAGCGTTGCCACGATTGTAAAGGGCGCCAGGCTGATTCATTCCCTCCAGCGCCTTCGCCGCTCCGGCATATTTTCCAGCCCGGTACAGCGCCGCGGCCTTCCATTGCGGGCGAGTGAACAGGGCTGCCGCCGCAGCCGGATGATCCTGTTGCATCAACGCCTGAGCTTGCTGATCGCGGGTATGCCACATACCTCGCCAACTCATGGCGTATGCGGGATATGGCGCCAGCAGAGGCCCCAGAACCAGCAGAAGCAATACACCACGGCGGAAGGCCAACGCACACAGTGGTAACAGCATCAGCAATAACCACGGCCCCTCCTCATGCCATTGATCGGTTTGCATCCGCCCGGTTCCTGTCCGCGCGCTCGCGCCATGAGCCAGCGGTGAGGGGATCAATCCCGGCAATTGTCTAATATCGCTATTATCAATGCGTATACGCCGGAATATCCCGTTACCCGCGGCCGCCACGGCAGCCAGACGATCATCATTCACGCCGGCCATGATGATATTGCCGTTCTGATCCCTCAGAAAACCGCCATCGGCGGGAACCGGCGCGCCTTCAGGCGTCCCTACCGCGAGAACACTCACATGGTCGCCTGCCCGGGCCAGAGCCCGCGCCGCCGCCACAGCCCCGGCATCCACCCCGTCGCACAACATCACGATCGAACCATGCCGAATCGTGCTTCGTCGGAACATATTCCCGGCACGCTTCAGCGCCAGCGACGCATTGCTCCCCTGCACGGGCATGATGCCAGGCGTTAATGATGGCAGCAGTAACGTAATGGCCCGCTTATCAGTTGTGAGCGGCACCACGTCGAAGGCCGAACCGGCAAAGACGATCAAGCCGGTCTGCCCCCCTCTTCTGGCATTAAGAATATCCCGGACTTTTTGTCTGGCGCGAACCATGCGGCTGGGTTTGATATCCCCGGCCAGCATGGAACGTGATAAATCCAGCACGATAATCATGCCGGATTGCGACCGAAATACCGGTTGCGGCCACTGCTTCCAGACAGGCCCTGCCAGCGCTGAAATCGCCAATACGCCACTTAGCGTCATTATGGCTATCCGGAAACCGGATTTCCCCCGGGTGGGCGTATCGCCAACCAGATACTTCAGCAGGGCCGGATCGCACAGCTTTGCCCAGCCGCTACCCTGTCGACGCCCCTTCCAAACCCCGTACGACAGCAATATCCACAGCGGTATGGCGAGCAGCCACCAGGGCCGCAGGAAATGGAAGGCATGCAATATATTCAATGCTTCCACACGTTTCTCCAATCCAGCATGGAAGCCAGCAAAGTGCCTGCCAGCAACAGGGATAATCCCAGCGGCCACATGAACAGGGCATGACGCGGACGGAATATCTCGTGACCCCGCGCCACAGGTTCCAGTTGATCAATGATGTGATAAATTTTTTTTAACTCACGGGTATCGTGGGCGCGGAAAAACCTGCCGCCCGTTCGCTCGGCAATAGACGTAAGCTCTTTTACATCCAGATCCGCCGAGGGATTGACCCGCTGGCCGCCAAGAAAGGAGTGCAGAACCATGCTGTCCGCCCCGATACCAATGGTATAAATTTTTAACCCCTGCTCAACGGCCAGATCCGTTGCCTGTTCGGGGGAAATGTTGCCAGCCGTATTGACTCCGTCGGTTAACAGGATCAACACACGATCATTCGCCGGCGCCGATGCGTTTCGATGGGTTTCTTGCATGCGTTTCACGGCCAGAGCAATCGCATCGCCAATGGCTGTGGCCCTGCCTGCCAGCCCGACCACTGCTTCATTGAGCAGGGTCTTCACCGTTTTTCGGTCAAACGTCAGCGGTACTTGCACATAGGCATGCGTACCGAACAGGATCAGGCCGACCCGGTCGCCGACCCTCTTGTCGATGAAGGTATCGGCGACGGCCTTGATCGCAGTCAGCCGATCCACCGGATGACCGTTCAAGCCGAAATCCTTCAAGCCCATGGACCCGGAAATATCCACCGCCAACATCAAATCGCGACCGCTGACGGCCAGGGATACCGGTTTGCCATACCACGCAGGCCGTGCCGCGGCTGCCAGCAACAGCAACCAGACCATCCCGAGCAGAATCAGCCGGAGCAGGCTCGCGTCACGCGTCGATGCATCCCGGTTATCCGCATCCCATTCCGTCACAAAGGGGATATAGGCCATGGGACGGGTCTGACGGACGGGCGGTAACACACGGCGCAACAGCCAGGGTAATGGCAATAATATCAGTATCCAGGGATAATCCCATGAAATCGAAGACAGGAATCCGGCATTCACGACTGCTTCACCAGCCATGCCCGGGCGATCGACAGCAAGGCGGACAGATCGATATCGAACGTGTGGCGATACGGTGCATCGATCAGTTCCCGCCCCACCCCCTGACTGAAGTCATCCCGATCCCACTGATCGTCCAGCCAGCGCAGCCATGCCTCGCCAGTCAGCCCGGCCACATCGTTCGCGTCACCGCGCAACGCGGCCAGTTGTATGGCCACGCGCCGAAGCAGACGCGACTCGCCGACTACGGCCTGCCGGGGCGCAAGCCCGGCTTCTATATCCTCCGCCAACCGTTCCATCTCCAGGCTCGCGGCGGCAACGATCTGTCGGGCGGTCGTGGGGGAAGAGCGATGCCGTTGCATGCCACAGCGGCGCAACCGCCAGAACAGAAATACAATCAATACCATGGCCATCGCCAACAGTAGCCACCAGCCGGGCGCCGGCGGCCACCAGCCAATCGGCGGCGGCAAGTGAATATCACGCAATGCGGCCAGCGGATTGGCCGGGATTACGGCCTTGTTCATTCCCCCAGACTCGTTTGCAACGCACGAAACGGATCATCACAGGTCGCGCATTCGATGAGTACGAAGCCCGGCCTGCGGGCGAGCTCCCGCAAGCGTTCCCGGCGGGTGAAAAAACGTATTTGGTGTTGTTTGCGCAACTGCGCGCTCGCCGTATCCAGGCGCCGCCGATTTCGACCATCCGTGGCATGCAGGATGCCCGCTTGCGGTAAATCCACTTCAAACGGATCATAAACCAGCACAAATACCATTGTATGATGTTGCAATAAGCGCTGAAAAAAGTCCACGCAATCCTGATCCACGCCCCGTCCATCGCTGACCATCATCATCAGACTGCCACTGCGCGCGACATGGGCGCCACGATGTACAATGCTTTGCAGTGGCTCACTTTCGGCCCGCCATGCATTTCGTTGCCGCCAGCAGGGGTGGCCGACCAGATGCCCCAGGAATCGCAACACGCCCCTCCGGCCTCGCGCCGGACGCGCCAGACGAATCTGTGTTCCATCGAACAGCAGACCGCCGACCCGATCTCCCTGCTGCATCACGCTCCAGGCCAGCAGGCTGGCGCATTCCGCGGCCACGACCGATTTCAAGGCGCCGCGGGTAGCAAAAAACATCGGCGGCCGTAAATCCACCAACAACAATGCCGGCCGTTCCCGCTCTTCACGAAAAATCTTCGTATGCGGCTTGCCGGTGCGCGCCGTCACCCGCCAGTCCATGCTGCGAATATCATCGCCGGGCTGATAGAGGCGCACCTCGTCAAATTCAATACCTCGCCCCTGAAAATGTGACACGTGCGCGCCCGCCATCAGAGATCGGGGATGCCCCGCCAGCAGACGAAGGGCGGCGGCCGGCCGTTGCAAGTGGATCAGATAAGCCAGATCAGGCATGACGGGATCAGGACGTTGCAGGGTTTTTCCTCCTGTCAATCAATCGAATCCCGACTGATTGATGATGGGGTGATGATTGAATGATGATGGGATGATTATGGCACGGCCACGCGCCGGAGTAATTCCGCGACCACATCATCGGCGCTTACGCCCGCGGCTTCCGCTTCGAAACTGAGCAGGATGCGGTGATGCAACACATTCGGCGCAATGCTCTGAATATCCTGTGGATCGACAAACTCGCGTCCGGCCAGCCATGCATGAGCGCGTGCACAGCGGTCCAGCGCAATGGTAGCGCGGGGGCTGGCGGGAAACTGGATCCAGCGGGCCAGATCTTCGCTGTAATCGGCAGGATGGCGCGTCGCCATCACCAGATGCACAATATAATCCTCCAGTCCTTCAGCCATGTATATTTGCATGGCCTGTTTGCGGGCAGCGAACAAATCCGCCTGCGATACCTTCGCGTCCGCGGATTGCGGTATTGTGATCATCTCATCGCGCACCAGACGCAAAATCGCTTTTTCAGTGGTGACATCAGGATAATCAACCGGAACATGCATCAGGAAGCGATCCAGTTGGGCTTCCGGCAGGGGATAGGTGCCTTCCTGCTCGATCGGGTTCTGGGTTGCCATGACCAGAAACAGGTCGGGCAGGCGATGCGTGACTTTCCCGACCGTAATCTGGCGTTCCCCCATGGCTTCGAGCAAAGCCGATTGCACCTTGGCCGGCGCCCGGTTGATTTCATCGGCAAGGATCAAATTGTGAAACAGGGGCCCGGATTGAAACTGGAACGAGCCATCCTGCGGGCGATAAACGTCCGTGCCGGTCAGATCGGACGGCAGCAGGTCGGGAGTAAACTGAACCCGGTGAAAACTTCCCTCCAGACCCTCGGACAGCACCTTGATGGCGCGCGTCTTGGCCAACCCCGGCGCGCCTTCAACGAGGATATGTCCATCGGCCAGCAGTGCAATCATCATGCGGTTAATCAGCCGTTCCTGTCCCAGAATCTGCTTGCCAATGTAGTCTATCAGTTGATGAACAGGGTGTTTCATGCATAGCCTCTCAGTATACGTTTACAGAAAACATTCACGCTGGAGCCACGGAACCTGTAGCCCGATTGATCACCGTTGACGTCATTGACGCGATCCTCGCTACGTTTGGATGGGCCTGCACCAAAGGTTAAAAATAACCGAGAGCGTCCACGGTTTCCACCAGTTTGATGACCGCATCCATGGAATGATGCAGGGCTTCCGCTTCTTCTACGGATAAATCCAGTTCGATCACGGCCTCTACGCCACCGCCGCCAAGTTTGCACGGCACGCCCAGATAATAACCGTCCACGCCATATTCACCCTCCAGGTAGGCGGCGCAGGGCAGAATACGCTTCTTGTCCTTCAGAATGGCTTCGGCCATCTCCACCACGGCGGCACCCGGCGCATAAAAAGCGGAACCTGTTTTCAGATAGCCGACAATCTCCGCACCGCCATTGGCCGTACGCTCGCAAATGGCGTCCACGCGCTCTTTTTCGAGCATTTCCGTGATCGGAATGCCCGCTACCGTGGAATATCGTGGCAACGGCACCATCGTGTCCCCATGCCCGCCGAGTACGAAGGCGTTCACATCCTCAATCGATACATCCACTTCATCGGCTATAAATGCCCGCATGCGGGCGGAATCAAGCACGCCGGCCATGCCGATGACCCGGTTCTTGGGAAACCCTGAAACCTTCAGCGCCGTATATACCATGGCATCCAGCGGATTGGTCACCACCAGAATCACACAGTCGGGCGAATATTTAACGATACTCCCGGTGACTTCGGAAACAATCTTCACATTAGTGGACAGCAGGTCATCCCGGCTCATGCCCGGCTTGCGCGCGATACCGGCGGTAATGATCACCAGGTCGGAACCGGCCGTATCGGCATAATCCCGGGTGCCGTGGACAATCGCGTTATATCCCTGGATCGGCGATGCCTCGTGCATATCCAGCGCCTTCCCCTGCGGCACGCCATCAACCACATCAATCAGAACGATATTGGCCAGCTCTTTTTGGGCCGCAAGGAATGCCGCCGTCGCACCGACATTCCCGGCGCCCGCCACCGTCACTTTTTTACGATGGAACGCAGCTTCACTCTTGTCTTGGGTTTCCGACCAGCGCATATCAACCTCCTTGAACGCTTCAATGGCATGAACATAACCTTGCCAGACCCCCTTGTCGAACGGACGGTCAAACAGGACAATGCGGCATGCCTGATCCGGATCTTCACTGCATTCCATCCGCGGTTATCGATGTATGCCGGGCGCTTTCCTCTGCCGGTGGCCGCGCATGGCTGGTCGGCGGATCCGTCCGTGATCTATTACTTGGACGGACCCCGAAGGATCCGGATATTGAAGTTTACGGCCTGAATGCCGATGATTTACGGCAGAGGCTTGGTAGCATGGGCAAGGTCAAATTCGTCGGACGACAGTTTGGCGTGTTCAAATTATGGAAAGATAATCTCCATATCGATATCGCCCTGCCCCGGACCGAGCAAAAGACGGGAGTCGGGCACAAGGGCTTTACCGTCGCCACCCATCCCGCCATTAACCCTGAAATCGCCAGCCTGCGGCGCGACTTTACCATCAACGCCATGATGCTCGATCCTCTGAATGCCGAATTTCTGGACTTCCACGGTGGTCGTTCCGACCTGGAAGCAAGGCTCCTGCGGCATGTTTCCCAAGCCTTCGCGGAAGATCCGCTACGTGTGCTGCGTGGCATGCAATTTGCCGCCCGCTACCGTCTGAAACTGGATAAGGATACGGAAGCGCTGTGCCAAAGACTGTTGCCCGAAGCTGAAACACTGTCGAAAGAACGTATCTGGTGCGAATGGCAAAAGTGGGCGCATGCTCCCTACCCCTCGTTCGGTCTGAATGTCCTGAATGAGAGTGGCTGGCTGCAACGGTATCCGCAACTGGCTGCGCTCAAGGGATGTGCGCAGGATCCCGGCTCGCACCCCGAAGGTAACGTATGGACGCACACGAAACTGGTGGTGGATCAAGCCGCGAAAATCGCTGAACGCCGTCATCCGGGGGATGGAAGACGCGAGTACCTGATCTTTGCCGCGCTATGTCACGATCTCGGAAAATCGGCTACGACATTTCTCACTGCCATCGGTGCGCCGGAACGTATTTCACATCATGTTATCCCGCTGATACGGGAACATCCGGTACCTTTGTATGGCCAGCCCACCTCACGCGCCGTGCGCTGGCTGGCGCACCGGCTGGAGCCCGCGTCCATTGAATTGTGGGAATCACTGGCCGAAGCCGATGCGTCGGGACGTGCTCCCCTTCCTCCGGCGAGACCGGCATGGTCATGGCTCGATAAAGCACGAAAAATGGCAACTCAAAACAGTGAACCGGAACCGATCGCTACCGGCCGAATGCTGATCGCGCTCGGCATGAAGCAGGGACCGGACATGGGATGTTTACTTGCACAGGCGTATGAAGCGCAACTGGATGGCGAAATCAACGACAAACCCGGCGCCCGCGACTGGCTTTCCCGCAGGCTCAGTAAAAGCTAGCCTGCGGGAAAGCCAGAGAGGAACCGTATGAGTAAACGTGCACAAACCGACGAACTGTTCAACCTTGATCTGATCCGCAAATACGACAAGGCGGGGCCACGCTATACATCCTACCCGACGGCGCCAATGTTCCATACCGGTATCGGCCCCGTGGATTACGCCGCAAGCCTTACGCGATCAGCGGAGAGGGATATGCCCGTCTCGCTATACATGCATGTGCCCTTTTGTGACACGGTCTGCTACTACTGCGGCTGTAACAAAGTGGTAACCAAACAGCGTGAACGCGCCCTGCCCTATGTCGATCATCTGTTAAAGGAAATTGACCTTCTGGCCGATACCATCGGCAACCGCCGCACGGTCTCCCAACTGCACTGGGGCGGTGGCACCCCCACATTTTTGAATGAGATGCAAATCCGGAAACTCATGTCGAAGTTGCACGAGCGTTTTCATTTTGTATCCGATGAAAAGGGTGAATACGGCATCGAAATTGATCCGCGTGAATGCAACGAAGATACCGTTCACATTCTGCGTGACGTGGGATTTAACCGCATGAGCATGGGTGTTCAGGATTTCGAGCCCGCCGTCCAAAAGGCCGTCAACCGCATTCAGAGCAAGGAAGAAACATTGAGTGTGCTTAAAGAGGCGCGGGCGCACGGTTTTCAGTCGATCAATATTGATCTGATGTATGGCCTGCCACTACAAACAACGGAAACCTTCAACCGCACGCTGGACACCATCATTGGTTTCTCTCCGGACAGGATTGCACTCTTTAATTATGCGCATTTACCCAGGATGTTCATGCCGCAGCGGCGTATCAACGTACTCGATCTCCCGTCTCCGGCTGAAAAATTGAACATCCTGAAGCTTTCCATCAATCGTTTACTTGCGGCGGGATATGTATTTATTGGCATGGATCATTTCGCCAAACCGGATGATGAGCTGACCCTCGCTCAGCGCGAAGGCAAACTGTACCGCAACTTTCAGGGTTACTCGACGCATGCCGATGCCGAGATGCTGGGGATCGGCATTACCTCCATCGGCTATGTGGATGGCGCCTTCTACCAGAATGTAAAGGCGCTGGATCAATACTACGAGGTTGTGGACGCGGGAACACTCCCTGTTTTTCGTGGCTATCAGCTATCCGATGAAGACCATCTGCGGCGGCATGTCATTATGCGACTGATGTGCGATTTCGCCCTGAATTTTCATGTGGTTGAAGAAAAATTTAACATCATTTTCTCTGAACACTTTGCCGTGGAAATCGAAGAGCTGGCCGACATGGATAAAGATGGCTTACTGGAACTACAGGAGAGCAGCCTGACTGTTCTCCCCGCGGGGCGCCTGCTGATCCGTAATATCTCCATGGTATTTGACGAATACCTGCGAAACCGGCAACAACAAGTGAAGTTTTCAAAAGTAATTTGACTCGCGGAAAAGGCTAGTCTCCGGATCGGACGGATGCTTCATCGGCACGGTCTTCTTCATCCATGCCTTGTCGATGTTCCTGACCGTGTTCCAGCGCAGACCAACATACCGGGAAGCAGCCGAGCCAACAGGAATGACCTCCCCGAAAACTGAAACTCTTGTCTCGTCGGCAATGAATGTGAAGCCCTTTTCGGAAAGTGAGAAGTGTAATTTTCACTTTCCTTACCAATTAACAACTTGCGCTGCAAGCCCTTGATTTGTCCCCCGAATACTCCGGTATTCCAGCCTGAAGTAGTCATACTCCGTGGGCAGTGAGCAATTCCGCCTGATGATGAGAGATCAGTGCATCCACCAGTTCATCCATTTCGCCGCCAAGAATCTGATCCAGTTTATACAGGGTAAGATTGATGCGATGGTCGGTAATGCGGCCCTGCGGGAAATTGTAGGTGCGGATGCGTTCCGAACGGTCGCCGCTGCCCACCATGCCGCGTCGCGCTTCGGCGCGTTCGTCGTGCGCCTCCTGTTGAGCGGCGTCGAACAGGCGCGCCTGCAATACCTTCATGGC
>VAOW01000651.1_pt1 | contig 30789 bp, 23 predicted proteins | sample 3393921 | NCBI WGS metagenome assembly VAOW01 (sample SAMN08290428, study PRJNA428436) | hydrothermal vent metagenome | isolation source: Deep-sea hydrothermal vent chimney | place: Indian Ocean: Southwest Indian Ridge | depth 2742 m m | reverse complement strand
TTCTCAACGGCCTGTATTTTAAATGCTTGAGTAAATCGTGCTCTCATTTTATTTTTCCTCTAATTAATTTTAGAGGCGACAACTATCCTGACACAGGGGGCTGATTAGCCGGCACACGGCTATCTGAACAACCGATCCATAAATACTCAGGTGCCTGCTGCCTGGATAATTGTGAAAAAAATTCTGGATTACTTTGTTTAATCGAAGTTGCCCATGCTCGATTTCTGTCAAAAAGATGTTTGAGTGTTTTCACTATTTAAATATTCCACTGCTGCTGTTACCCGATTCTACCCTTAAAGATAATAACGCGTCAGGGCATTTTTCATATAGATCCAATTGCGTTTTTTGCTTATCCGGAAAATAACTTTAACAAAAAATCGCTGTATTATGGCAACATACAGTCACTATGAATATCTACCTTGTCGGCGGTGCCGTCCGCGATCAACTGCTTGGCTATCCTTACCATGAAAAAGACTGGGTCGTTGTGGGTAGCACCGCTGAAAAAATGCTGGCCAATGGTTTTCAACAGGTAGGTAAAGATTTTCCGGTATTCCTTCACCCCGAAACACACGAAGAGTATGCGCTGGCTCGAACTGAACGTAAGACGGCACCCGGCTATCATGGTTTTCAGCTGAAGGCCACCGCTACAGTTACTCTGGAAGAAGATCTGCTACGGCGTGATCTCACCATTAATGCTATTGCACAGGATGATAACGGCAGCTTAATCGACCCCTGTCACGGCATTACAGACATTAAAAATAAACGGCTACGTCATGTTTCCACTGCGTTTACCGAGGATCCGGTCAGACTTCTGCGTGTTGCCCGTTTCGCTGCGCGTTATGCCCACCTTGGCTTTAAGATTGCCGATGAAACCATGACGCTGATGAAAACGATGGTTAAGGCCGGTGAAGTTGATGCGCTGGTACCAGATCGCATCTGGCAGGAAATGAAAAAGGCGCTGGGAGAAAAAACACCGGGGCGTTTTATTGAAGTATTACGTGACTGCGGCGCACTGGCGCAAATCATTCCTGAGCTTGACTGTTTGTTTGGCATCCCGCAACCTGTTGCGCACCACCCCGAAGTCGATACCGGCATTCACACGCTTTTAGTTCTGGAGCAGGCCAGCAAATTAAGTAGTGATGAAGATGTGCGCCTGGCAGCACTGTTTCATGACCTTGGCAAAGGCACCACGCCAAAAGAAAAATGGCCCTCCCATATTAATCATGAAGCCCGTGGTGCCGACATTGTAGTAAATGTCTGCAAACGATTACGCATTCCCAATAGCTACCGTGACCTTGCTGAACGTACTGCACGCTTTCATTTGCACTTTCATCGAGCGCTGGAACTAAACGCAGCAACAGTTATAAAAACACTCGAACAACTTGATGCCTATCGAAAACCGGAAAGGTATGAGAAGTTTCTACTTGCTGCCGAAGCCGATGCCCGCGGCCGGCCTGGTTATGAAACCCGCCCCCTTCCACAAAGCGATTTTTTACGCCAGGCACTAGCACTAACTAAAAACATTAATGTAAAAGAATTACAACAACAGGGCTATGAAAAACTGGCGCTAGCGAATAAAATTCATGATCGACGTATTAGTCAAATTAAAGAGCTAAAAAAATGCTTTACTTAACCATTACCTTTCACTGCTATAAATAACAAACAGAGCTTACTCCGTAACAGTAATGTCCCATCCCGACCTGTACCCCCAGCTGTTATTCAATCGAATAAGCCATACAGACGTTAATCTGCGGTTCTGTTAGATTAAGGAATAATGCATCTATGCCAGCAAAGACATTAATTTCTGTAAAAAATCTGTCACGCCGTTATGGTGAACACATCGCCGTTAATAATATTAGTTTTAAACTGGCCACTGGCGATATACTGGGCTTTCTCGGCCTCAATGGCGCAGGCAAGTCCACCACCATGCAGATGCTTAGTGGTAATCTGGCACCCACTGAGGGTGAAATTTGCATTAACGGCTTTGATTTGCTGGAACAGCCCAGAGCAGCCAAAGCTGCGTTGGGTTATCTGCCCGATGTACCACCGTTATATAAAGATATGACGGTTACTGAATACCTGTATTACTGTGCAAAATTACACCGCGTTAAAAAATCAACACTACAACCCTGTGTTGAAACCGCCATGCAACGTTGCGGCTTGCTTGAGGTAAAACAGCGTTTAATTGTTAACCTGTCAAAAGGTTACCAACAGCGCACAGGGATTGCACAGGCTATTTTACATTCGCCGCCGGTTATTATCCTGGATGAACCGACAGTAGGACTTGATCCTATCCAGGTTATTGAAATTCGCAACCTGATAAAAGAGCTGGGTGAATCACATGGTATTATTTTATGCACGCATATTCTTCCGGAGGTACAGGCGGTCTGCAATCGAGTACAGATTATCCATCGTGGCGCACTGGTTTACGAAGCCACTATGCAATCATTCGAACAACAACAGAATACTGACTGGTTTGAAGTTTCATTACACCAGTCACCAACAGTTGCAACCCTGATGGCGCTGAATGAAATTAATCAGGCAGAAAAAATCGGTGCGTTTAATTACTTACTGCAATCGTCACTTACGGCTGAAATTTTATGCAAAAAGCTGGTCGGGCATGCATGGGGACTATCTCGTTTTTCACCACACCGGCAAACGCTTGAACAAAAATTTGTCGAACTTACGCTAAAGGAGACAAACAGAGAATGATTTTTACCATTGCTTCTCGTGAACTTCGCAGCCTGTTTTTATCGCCACTCGCCTGGGTGATACTGGCGGTGACTCAACTGGTGCTTGCCTGGGTGTTTCTTGCTTCTATCGATACATTTTTTGCCTTACAGGCCAAACTGGCAACCATCCCCAATGCACCGGGTGCTACCGATTTAATTGTTGCCCCCTTACTGGAAACGGCTAGTGTTGTCCTGTTAATGATTTCACCGCTATTAACCATGCGTTTAATCAGTGAGGAACGGCGTAATCAAACACTTAGTCTGCTAATTTCCAGTCCGGTGAGTATTACAGAAATCGTGCTGGGCAAGTACCTCGGCATTATTTTATTTATGGCTGCATTTGTTATTATGATTAGCAGCATGCTTTTTGCGCTGCAAATGGGAACGAGTTTAGATATAGGCAAAACACTGAGTGGATTGCTCGGCCTGTTTCTTTTACTCGCCGCTATCTGCGCCGCAGGGTTATATATGTCTTCACTCACCGATAGCCCGATGATCGCGGCTATCAGCACATTTGGTTTATTACTCATGTTATGGATAATGAATAATCACGGTGCCAGTATCAGTAGCGATAAATCAGAATCAGTATTAAATTATCTGGCAATTACCAGTCACTTTTCGGTTTTACTGCGCGGCATTTTACGCACCACTGATATTGCTTACTACCTGTTATTTATTATTACTTTTCTGACCATGACCATTCGCCAGATGGAAACCCGCCGCCTTCAGTCCTGATTATGCAACTTACCAGTAAAATACGATTCCAGTTAAAGCTACAGAAGTTTGTTTTTCTGGCGCTATTTTTTACCACCATCGGTTTACTCGCATGGTTAAGCAACCATTACTCAACACGATTTGATCTGACATCCAATCAGCGTCATTCACTCAGTCAGCGCAGCATTGACCTGCTTAACACCATGCATGGAAAAATTATTTTTAATGCTTATGTTACTGGTAATACCACACGCCAGGCCGTTGATGAGATCATTCAGCGTTACCAGAAAATAAAAACCGATCTTGAACTGCATTTTTATAATCCTGATATAAATTTTGAACAGGCTAAAGCCGATAAAATAAGCTTAAGAAATAATATTGATTTTGTCATTCACTATAAAAATCGTCAGGAAAATATTCACAATTTAAGTGAGGACACCATCAGCAACGCATTCTTTCGCTTAAGCAAGAAAGACCACCAGCTCGTTATTTTCCTTAGTGGCCACAATGAACGCAACCCATTTGGACACGGTAATCGAAGCTACTCCAAATTAAGAAATGCACTCGATAATCGCGGTTTTAATATTGACACAATAAATCTTATTCTACATCCGATAAGTAAAAAGACCACCTTGCTGGTTATTGCTGCACCAGAAAAATCTTTACAGCCAGGTGAAGTCAAACAAATACAGACCTACATTAATAATGGTGGCAATCTCTTATGGCTGGTCGATATTGGAAAACTACAGGGGCTGACACCGGTGGCAAAAACACTCGGAGTTAGTTTTCCAGCTGGAATTATTGTTGATAATAATACCAATTTACGCCGCACACTTAACATTCAGTCACCTGCCATTATCCCTGTTATTGAATACCCCAACAATCCGATCACCCGCCAGCTAAATTACACCTTGTTTCCGATTGCTCGCGGTATAAAAATAGTCCGCAATAAAAAGAGCCCGTGGACGTATACATCATTGATACAATCACTGCCAAAAAGCTGGCTGGAAACAGGTAGTCTGTCTAATGAAATTATTTTTGAGTCCGCAAAAGGTGATATCGCTGGTCCAATCACCCTTGGTATAACACTTGAGCGCACGATCAATAAACCTGGGCAGCATAACGCACATCAGTTATCGAACGCATCTACCAGACACTTTCAACGTATTTTTATTATTGGCGACAGCGATTTTCTTGCTAACGGTTATATTGGCGCAGGCGATAATTTGTCACTGGGACTAAAGCTGTTCAACTGGTTAAGCAATGATGACAGCCTGCTACATATTGCGCCGAAAAGAAGCACCGATTTAAAACTTAATTTAACTGACAGCCAGCGCTCTATCCTTGGTTTTGGCTTTCTTCTTGCGCTACCGTTAATCCTGCTTATTACCGGCTTTACGCTCTGGTATCGTAGAATAAAAAGATAATCAACACCTGCGCTTAAGATGCTTAAAAAAACCCTGCTCAATCTCGTTCTGTTTGGCATAGTCATTATATTGATTTATTTTGTCTCTCACACTAAAAAAGAAAATAACCTGCTTGCCACGCTGACCAAAATTAAACCGGATACTATTTCGCAAATAATTATTCAGCACAATAAACATAAAAGTGTGCTCATAAAAAAATATGACCACGGAAAGGCAATCTGGAAATTTACTCAACCGATTATCATCGGTGCCAATGCTTTTCGCATAAGGTCTTTATTGCGGTTATTAAATGCACCCGTTCAGGCCCACTACACCAGCAGTGAAATTAGTCTGCGTAAAATTGGCTTGAAGAACTCTTCTACCAGTATTCAATTTAACCATCACCTTATTCAGTTCGGCATAATCAATCCCATTAACCATTTACGTTATATCCTTTATAATAACAACGTATATCTGATTGAAGATGTTTACTTCCCGTTAATCAATTCCAATTTCAGCACGCTGGTAGCAATGGAATTACTGCCGCATAATAGTGATATAGAAAAACTGGTTCTGCCTCATTTAACTATTGATAAAAATTCCCGTGGCTTATGGCAGAGCAACGTCGATTTACCCGCCGACACCATCATTCGTACTGTGCAGCAATGGAAAACTTTTCAGGCGTTTGGTGTGCATCAGTATATGCAGCGAGCCTCTTTAGGAAAAATACAGGTTTATCTCAAATCAGAAAAAAAACCGATCACTTTTCAGATATCTGATATTCGTCCGTGGGTTATTCTTGCCCGCCCTGAATTAAACCTTGAATACCACCTGGATATAAAAGCCAATAACCTGCTTATTAATCCAGCACAACCTACGCCAGCAAGCTCACCAGGAACGCATAATTAATCATGCCTGAATTACCCGAGGTTGAAACCAGTCGACGAGGTATAAAGCCACACATAGATCAACGCATAATTACTGACGTTATTATTCGTGAGCACCGCCTGCGCTGGCCTATTCCTGACAATCTGCCTACCACAGTAACATCACAACGGGTTACACAGGTTCTGCGGCGTGGCAAATACCTACTATTACAGCTCCAGACTGGCAACATTATTATTCATCTGGGCATGTCCGGTAGTTTACATATTACTTCGCCAGATCAGTTGGCCGATAAACACGACCATATTGATTTCTATTTTGATAATAAAAAAATATTGCGGCTGCATGACCCACGTAAATTTGGCTGTGTATTATGGACCGATCAGCCAATTTCTGAACACAAATTATTCAAACATCTGGGGCCTGAACCACTGTTAAAAGAGTTTAATGCTGATCACCTTTATCAGCTATCACGTAAACGCAAAATCAGCATTAAAGCCTTTATTATGAATAGTCATATCGTGGTAGGTATCGGTAATATTTATGCCAGTGAATCCCTGTTTAAGGCGGGCATTAACCCAAAACGTAAAGCGGGTAATATCTCGTTTGCAGCATATCAACGTCTGGTCAATGCAATCAAAAATATCTTACTTGCATCAATTAAACAAGGTGGCACAACCCTGCGAGATTTTACCGCCGAGGATGGCAAACCCGGTTATTTTGCACAGCAGTTAATGGTGTATGGAAAAGCGGGCGAAGCCTGTCCCAACTGTGGCCATGCTATCAAACAGATTACCCAGCAACAGCGTTCGACATTTTATTGTTCTGTATGCCAGCGATAACAGAAACACTTATGGCGCGGCACGGTCATTAATCATGCTATCCCGTTAATTTTCTATGTAAATATTGTAGGTCTATTACTGAAACAGATAAACGAGGGTAGTTGCCAACTCAGTATCGGTTTTTTTCGTTCCCACAGGGACTGAAGATTTATTACGCAGGGTGTAGGTAAACTTCAGTGCCAGTTTATCACTAATACTTGCACGCACGCCGGTTACCGATTTGGTTGTTGTAAAGCGCCCACCAATATCTACAGATAGATTCTGGGTAAATTTTGAATGCTCGGTAATCGCCCACCAGTATTTACCTGCCAGGCGTAATAATGCCTCATTAGTCGCCGCGCTATTATTGGGCTTAAAAAACTGGACGCCAGGGCCAGCTTCAAGATCCAGTTCCATAGCGGGCTGCTTAATCACTTTTCGTCCATAACCGAGTGAAGCCGTATTTTCATATTCAAAGCCACTAAATCGATCCTTCTGTAGCTTGACCAGTCCAAATGTATAATTGTACTGGTCAAATTTATAGTCGGACTGACCTGATAGCTCATACCGCTCTGCTGTATTGTTCGACTGCCCCGTTGAATTATCCGTCGTCTGCTGTCCATAACCTTCGATATGACCATGATGATGCCACTTACCCACTTCGTAAATCACGTCACCTTTGGTATCCAGAGTTTGCGTTTGGGTATTACCTGTGACGCGGATAATGCCCAGCTCCATTTCACTTTTCCACGGCGATTTCTCTGGTTTATTTGCTGCGTTTGCCGCACTTACTATCAAACATGATGTCAGCAGCAATAGTATTTGATTCGTCATTTTTCCATCCAGTTATGATTAATAAAGAGACTTGCAGTGCAGATAAAAAGGCTACCCATTACTAGAAAATACTCTGTACAAAGTTTCGCATTTCAGCGAAAATTATAAATTTCACGTACTTGTACTACACTTAACTAACAGGACAGATGAAAAGGATACTTATTATTAAGACTCGCTATCAATACATCCCTGTCGGCTCGACGCTCACATCCCTGCGGTTGACGATCCTGAATAATAAGCATCCGTTTCAGTAATAATAGTGCAACGTAATCTTTTATACTTATTAAATAATGATGCCAGAAATACCCAGAACAGACGAACGCCGTCATTCACTCCGCCACGAGATCAAGCTCGCGGTGGATCTGGTGCTAACGGATGGCGTAATATTACCCGTTGAGTCACTCAATATTTCAGCTACAGGCATTCAGGTATTATGTGATAAATGGGTAACTGATGAAATCGAACCGCGTGGCATCCAGTCACATTCTATTCGTCAGATAAAGCTAAAAGCGGTCACTGAATTACCCGGCAAGTCAGGTAAAAACAAGCTATACGCCTATTGTAAAATCATCTCGGCGCAACGCCGGTCACAAAACGAATATACATTAAGCCTGGTCTACACCTGTTTTGAAAACAATTCAGAAACCACTCTGAACAATTTTCTTGCACAATACGAGCAAAAAAAACGGCGGTTAAAGCCATCGCCTGGCTCAATATATCGTTGATTAAAAGACCTTAGCAACCCTGAGTCAGGTTTAGATTACCGAGCCTTCAATCATTTTGCCTGGCTTGAACAGGCCCCGCTATCAAACAACTAAGGCAGCTGGGTATCACCCATCAGGTATCGATCTATTTCACGCGCCGCTTCGCGACCTTCATGGATTCCCCATACGATCAACGATTGTCCACGCCGGCAGTCGCCCGCAGCGAAAACACCGGCCACACTGGTATTGTATTTACCGTATTCAGCCTGAAAATTCGAACGTGCATCGTAGGCTATCGACAACGCATCACTGGCATAATGTTCTGGCCCCAGAAACCCCATCGAAAGCAGAACCAGATCTGCATCCCAGGTTTTCTCTGAGCCTGCAACTTCATCCATTTGCCATTGACCGGCTACTTTTTGCCAGCTGACTTCAATGGTTTTCACCCCGGCAATATTGCCTTCACCATCGTCCAGAAAGGCTTTGGTCAACAAACAGTATTCGCGCGGATCTTGATCAAAACGTGCCGTACTTTCTTCATGGCCATAATCCACTCGAAAGATGCGCGGCCATAAAGGCCAGGGGTTATCCTCTGCACGTTCCTGTGGTGGATGCGGCAAGAGTTCAAAATTAACGATTGATACACAGCCATGACGAATAGATGTACCAATGCAGTCGGTACCGGTATCACCACCGCCGATAACAATGACTTTTTTATCTTTCGCTGTAATGTAGTGACCATCTTCCAGATTTGAGTCCAGTAAACTTTTTGTATTGGTGCTCAAAAAGTCCATTGCCGGATGAATTCCTTTTAAGCCACAACCATCAATGGCTAAATCACGCGCGCGGGTTGAACCGGTGGCAAATAAAATCGCATCATTATCTGCTTGCACTGTTGCCACTGCTGTTGCATTTTTACCTGCACCTCCGATATCTACATTACACTTGAACTCAATACCTTCTGCGGCCAGTAGATCAACCCGACGCTGAACAATGTCCTTACCCAGTTTCATATTCGGAATACCATACATTAACAAACCACCTGTTCGGTCAGCACGCTCATAAACCGTCACTTTATGGCCAGCTTTATTTAACTGTGCCGCTGCTGCCAGCCCAGCTGGTCCAGATCCAATCACTGCAACTTTTTTACCACTGCGTTTCGCTGGCAACACCGGCTGTATCCAATTTTCCTCAAAACCACGGTCGACAATGGCCTGCTCGATATTTTTAATGGTGACAGGTGGATCGGTAATACCTAACACACAGGCACCTTCGCAGGGCGCAGGACAGGCCCGACCGGTAAATTCAGGAAAATTATTGGTTTTATGCAGCCGATTTAAAGCTTCTTTCCACTGCTCAGTATAAACAAGGTGGTTCCACTCTGGAATCAGGTTGTTCACTGGGCAACCATTTTCCGACTGACAAAACGGGACGCCACAGTCCATGCAACGTGCCCCCTGCGTTGCTAATTTTACAAGATCATGCCTGACAGTATAAATTTCAGCATAATCCTGCAGTCGCACATTGATGTCACGATACGGCTCAGTTTTACGTTGAAACTCTTTAAAACCTGTCAGCTTACCCATTACGTTTTTCTCTAAATATTTTCAATTTGAAATCAGCAGTGACCATCAGGAAACAATGGCTGATTCATTCTACGCTACGGAAGATTTTTTCATTTCCTGTAACACGCGCTTATAATCCGTTGGCATAACTTTAATAATTTGCCCAACGGTTTCAGGCCAGTTATCCAGCGCAATTTTAGCCACTGTCGAGCCTGTGTATTTAAGATGATTTTTGATTAGTGTTTTAACTTCCTCGATCTCCTCAACCTCTACCAGAGATTCAAGTTCAACCATTCCCATGTTGCATAATGCCGCAAAGGACTCGTTGCGATCCCAGACATAAGCAACACCACCACTCATACCGGCAGCAAAATTACGCCCCGTTTCACCCAGTACAACCACGCGTCCTCCTGTCATATACTCACAACCGTGATCGCCCACACCTTCTACGACTGTTGTTGCACCACTATTTCTGACACAGAAACGTTCCGCAGCAATGCCACGGAAATAAGCTTCGCCAGCAGTGGCACCATACAGCACCGTGTTGCCCAGAATAATATTTTCTTCGGCGGCAAAAGTGCTATTTTCAGGTGGATAAATGATTATACGACCACCGGATAATCCCTTACCCGTGTAATCATTGGCATCGCCCTCAAGTTCGATAGTGACACCCGCGTACAACCAGGCTCCCAGACTCTGGCCAGCAGAGCCTTTAAGTTTAATGTGCAGAGTATCATCCGCCAGGGGCTTTCCCTGTCGCGCCTTTGCCAGCTCGTGCGATAACATGGTACCCACCACTCGATTCGTATTAACAACCGCCAGCTCCATACTCATGGCAGTGCCATTTTCAATCGTGGCTTTGGCACGTTTAATAATTTCATTATCCAGGGCTTTTTCCAGGCCGTGATTCTGTTTGGTGGTGTGATATACCGCGACATCAGCATGTGGTTTGGCGGCTGGCATCAGCATTGCTGATAAGTCGATACCTTTTGCTTTCCAGTGGTTAATCGCCTGATCTGTTTCCAGCACATCAACCCGACCGATCATTTCATTGACGTTACGAAAACCCAGTTGCGCCATGTGTTCACGCATGTCTTCAGCCACCATAAACAGATAATTCACAATGTGTTCTGGCTTACCTTTAAATTTTTTACGCAATTCAGGGTCCTGCGTTGCGATACCAACCGGACAGGTATTAAGATGACATTTACGCATCATAATACAGCCCAGCGTAATCAACGGTGCGGTGGAAAAACCAAATTCTTCTGCCCCCAGTAATGCCGCAATGGTAATATCACGCCCCGTTTTTAACTGCCCGTCTGTCTGTAAAACGATACGTGAACGCAGGTCATTCATAACCAGTGTCTGGTGTGTCTCAGCCACACCCAGCTCCCACGGCAGACCGGCATGTTTCATCGAAGTTAAGGGTGAAGCCCCCGTACCACCATCATGACCAGCAATCACAATGTGATCAGAAAAAGCTTTGGCAACACCTGAAGCAATGGTGCCAACGCCAACTTCAGAGACCAGTTTTACGCTTATACGTGCAGACGGATTGGCATTTTTCAAATCATGAATTAGCTGCGCCAGATCTTCAATGGAATAAATATCATGATGCGGTGGCGGGCTAATCAGCCCTACACCGGGAGTTGAATGACGAATACGGGCAATATTCGCATCGACTTTTGCACCCGGCAGCTCGCCACCTTCTCCAGGTTTCGCGCCCTGTGCAACTTTAATCTGGAGTTCATCCGCATTGGTAAGATACCAGTTCGTTACACCGAATCGACCCGAAGCGATCTGCTTAATGGCGGAACGTTTAGAATCCCCATTGGCCATCGGCTGAAAACGTGCAGGGTCTTCACCGCCTTCACCCGTATTCGACTTTCCACCCAGACGATTCATGGCAATGGCCAGTGATTCATGCGTTTCTGCCGAGATTGAGCCAAAGCTCATGGCACCGGTAACAAAACGCTTAACAATTTCTTTTGCGGGTTCAACTTCAGTTAATGGAATCGCACCACCATTTACGCCGGCTTTAAATTTTAGCAAACCACGCAATGTTGCCCGATGCGTAGAATCTTCATCCGATACTTTTGCAAACGTTTTATATGCTGACTTACTGTTAGTTCGCGCCGCCAGTTGAATACTTGCGATGGTTTCTGGGTTCCACATATGCAACTCACCGCCACTACGCCAATAGTAGTTGCCCGCATTATCCAGCACGGGTAACCGCACCAGATCACGGGGAGGGTAAGCCTTTTCATGACGGCACAAACTTTCTGCTGCCAGCACTTCCAGCGAAACGCCCTTAATACGACTTGCCGTGCCGTTAAAACACCATCTAATGACATCCTCACCCAGCCCCACGGCCTCGAAAATTTGCGCACCCTTGTAGGAATGCAGGGTAGAAATACCAATTTTCGCCATCACTTTAAGCATGCCTTTACCTACCCCTTTACGGTAGGCGGCAACGATGTCATCGTCGTTGTAATGTTCTTTATCCAGTAAACCATCGCGCTGTGACTGGAATAATGCTTCAAAGGCAAGATAGGGGTTAATTGCATCGGCACCATAGCCAATCAGCAGGCAGTGGTGATGGACTTCACGCGCCTCGCCCGTTTCCAGCACGATACCAATACGCGTGCGCTCCTGATTTTCCACCAGATGATGATGCACTGCGCCCGTGGCCAGCAAAGTACTAACGGCGACACGCTCAGCACTCATATTGCGGTCAGATAATAGAATCAGGCTATAACCTTCAACAATCGCCTGGCTCGCCTGCGTACAGATTTCATCAAGCCGTTTTGACAAACCCACGTCGGCTTCCACTTTGGGGTAGGTAATATCAATAACTTTTGTCTTCCAGCCACGATAATCCAGGTGCCTTAAGGCTGCCAGTTCTTCATTCGTTAGAATCGGGTGAGGTACGCATAAACGGTGCCCGTGCTGCTCGGTGGTTTCCAGCAGATTACCCTCCGGGCCAATATAACATTCCAGTGACATCACCACTTCTTCACGAATTGAATCAATGGCCGGATTAGTCACCTGGGCAAACAGTTGTTTGAAGTAGTCATAAATCATCCGTGGTTTATCCGACAGACAGGCCAACGCGGCATCATTGCCCATTGAACCCACCGGATCACGTAACTCACACACCAGTGGCAACAACATAAACTGCATGGTTTCAATGTCGTAACCAAAGGCCTGCATACGTGGAATAATTGTTTCCGGCTCGAAACCGTGCGCTTCTTTATCACAGCCCAGATCAGCCAGTTTAATTTCCTGGTTCTGTAACCACTGTGCATAGGGGCGACGCGTTGAAAAATCCTTCTTCAGCACTTCATCTGGAATTAATTCACCCTTATCGAAATCGATCAGAAACATTTTTCCCGGTTGCAAACGACCTTTAAATTTAACCTCAGCAGGGTCAACATCAACCACGCCCACTTCCGATGCCATAATGACCCGATCATCATGAGTGAGGTAGTAGCGACTGGGGCGCAAACCATTACGATCAAGCACCGCCCCAATGCAATTCCCATCGGTAAACGCGATGGAGGCTGGCCCATCCCAGGGTTCCATCAGAGTAGAATTAAACCGGTAAAAAGCTTTTTTTGCCGGCTCCATGTTTGCATCCGACTGCCAGGCTTCCGGCACCATTAACATTATCGCTTCCGGCAAACTACGACCGGACATCAGTAAAAACTCCAATACATTATCGAAGTTTCCCGAATCAGAACAGTCATCTTCGGCAATGGGGAAGAGCTGCTCTATCGGGCAGTCAAAATCATCACATGCAACCACACCCTGACGCGCAGTCATCCAGTTTTTGTTGCCTAATAGAGTATTAATCTCTCCGTTATGGCTCATGTAACGGTTGGGCTGAGCCCGATCCCAGGATGGAAAGGTATTGGTGCTGAACCGTGAATGCACCATTGCAATGTGCGAAGCGTAATCAGCATCCTGTAAGTCCAGGTAAAAAGTTTTTACCTGAAGTGCGTTGAGCATACCTTTATAAATAATGATGTGTGGCGATAACGAACAGATATAAAAAAGTTTTGCCTGCGACATGGCGGCTTCCGAGCGCAGCAGGTGGGTGCTACGTTTACGGATAATATATAGCTGGCGCTCAAAATCCCTGCCTTCAACATCGATCGCCTCAATATATAATTGCAGTATAACCGGCTGCGATAAGCGGGCAGTTGGGCCAATATTCGCCCCATCGGTATCCACGGGGACTTCACGCCAGCCCAAACACTTTTGCTTCTGCTCAGCGATCACTTTTTCAACGGTTTCAATGCACTGCTGACGTTGATTTTTATCCGTGGGTAAAAAAATATTACCTGCTGCATACAAACCGGCAGCAGGCAAATCCACGCCCAGACTTTGCTTCGCCACTTTAAGACAAAACGCATGTGGCATCCCGGTTAAAATGCCAGCACCATCACCTGTTGTTGGTTCACAGCCACAACCACCGCGATGCTCCATGCGTTGCAGCATAATTTCAGCGTCCACAACAATCTGATGACTGGGCTTACCTTTAATCTGCGCAACAAAACCGACACCACAACTGTCTTTTTCAAATACCGGGTCGTACAAACCCTGTTTTTCCGGCAACCCATACCGAGGCAAACGGGACTCATGCTTTAGTCTTTCTTTATTGCTCATACTCAAACCCACTATCTTCCACAACGGCTTTACACACAGCTGACGACAAACCAGCCGCATCGGCTGTAAAGCGTATAAATGCTTAAAATAAAATCAGATAACCCATTGCTGCCAGGCACGCCATATTACGGCAAAGCTGGACAACACAAATGCCGGACAAGGCCGCCTATTTTATCGAATTTCACCGCCCCTGACCAGCTTTCTAACGCATCCGGGGCACAATGCCAAAGTTGCGCGGTTGCCGGATTACCTGCACCATAATTACCCCGCAACGAGCAATTACCAAAATACACGGAAAAACACGGGTTATTTTTTTGACTCTGTACCATAGTACGAAAGCTAAACTACGCTTAGATTCAAATACCGGAGAGCCCCCATGTTAGCCACAATATCAATGCCGACTACAATCAGGTTACATCACCAAATACCAGCCAATAACCTTCCTGCCAGCGGGTTATCCTCCATCCAGACAATAAAAATTTTGCCGTGGTTATTAACGCTATTAATATTATGGACCCCTCCATCAATGGCAGGTTTTCTTGACCTGTCACCACAGCCACTCCCCTATGCGGCACCGGATGCCCCGTTTATCTCTCAGGGAAAAACCCATTCGCTCGCGGAATACAAAGGCCAAAAAGTGATGCTGTGGTTATTTTCTACCTGGTGCCACACCTGTATTGCCGGCGTTAAAGCCCTGCAGGAAAAACAGGCTATCTGGAATAAAACCGGGCTGGTGGTACTCGCCATTCGCAACTATAACAATGGTGGTTATGCCGGGCCCAGTATCTCCACCTTCATGAAAAAAATTGCACCACAATTATTACATCACCAGAGCTGGGTAAATGGTGAGGCAACAAAAATCATGCAGCAGGAAATGAACCAGAAAAGATTCCCGGATATTTATTACTTGATTGATAAGGCCGGCTTTGTCCAGGTTGTCAGTACGGCACCAACGGCAACCATGAACAAAATTCTAAAATTTGCCCAGGGTACGCCCAGATGAGCACTATCACCATTGCATTAAAAACAGTCCTTGTCATGCGCACTTATCAGTGGCTTACCGGCATTAGCTTCCTGCTGTTTCTACTCCTGTATCTCATTACTTTACCGGCCTCCTTTACCGGCGGCTACATCAGTCTTCAGGCATTTAAATATTTAACCCCTCGCCTGGTAGGGTTTTCTGTATTAATGGCAACATTAGTTGCTTTGCTTATACCGCTGATTATTTATTTAATCAAACGAGGGCAGAAAAGCAGTAAATCTTCTGCCGCAGGGGGAATACTGGTTGGCCTGCTCGCGCCAATGTTATGCTGTTCTCCATTGCTCCCCATCCTGCTTGGGTTTATTGCCGCGCTGTTACCTTCATTAGGCGGTAGTTTTGGCATTCAGATACAGGGATTTATCGCCACCCACCAGACCATGCTGTTTAGCGCCGCAAGTCTGCTGCTTGTATTTGCGCTATACCAGAATGCAAAAAAAGTGGTTAGCAGCGTGCAGTGTAAGATATAAGTATCCGTACTATTTTAAACAAACCTCTAACCAGTGTTTAAAAAATTTTTCCGCATTACGCTGCAAGCTCGCCGCATACTTTTCACTGTCTGCGCGTAACGCTGCCACTGAAATGCCCTGGGTATCATGGATTTCACCCGTATGACCGATATACCAGCGCTCCAGCCCATCAGCCGTTACTTCGGGGTGAAATTGCAGCGCCAGGCAGCGATTGCCCACTAAAAATGCCTGATTTTCAAACCGCTGACTGGAGGCCAGCGCGATTGCATGCGGCGGCATATCAAAGGTTTCGCCATGCCAGTGAAGCATCTGTGTACTGGCTTCATCCAGCCACTGCAACCCCACCTGCCTACCCCGATCATTCACCTGCAAACCATACCAGCCAATTTCTTTTTGCTGCCCCGAGTAAACCTTTGAACCCAACGCTTTTGCCATTAACTGCGCCCCCAGACAAATCCCCAGGGTGGGTTTATCCGCGGTAAGACGCTGCTGCAGCAGATCAATTTCAGTTTGCAAAAAGGGGTATTCGACGACCTCGTTGACGCTAATGGGGCCGCCCAATATCACCAATAAATCATCCGACAATGCAGCCACGGACGTTAGCTCATCCCGTCCCGCTTCCAGATAGCTGATCTCAGCACCCAGGGCGATCAATATTGGCGTAAAACTGCCGAGATCTTCAAAAGCGAGATGGCGAATAACAGTGACTTTCATTTGTGCTACCTAAATTTCCTACCTGATACAAACAGGTATCACTACAGATACAGTTTCGATAGCGTACAATAACACCTTTTCAACCGGATCATTACTCCCGCAAATGTCTAACGTCTTGCACAGCTCTCATATCAAAAGTCTGCCGTTGTTACATAAAGGCAAAGTTCGTGATATTTATGATATAGACAACCAGCATATGCTGATCGTTACCACCGACCGTATTTCAGCCTTTGATGTGGTAATGCCAACCGCGATCCCAGGTAAAGGCGGCATTCTCAATGAGGTTACACAATTCTGGCTCCAGAAGCTCGCCCACATTGTTCCCAACCATCTCAGTGAGCTAAAACTCGAAACAGTTTTGACTGACGAAAACGAGCTCGCCGAAGTCGCCAACCATGCGCTGGTGGTTAAAAAACTAAACCCATTACCCATTGAAGCGATTGTGCGCGGCTACGTGATTGGCTCAGGCTGGAAGGATTACCAGGCAACCGGGGCGATTTGTGGTTTAAAGTTGGCGAGTGGACTGAAATTAGCCGATAAACTGCCTGCGCCAATCTTTACACCGTCAACAAAAGCGGCGCCTGGCGCACATGATAAAAATATTGACTATACTCAAACCCAGGCGCTGTTAGGCAAAGATATTGCACAACAGGTAAAGCAGATCAGTTTACAGCTGTATCAGCAGGCCGCCGATTACGCATTAAAGCGCGGCATCATTATTGCTGATACCAAGTTTGAATTTGGCCTTGATGGAAATAACCGGTTAGTACTGATTGATGAAGTGCTCACGCCCGATTCCTCACGCTTTTGGCCAGTTAAGCAATACCAGCCGGGGAATAGCCCGGTAAGTTTTGATAAACAGTTCGTGCGCGATTATCTCGAAACACTAGACTGGAATAAAACCGCCCCCGGTCCTGAACTACCAGATGAAATTGTGATGCAAACCGCAGAAAAATATAATGAAGCCAAAACACGGCTTCTGGGAGGCTGATTGAATTGCCTGATCGCCTCCATTTATAATTGTTTTTAAATAGTCAGGAGTCACAGTCAATGCAGGGTATTTTTATAACCGGTACAAACACCGATGTAGGTAAAACGTATATTGGTACCCATATTGCAAAACAACTCATACAAAAAAACATCACCGTCATTCCACGCAAACCCATCGAAACGGGCTGTGAAAAAGTGAACGGCAAACTTGTCCCACGAGACGCACTGGCGTTACATAACGCCGCCGACTATGATGGTGATCTGGCCGAAGTTTGCCCCTACCGTTTTGAACCACCCATTTCGCCTGTACGCGCAGCACATCTTGTCGAGGCAGCGCTAACCACGAAACAACTGGCGGGCATCTGCCGAAGCGGAAGTGAGCAGGGCTTTGTAATGGTCGAAGGCGCAGGCGGCTTTTATTCACCCCTGGCAGAAGATGGTCTCAATGCTGACCTGGCAGTCGCTTTACAATTACCCCTGTTATTAGTCGCCGACGACAAACTGGGAGTGCTTAATCAGGTACTGCTTAGCGTAGAAGCAATACGGCTGCGCGGACTGCAACTGCTGGCCGTGGTTTTAAATACCACGCAGGAACGACAGCAGGACGACACTGATAATGCTGCGGATTTACGCGAGCATCTCGATTGTTCGATCTTCTCCATCGCCTACAGTCAGGATGGCAGCAGTATACTGCCTGATGCATTAATCAGCTCACTGCTAACACTGCCCCAGGTAGTCTATGTCAACGCCGCAGGCTAAATACAAGCATGATCAACTCACGCCAATTAATTCAACCTTAAAGACCAGTGTCGCGTCAGGAGGAATAACACCGCCTGCGCCATGCTCACCGTAACCCATATCCGCAGGAATGGTCAATTTACGGGTTCCACCCGTCTTCATCCCGGCAACACCCTGATCCCAGCCAGCAATTACCTGACCCGCGCCCAGCTTGAAGCTAAATGTCTGTTCGCGATCATGGCTTGAGTCAAACTGAGTCCCATCGGTTAACCAGCCGGTGTAATGTACCTCAACAGTCTGACCTGCAACGGCTTCATCACCCTCACCCACTACTTGATCTTCAATTTCTAATTCAGCCATACGTTACCTCTAAAAATAATTCATTTTCAGCTTTAGTAAAAGCTGTATTCAACATTCAGAGGCATTAAATACCCCTGACTTATTCAGTCAGATACCTGCCTTCAGCCAGAGTAGTTACCCGCCATTGTTTCCAGTGAAATGGGGGTGATTTTAGATGCATTACCCGCTGAACCAAAGACCTCGTAACGCGCCTTACAAATTTCTTTCATACCCTTAGTCGATTCTTTAAGAAATTTACGGGGGTCGAAGTTTGAAGGGTTCTCTATCAGATGCTTACGAATAGAACCCGTGGATGACATACGTAAATCCGTATCAATATTCACTTTACGAACACCGTTTTTAATCCCCTCAACAATTTCTTCAACAGGAACACCGTAAGTTTGTCCCATATCACCACCGTATGAGTTAATGATTTTCAACCACTCCTGTGGCACCGAGGATGAGCCATGCATAACCAGATGCGTATTCGGAATACGCGCATGAATTTCTTTAATTCGATCAATACGTAAAATTTCGCCATCAGGCTCTTTGGTAAACTTGTAGGCACCATGTGAAGTACCAATAGCAATTGCTAAAGCATCAACACCGGTTTGTGCAACAAAATCGGCGGCTTCTTCAACCCCTGTCAGCAGCATATCCAGATCCAGTTTACCTTCAGCGCCATGACCATCTTCCTCACCCATTTCACCCGTTTCAAGTGAACCCAGACAACCTAATTCGCCTTCCACCGATACTCCACCCGCGTGTGCCATTTTTACAACTTCTCTGGTGACACTAACGTTGTACTCAAAAGAAGATGGTGTTTTCATATCCGCCATTAAAGAACCATCCATCATCACTGAACTGAAGCCTGACTGGATAGAACGCAAACAAACCGCCGGCTCGGAACCATGATCCTGATGCATTACCACAGGAATATGTGGATACATTTCTATTGCCGCACTAATCAGATGACGCAAAAATGGCTCGCCTGCATAAGCACGCGCACCGGCGGAACCCTGCATAATAACCGGGCTGTCAGTTTCATCAGCCGCCTGCATAATGGCATGCACCTGCTCCATATTGTTAACATTAAACGCCGGCATACCATAATTATTTTCTGCGGCATGATCCAGTAACTGTCTCATTGAAATTAGCGCCATTCGAGCTCTCCTGTACTTAAATAAAATTGCTTAGTAAAAACGTAAGCCTAATAAAAAAAAATAATAAAACCGGTTGTGGGTTTGCGTGATTCGAAACTTAATTTACGGTAACTATTTTCATCGTATTACTGCCCCCGCCTTGATCACCCAGCATATCACCGCGGGTAATGATAACGCTATCACCCGAGCTGGCGATATGCCTGCTTTTCAGCAGATCGACAATACCTTCGGTCACATGATAACGAGCTATCTTATCAAACTCCACTCTTACCGGATAAACACCTCGGTATAAAGTCACCTTACGTAAAGTTCCACGCCGCGGCGTGAGTGCATAAATAGGAATGCCTGAACTAATACGTGACATCCACAACACGGTTGCACCAGACTCTGTCAATGACGCAATGGCATCAGACTTAAGGTGATTAGCAGTATACATTGCTGCCATCGCAATCGCTTCATCCACTCGACCAAAGACAAGGTCAACACGATGGTCAGAAACCATTGCCACACGCTCTCGCTCCGCATGTTCACAAATACGACCCATTGCGGCAATTACTTTTGACGGATATTTCCCCACTGCTGTTTCACCGGAAAGCATAACCGCATCGGTACCATCAAGCACCGCGTTGGCAACATCAAAAACTTCCGCACGCGTTGGAATCGGGTTTTCTATCATCGACTCCATCATCTGTGTCGCCGTAATCACCACACGATTTCGACTTCTGGCATTTCGAATCAGGCTTTTCTGCAACGCGGGTAATTCAGCATCGCCCATTTCCACACCCAGATCGCCACGCGCAACCATAATGACATCAGATGCATCAATAATTTCATCAATATTTCTAATGGCTTCGGCGCGTTCAATTTTTGTAACGATACTGGCATCACCGCCCGCCTCGCGTACCAGTCTACGGCACTGGTGCACATCATCTGCGGTGCAGGCAAAAGACAGCGCCATAAAATCGACTTCCATCGCCACTGCTGCTTTTAAGTCCTGGCGATCCTTATCCGTTAGCGCCGGCGCAGATAAACCGCCCCCTTTAAGATTAATGCCTTTATTGTTCGACAACACGCTGGTGTAAACAACCGTACAATGAATTTCTGCGCCCGCAATCTTCTCAACGATTAATTCAACACGACCGTCATCAAGCAATAAGACATCACCTGCCTTAACATCTCCAGGCAAGTCTTTATAGGTAATACCAACACGCTCTTCATTCCCTGCATTTTTATCCATAGCCGCATCAAGAATAAAGGCCTCACCTTTAATTAATTGAACTGCACCTGCCTTAAATTTATGGGTGCGTATTTTGGGTCCCTGCAAATCAGCCAGTATACTAACGATACGGCCACTTTCATCACTGCACTGGCGAATTAAGTCAACACGGTGGCGCTGTTCTTCATGTGTTCCATGGGAAAAGTTCAGTCGAAATACATCAACACCGGCACGGATCATCTCCATAATAACTTCATATGAACTGGATCCGGGTCCAAGTGTGGCAACAATTTTTGTTCTACGCATGGTTAGTTTTTATAACCTGGGGATTTATGACTAATTATTTACTGTATCAGTTTGGCTGTTTTTACTTTAATGGGCAAAAAGCGTGGCCAGCCACCCCACGCACCCATACATCAGTTATTCAGCTGCCCGCTTTTCAAGCATCTCAACAGCCGGCAGTTTTTTACCTTCGAGAAACTCCAGAAACGCACCGCCACCTGTCGAAATATAGGACACTTGATCTGCAATATCGTATTTATCAACGGCTGCCAGCGTATCACCACCACCCGCAATCGAAAACGCATCCGACTCAGCAACGGCCATTGCAATACGTTTGGTGCCCTCACCAAACTGATCAAATTCAAACACGCCAACCGGCCCATTCCAAACAATGGTACCCGCATTTTTAAGCACTTTCGCTAATGACTCGGCACTTTCAGGACCAATATCAAATATCATGTCGTCATCCGTCACGTCGGCTACTTTTTTCAACGTAGCGGTCGCTGTTTCGGCAAATTCTTTGGCACAGACGACATCAGATGGTACGGGGATAGACGCATCATTTTCTACTGCCGCGACAGTCAGCCTTTTCGCTGTTTCAACAAGATCAGCCTCGTACAGTGATTTACCTACATTGTGCCCGGCAGCCGCAATAAATGTATTTGCAATACCACCACCAACAATTAACTGATCAACAATTTTTGAAAGCGACTCAAGTACCGTTAATTTCGTCGACACTTTAGAACCACCAACAATCGCAACCATCGGCCGAGACGGATTATCCAGTGCTTGCCCAAGCGCTTCCAGCTCACCCGCTAATAGCGGCCCGGCACAGGCCGTTGGTGCAAACTGACCCACACCATGTGTAGAAGCCTGCGCCCGATGTGCAGTGCCAAACGCATCCATCACATAGATATCACACAATGACGCATATTGATGGGATAAGGTGTCGTTATTTTCTTTCTCACCAACATTAAAACGGACATTTTCCAGCAACGCCACTTCACCATTATTTAGCTGTGGCGCTACGCTCAGGTAATCCTTTATTAACGCAACGTCTTTACCCAGCAGGTTGGCAAGATGTGTTGCCACTGGTTGCAGAGAAAACTCATCCGCCTGCTCACCTTCTGTAGGTCGTCCCAGATGGGACATCAACATAACTTTTGCGCCAGCTTTTATGCACAGTTCAATTGTTGGTATGGAAGCACGAATACGCTTGTCACTGGTGACTTTACCGTCTTTTATGGGCACGTTTAAATCCTGACGAATCAATACGCGTTTACCGGACAGATCCAGATCAGTCATTTTAATGACAGACATTGGGCAACCTCCTAAATTCATTATCACTTGAAAAAATATGTTTTGTTAAGTAACGCCTGGCTTTTTATTTAACAAAATATACTTAAATAATTCGCCCGCCTGGAAAAATGTTACTACTCAGGCGGGCGAATATCCTTACTAAACTTCACCAACGTTTATTTGCAACCGTTAACCGTGAAGTTAAACAGCAAATACCTAGTTAGCTGCAACGTACTCAACAAAGCGCATCATGTTACAGGTGTAACCGTACTCGTTGTCATACCATGCAACCACTTTCACAAAGGTATCATCTAATGCAATACCCGCTCCAGCATCAAAGATTGATGAGAAGCCAACGCCACGGAAATCGGTTGAAACCACTTTTTCATCGGTATAAGCCAGCGTTTTACTCATACTACCTGTTTCAGCCGCCGCTTTCATTGCTGCACAAATTTCTTCGTACGAGGCACCTTTTTCCAGCTCAATCGTCAGATCAACAACCGAGACATCAGAGGTTGGCACGCGGAAAGCCATACCTGTTAGCTTCCCGTTTAGCTCAGGCAACACCACACCAACAGCTTTTGCTGCACCTGTCGACGATGGGATAATATTTTCTAAAATACCACGGCCACCACGCCAGTCCTTCTGGGATGGGCCGTCAACAGTTTTCTGAGTTGCCGTCGCTGCATGAACGGTAGTCATCAGACCACGTTTAATGCCCCAGTTGTCATTTAATATTTTAGCGACTGGAGCTAAACAGTTGGTGGTGCAGGATGCTGCGGAAACAATGGCCTGACCGGCGTATGTTTCATGGTTAACGCCATAAACAAACATCGGTGTGCTGTCTTTGGAAGGGGCCGACTGCACAACTTTTTTTGCACCTGCGTCAATATGTTTCTGGCAGCTTTCTTCAGTCAGGAAAAAACCAGTTGAATCAATAACGATGTCCGCACCAACGTCCGCCCATTTCAGATTGGCTGGGTCGCGCTCAGCAGTCAGGCGAATTTTCTTACCATTAACAATCATTGCACCAGGCTCAGTAGAAACTTCGCCTTTGAAGCGACCATGAACTGAATCGTACTTCAGCATATATGCCAGGTAATCCGCTGCGAGCAAGTCGTTAATACCAACGATTTCAATATTCTCAAACTCATTATATACCGCACGGAAAATCATGCGTCCAATACGGCCAAAACCGTTAATACCAACTTTAATAGCCATAATTATCTCTCCAGGTCAAAAATTAAAAATAAATCAAAAAGCGGTTACCACGAAGGCCGCAACGAGCTCAAAAAAATAACGTACTATTTAATTTAGCTTTTTTGCGACCTTCGCAACGAATGTTTATAATCTTTTACTTTTATACAACGCTATCGATTGTTTTCACAACATTTTCGACAGTGAAACCAAAGTGTTTAAATAACTGACCAGCGGGTGCTGATTCACCAAATGTTGACATCCCAACAACTGCACCGCTGATGCCTACATATTTCCACCAGCCGTCCATAATCGCCGCTTCAACCGCGACACGCGCAGTCACTGCAGCAGGTAATACTGATTCTTTATAGGCCGCATCCTGCGCTTCAAATTGATCCACCGATGGCATCGAAACAACCCGTACTTTTTTATCCGAAGCGTCTGCTGCGGCAACTGCAAGGCCCACTTCAGAGCCGGTTGCAATCACAATAGCATCCGGCGTACCGGCTGTATCTTTCAGGATATAACCGCCTTTTGCAACATTGGCAATGGTGGCGTTATCGCGCTGCTGGAACGGCAAGCCCTGACGCGAGAAAATCAGTATCGTGGGGCCATTCTTGTTTTCAATCGCATGTTTCCATGCAATTGCTGTTTCCACCGTGTCACAGGGCCGCCATACTGACATCCCAGGAATCATCCGCAGTGTTGGAATCTGCTCGACAGCCTGGTGTGTCGGACCATCTTCACCCAGACCAATCGAGTCATGCGTATAAACAAAGATGGAACGAATTTTCATTAGTGCAGCCATGCGTAATGCATTCCGCGCATATTCAGAAAACATCAGGAAAGTTGCGCCGTAAGGCATCAAGCCACCATGCAGCGTAACGCCATTCATGATTGCGCTCATACCGAACTCACGCACACCGTAAGAAATATAATTGCCCGTAAAATCCATTTCACTGGAACCATTATTATCATTAATTCTGACGCTCTTATCATTAAAGGTGTTATTCGAGGGAGTCAGATCAGCAGAACCGCCAAGGAATTCTGGCAATAATGGCGCATAACCATTCAATGCCTCTTTTGAAGCGACTCGAGTGGCAGGTGATGCGGCCTTTTCATTCACCGATGCAATAAATTTTTCTGCTTCTGCGGCAAAATTCGCAGGTAGATCGCCTGCCATACGCCGCTCAAATTCGGCAGCTTCGACAGGGAAGGCGGATTGATAAGCGGCGAATTTCTCGCTCCATGTAGACTCTGCCGCACTGCCGCTTGCTTTTGCACTCCAGGCAGCATAAATATCATCAGGAATAACAAAGGGCGCATAATTCCAGTTCAGATTTTTGCGGGTTGCTGCAATTTCATCAGCCCCCAACGCTTCACCATGCACATGATGACCGCCTTCTTTATTCGGCGCGCCTTTACCAATAACGGTTTTACAGCAAATTAATGAGGGTTTATCTGTTGCCGCAATGGCTTCCTGCGTTGCTTTTCGTATTGCCTCGGCATCATGACCATCCACATTCGCGACGACATGCCAGCCGTAAGCTTCAAATCGTTTGGGAGTATCATCTGCAAACCAGCCATCAACATTGCCATCAATTGAAATGTCGTTATCATCATAGAAACAGATTAATTTACCCAGGCCGAAAGAGCCAGCCAGTGAGCAGGCTTCGTGCGATATGCCTTCCATTAAACAACCGTCACCGAGGAAAACATAGGTTTTATGGTCAACAATCTCGTGGCCATTTTTATTAAATTGTGCCGCCATGACTTTTTCTGCCAGTGCCATACCCACCGCATTGGTCAAACCCTGCCCCAGAGGACCGGTGGTGGTTTCAACGCCAGCGGTGTAACCGTACTCCGGATGACCCGGGGTTTTTGAATGCAACGAACGGAAGCCTTTCAGATCATCAATCGTCAAAGCATATCCGGTCAGGTGTAACAATGAATAAATCAACATCGAACCATGGCCATTTGATAAAACAAAACGATCACGATCTGCCCATTTAGGGTTGTCTGGATTGTGCTTCATGAAGTCGTTATATAGAACTTCTGCGATATCGGCCATCCCCATCGGGGCACCCGGGTGTCCTGAGTTAGGAATTTGAATTGCATCCATGCTCAGGACGCGAATGGCATTGGCTAAGTCTTTACGTGAAGGCATAAGTGCTCTCCGGTTAAGTTTTTAAACTGGTTTATAACCATAAAATTATAACTATAAAAAAGTCACCACAACAAGTGATCCACCACTTGCGAGGTAACAAAAATTCTGCTGAATTCAACCAATAAGCTCGGACTTACCGACACTGCAAAGATGCAGCCAGATGACACACAATTTATCGCGCCCGCTTCATCGAAAGTGGCGTATTTTCCCTTAATTCATTCTAATGAGCAAGTTTCCATTTAATGGAACAGCCAATACTCGGAATCTGCACTTCCGGCCCGCACCCAGTCCGCCCCACTTGCGCCATCGCATCAAACAGATCACGTTTTACTGCCTGCGGCGCAGTTTGCTTGCCACTGGCATCAAGTCGCCCACGATATTGCAACTGTAGATCGGCGTTATAACCGAAGAAATCCGGTGTACAAACCGCGCCATAAGCCCTGGCAACCTGTTGCGTTTCATCCAGTAAATAAGGAAATGGAAAATCAAATTGCTGCGCTACGCGTTGCATATTATCCAACGAATCTTCCTCGTATTCATCGGTATCATTTGACATAATAGCAACGCTATTCAATCCATACTTCATTAATTCGCGCGTATCGCGCACCAATCGATCACGAATGGCCTTAACATAAGGACAGTGGTTACAGATAAACATCACTAGCAGGCCCTTTTCACCCCGGCAGCGCTCCGGCGTCCAGATTTCACCGTCGACTCCCGGCAAAGAAAAAGGCGCGATTACTTTATTAAATTCACACACTGGTGTTTCAAGCGATACCATTTAACTGCCCTCAAAAATTAAACAAGAAATTCATCACACACAATGCCTGTCTTGCAGCATCAATTATATACTGTATCAACACATTCATTCCATACAGCCTGTAATGAATCGATGGCATACGCATAATAAAAATAGCCAGAATATCCTCTCGGATATAACCTTCTGGATTCGGCCAGCAACGCTCTCCACAGCCAGCCTGCACAATTCAATAACCTACCACATTGCCTCAAAACGCCATTACCAACCATTCCAGAACAGTGAATAATAGCGAAAATCATGCCAACTTCGCCTTACACCAACCTCCCTTTTTAGACAAAACTGGTAGGCACGGGGACCACAAACTGATAACATGGCTGATTCGGTAAAATTTAGCTCCAACGGGTAATTATATGTCAGATCCTTTAGTCCAACAGGACAAGCAGTCTCGCCTTAAATCTCTCATTGCCAAAGGCAAGGAGCAAGGCTACCTGACTTATACTGAGGTTAACGACCACCTGCCCGAAGGCATTGTTGACCCCTCTCAGATTGAAGATATAATTAACACAATCAACGACATGGGCATAAAAGTCTGTGAGATTGCTCCCGATGCAGAATCACAGGTTCTCACTGATAACTCGGTGACAGAAGCCGATGATGAAACCACCGACGAAGCCGTTGCCGCACTCGCCTCAATTGAAACCGAGCTGGGCCGAACAACCGACCCGGTACGTATGTACATGCGCGAAATGGGCAGTGTTGAACTGCTCACCCGCGAAGGTGAAATTGAAATAGCCAAGCGCATTGAAGAAGGTCTAAAGCAAATACTGCACGCACTCGCCACCAATCCACGAACCATCGAAAAAATACTCGAAATCTGGGAACGGGTACAGGAGGGCGAAACTCGCCTCAACGAACTTATTGTCGACTTCCACAAAAGCAATGAAGAGCTTGACCGCATGGCAGCAGAAGCCCTTGAACGCGCTGCCAAAGAAGCCGAATTAGCCGCTGCCGGAAAAGCCACACCCAAAGAAGATGTGGTAGATACCGGGCCTGACATCAAAAAAGTCAAAAAAATCTTTATTGTGATTAAACGCACGCATACTCACTGCCTGAATGTTATCGCAAAAAAAGGCAGTACCTCTGCCGAAATAGAAAAAGCCCGCGCCTCGATGTCTGCCGCCTTTCTCGAATTTAAATACCCACCTGTACTGGTTAGCAACCTGACTAAAGAGCTGCATGTCGCGATTAATCGAGTACGCAAACTGGAACGTCACATTCTGGATCTTGCCGTCAACCGCGCACATATGCCACGTAAGACCATGATCAGCACTTTTCCACAGAATGAAGTTGACCTTCAATGGGTTGATAAATACTGCAAAGGACATGAATACTCGGAAAAACTAAAACAACTTGCTCCTGACATTAAAATCACCCAGCAGAAACTCAGGATCACCGAAACAGAATACGGCCTGACCATTTCGAACATCAAAGAAATTAACCGTAAGATGTCGATAGGCGAGGCCAAAGCGCGGCGTGCAAAAAAAGAAATGGTGGAGGCCAATTTACGCCTGGTCATCTCAATCGCGAAAAAATACACCAATCGCGGCCTGCAATTTCTCGATTTAATTCAGGAAGGCAATATCGGCTTGATGAAAGCCGTTGATAAATTCGAATATCGCCGTGGCTACAAGTTTTCAACTTATGCAACCTGGTGGATACGCCAGGCAATTACCCGCTCCATTGCTGATCAGGCCCGCACCATCCGCATTCCCGTCCACATGATTGAGACCATCAACAAACTCAACCGCATCTTTCGTCAGATGCTACAGGAAATGGGGCGCGAACCTACACCGGAAGAATTGGCAGAAAAAATGGAGATGCCAGAAGATAAGGTACGCAAAGTGCTTAAAATTGCCAAAGAACCTATCTCGATGGAAACGCCTATTGGCGATGACGAAGACTCACACCTTGGTGACTTCATTGAAGACATCAATATTATGGCACCAATGGAATCAGCAACCAGTGAATCCCTACGTGAATCAACCCGTGAGATACTCACTACCCTAACCGCTCGCGAATCAAAAGTACTCTGCATGCGCTTTGGTATCGACATGAATACTGATCACACACTGGAGGAAGTCGGCAAGCAATTTGATGTTACTCGTGAACGCATCCGCCAAATCGAAGCCAAAGCCCTGCGTAAACTCCGCCATCCAAGCCGTGCAGAAAATTTGCGCAGCTTTCTCGGTGATAACGAAGAACAATAATTTGCAATCTATGCAGGTTTCACTGGTATCCTGCTAAAAGATGGTTAAAATACGCCTGCCCTGAAAAAAACCTCAGCAGCACATCGAGCTTAACCGACCAAAGAAAAGAAAGCCAAACACAAATATTTAAAAGCGAAGTAACAAAACACCCGTTAAATATTATAAGGGCCTGTAGCTCAGTTGGTTAGAGCATCCGACTCATAATCGGCAGGTCGAAGGTTCAAGTCCTTCCAGGCCCACCATTTTCACCCTTCTCGGCGTTGCCGATCGATAACAGCTTTCCTTGTGATAGTGAAAAACCGCTTATCATGCGGCTTTCAGCCACTGTGTATAGGGGTTCCACCTCGTAACAAAAGCTGCATAGGTTGTCGAATTTGTCAGTTCTTGCTGGTATATATACTAAATCCTACCTTACAAAGCAAAATTTGATAGATTTATTAAACAGTCTAAAGGGATCTATACGAATTATCAGGAAGAAAACGTCTACTCACTTGATATGTAAGCGTTCATTCTAGAACGCTATTACCCCACCCTATCCAAATCCGATTTCAAAAAATTATTCCCATATTTTTCTTTCCAGTTTTTTGGCGTATGCTCATCGACTTTTGATGTGCAAGGCAAACTGACGCGCTGTAAAACATCAGTAAGATAAATATCTGGATTGATACCCTGCATTTTGCACGATACAATCAAGCTTTGAATATCGAGGTGATGGGGCTGTTGGGGTTTCTGGCGCTGCTGCATACCGGGATGCCGACTTGAGAACAGACCGCCTTCAGGCTGGAAGGCTACACCATAATGACTAATGACTAATCATTACGTATAATACGCACATTAATTTATAACTCCGTGAAATTATCATGGTTTTACCGCATTTCGACTGCCAGTCCATGATAGCTAATGGCTCAATCTTTTTGCAAGTTGGAATTTACCAGTAATTAAGGATACGAATGACTTCAAGCGCCCCCGCAGATAAAAATAACACAGCAGAAAACGTCTTACAGCCTATTATCTACGGGGTATTACCTGATCAAACAGGTAATGAAATAGACCTGGGTGAATTATTTTCCCGGTTAATAAGCCAGTGGCGGCTAATCCTGGCAGTTACGGTTGCTGGTTCTCTGCTGGCGGTATTACTGGCGTTACTGCTGCCAAAAATTTATCAACCGGCCGTTACCCTGTCGTTACCTACTGCGGGAGATATTGCACCGATTATCAATGTCAACGCCGTCCTTGGCGGCAATTCGATAACCGCAGCGACAAAGGCAAAGTTGCGGGATCATTTTAGTGACAGACAGATGTCAGTCATTAAGACACTTCTGGGTGGTAATAATGCAATACCTGCAACACCTCAGGAGGTATTCAATCGCTACTTTAATCAACTTCGTTCGGATAAAGTATTAGAAAAATATATAAATGAAAAACATTATTGGAAAAAACTTTATCCTGATAGTGAGAAACCCGTATCAATCCTGTTTGCCAGGTTGCTGAAAAGGAAGACTGTCGAAACACTTGAAGCCAAGCCGCAAGTTAAAGGCAGCTATATTAAAAACCCACAAAGAGTAAAAATCAGTCTGCAGGTAAAAGATGAAGCAACAGGGGTCAGTTTATTGAATGGTTACGCCAATTTTGTTAATGATCAGTTGATTACAAATTTTCAGACTAATGCGAAGAAAATTATTGAGGGTAAAGTAAAAACACTTAGCGATCGTATTGCGACGCAAAGAGAACAGGCACTGCAGGCGAGATTGCTGACGATAAAAAAAATGGAACATGAAAATGCCAAAAAAATTGCCCAGTTACAGGAACAGATTAC
>VAOW01012305.1_pt1 | contig 30944 bp, 41 predicted proteins | sample 3393921 | NCBI WGS metagenome assembly VAOW01 (sample SAMN08290428, study PRJNA428436) | hydrothermal vent metagenome | isolation source: Deep-sea hydrothermal vent chimney | place: Indian Ocean: Southwest Indian Ridge | depth 2742 m m | reverse complement strand
TTACCGTCTCAATATCCTTAGAAGGCAGGTAAGAGTATTCATCTATGCACAGTACTATATCACTCTTCCTTTTTTTCAACTGCCTCATTATAGTGTCTACCCAGCTATCTACTGCTCCAACAGAAAACTTTAAGACTGTTTGAATTATAATATTCTAGGAGGAGTGCTAACATGGAAAGCGTAAACCACATATCGAAAGATATTGCAGAAAATCCTATTTTTTTACTACATGATGATTCAAAAATACTTAGATACACAAAATCGATTTGCCCAGAATGTCTATCAGTAGGAAAAGTTAATATTTTAAATGCAATAGTCTATGAAAAAGACAATAAAATTTTTATTAAAAAACAATGCAAGATGCATGGAAACTTCGAAGAGATTTACTGGGGAGATGCAGAGCTTTATCACAGCGCAGAGAAGTTTGCTAATACAGGATTGAAAATTCTAAATCCCAATGTCTCCAATCCAAGGAAAAGCTGCCCCACCAAATGTGGACTTTGTGAAGAGCATGAGAGCCATACAGGTCTAGCAAATGTTGTGGTCACAAACAGGTGCAACCTGAACTGCTGGTACTGTTTCTTCTATGCAAAAGAAGGAAGCAGAATTTATGAGCCAGATATGGAAACTATAAGGAAGATGTTCAGGGTTTTAAGGAAAGAAAAACCAGTAGCTACAGAGGCTGTTCAGATTACAGGAGGAGAGCCCACTCTAAGAGATGACCTCATTGATATAATAAAAACTGCCAGAGAAGAGGGATTTATGAACATCCTTCTCAATACCAATGGAATAGAAATTTCACGAAACCCTGAGCTTGCAGAGAGGGTTAAAAAAGCTGCAAATGGTGGTCATGTTATACTCTACATGAGCTTTGATGGTATAAGTAGAAAGACAAATCCTAAAAACTATTATGAAATTCCAAGAGTAATCAAAAATGCAAGGAAAGCAAATCTGAATATTGTGCTTGTTCCGACTATAATAAAAGGAGTAAATGACCATGAAATTGGAGATATTATCAAATTTGCTCTGGCAAATAATGATGTTATAAGAGGTGTTAACTTTCAACCAGTTTCCCTTGTTGGAAAAATGCCCAGAGACGAAAGAGAAAGAAGGAGGATTACAATTCCAGATGTGATAAAGAGGATAGAGGAGCAGACCGGAGGAGCTGTCGCCAGAAGTGACTTCTTCCCTGTCCCCAGCACAGCAATACTGACAGAATTTATGGAAGCTCTATTCAATACTCATAAATATCGCCTCTCAACCCACTTTGCATGCGGTATGGCAACCTATGTATTTATAGATAATGACAGTATAGTATCTCTCCCCACATTCTTCGATTTGAAAGGATTTTTTGATTACCTCCAGGAACTTGAAGAAGAGGTTAAAGAAAGTAGATTAAACATTGCTGGTAGAGGGATAGCAATTGTAAAGGCTCTCAGAAGAATATCAGAATTTATAGATGAGAAAACAATACCAGAGAACCTTGACCTTAAGAAAATACTTCTGTCGTCTTTCTTCAGAGGTTCCTATCAAGAGTTTGAAGGGATCAATAAAGGTTCCCTGTTTATAGGAATGATGCATTTCCAGGATGCATACAATTATGACATAGATAGAGTCAAGAAGTGCTCAGTTCATTATGCATTACCTGATGGGAGGATAGTACCCTTCTGTGCTTTCAATGTAATCCCAGAGTTATACAGAGACAAGGTGCAGGAGAAGTTCAGTATTGCAGGTGAGGAATGGGAGTATAACACAGGCAAAAAACTCTCAAAGGATAAATATAAACGAGATTTTACAGAAGATGACATTAAAGCAATAGAAAAGTTCTATACAGAATCTCTAAATGAAGTTAAATTATATAGTCATTTAGGTGACTAAGATGATAGGCACGAATGAGTTACTTATAATACTTCTCGTAGTTCTTGTGCTCTTTGGAGGGAATAAACTTCCAGAGTTGGCGAGGAGTGTTGGAAAGGCCAGAGTAGAGTTTAAAAAGGGTATTGATGAAGAAGAGGAAAAGAAGGAAGAAAAGAAGGAAGAAGAAAATGATAGGAAATAGTGAGCTTATAATTATAGCTATTGTAGCCCTTTTACTGTTTGGTCCTGATAAACTTCCAGAGTTAGCCAGAAGCATTGGTAAGGCTTCAGGAGAGTTCAAAAGAGCTTCCAGAGAGGCAGAAAGAGAACTGACTGAAGAGTTTAAAGAAACCAAAGAAAATTTAAACCTTAAAGAAATTGAGACAAAATTCGTAGAAGAGCTAAAAGGTAAAAAGGAATAATTATAGATATCTTCTGATTTTCGAAAGTATAGCAGACTTTGGAAGCGCTCCCACAATCCTGTCAGCTATCTGGCCATTTTTGAATATTACCATAGTTGGTATGCTCATAGCCTTATACTTCATTGCCGACTTTGGATTTTTATCAACATTTATCTTTGCAACCACCAGTTTCCCATGTAAATCTTTCTTTACTATCTCCTCAAGAACTGGTGCAACCATCTTACAAGGAGCACACCAGTCAGCATAAAAATCAACCAGAAGGAGTGGGTACTTCTTCACAGTTTCTTCCAGAGTAGAATCATTTACATAAACAGGTGAATCAGGATATTCCACTCTGGTTCCCTGCTCCGGTTTGGAAGTTCTATTTAACATTTCCTCAAGTTTTTTCTTCTTTATAAGTTCAACTTCATCCATCCTATCACCTCACCAGCTTACCTATAATATTGAGAAGTTCCTGCTTATCTGTATAACCAAAATATACTTAAACAAGCTGAACATTACCATTAAAAAACATCATTGTCGGTGTACCTCTAACCCCATATTTATAAGCCAAAGCAGAGTATTTATCAACATCAATATACACAACATTCAGCTTTCCTGAATATGTTCTCTGCAGCTCATTAATGACAGGTTTTTACATCTTACATGGAGGGCATCATGTAACATAGAACATTGCAAGAATAGGCATTACAGAGTTTAAAAAGCCTGAGATAATTCTGCCTCATACCCTCATGCTTTCTTGCTTCCTGTACATTCAGCTGCCAGAACCAACAGTCTAAGCAGTATAACTATTGCCAGCTTCTTCATATATCTCACCTTCAATTAATTATTTATATATATTAAAGTTATAAATTTAAAGTTGAATTATCAATTAGCATATTCAACTTATTTGAACACATCTGAGGAATTGATATGCTGGAAGCAAAAAGTATAATATGTGCACAGGATCATACTATTGACTTTGTAATGCAGTGTCTGCTTGGCATAAGAGAGATGGAAAGTGAGCTCTACTTTGCTCTGCTCGAAAAGCCAGGTACACCAAATGAACTCAGCGACAGGTTAGAGAAAAGTAGGAGTTTAATTCAGAGAGCTCTCCAGAATCTTGTAGCCTTTGGCTTGGCTTACAGAAAACCTGTTAGAAGAGTTAGAGGAAGGGCTTATGAGTATGCTGCTGTTTCCAAAGATGATGCAAAGAAAATTATGAGAAAAGCACTGAAAGAATGGAGTGACAATATAGAGAAGGCTATTGAAGAATGGTGATAAACCTTAAATTAAAAGCCTAGAAAACTTTTTATCATTCGGTATAGTAGTGATATACAATGACACGGCAGAATGATAGAGAACTTCAGAAGATGAGGGAAGCAATTGATAAAATTGACGAAAAAATAGTCTCTCTTCTAGAGGAGAGACTTAAAATCGCACATGAAGTTGGGAAATATAAAAGGAAGAGGGGTATGAATATTGGAGATTCCTCACGAGAAAAGGAAGTTCTCAGTAGGGTGGAGAAACTTGCCCGTGACCTCAATAAAGACTTTCTGACAGATATATACAGAAGGATAATTCTTGAAAGTAAAAGAGCCCAGAGGCAGGGAAAGATATCAATACTGGGTCCACGTGGCACTTTTTCAGAAGAAGCTGCCTATAGATTTATGACTTCACCAGCTCTTGTTCTTGCCAGAGACCTCGAAGAGATTTTTAATTTTGTTATCAATGGGGAAGTTGAATTCGGCATTATACCCATTGAAAATTCTATCGAAGGTTCTGTACATATTGCCCAAGAGCTTTTAATTAAAAGAGAGGTGAAGGTATATTCAGAAATAATTCTTGAAATAAACCACTGCCTATTAACTCTAGAAGGAGTAAGTTTAAAAGATATTAAAGAAGTTATTTCCCATCCTCAGGCTCTTGCTCAGTGCAAGCAGCTAATAAGAGACCTAGGAACAAAAACAAGAAATGCTCCTTCAACTGCAGATGCTGCTAGAGAAATCAGAACAAAAAAACTTGGAAATTTAGCAGCCATAGCACCTCTTGCCTCTGCAAGGCTCTATAATCTCAAAATACTTAAAGAGAATGTCCAGGATGTAAAAGAAAATAAAACAAGATTTTTGGTAATTTCACAGACAGACCACAAACCCACAGGGAAAGACAAAACATCAATAATTCTCTCTCTCAGGAATAAGCCTGGAGCATTATATGAAACTCTCAAAATCTTTGCAGAAAATGGAATAAATCTAACAAAAATCGAATCAAGACCTTCCAGAAGAGCTCTAGGAGACTATGTGTTTTTTATAGACTTATATGGACACAGGAAGGAGAAGAATATCAAGGAAGTACTTGAAAATCTCAGATTAACTACTTCTTTTTTAAAAGTTCTTGGGAGTTATCCAAGAGTAGAATAGATAGAAATTAACTATTCACTCCTCCTTATCAAAAAACAATTCTCCTTCTTCATATCCATCTCAGGTAACTCCTGCATAGTCTCCTTCAGCTTTTCTGAATTGAGGTTTTCAGCAACCCTTTCAAGAGCTTCAATCTGGTTGTAATCATGCTCAAGAAGAGTTTCTAAGAGAATTGCTGCTCCTCTATAAAAATCCATTTCAACTACCTCACCAGTGTAACTCTGAATATCCCTGACATCACCTCTGAACTTCTCTGCAATGCCCTTCTTGAACTCCGGCACAGCCACGTCATCACATAGCCAGGGAAGCCAGTGAATCATATGTTTATGGAGGAAATCTTTCTGCATATTTAGAAGCTCAATAGCCTTCTCTCTGTTTCCACTCCTCCATGCAGAAACCTCATCATCTATGAGCTTGAGCATAAATTCTATCTCAAGCTTTGCTTCATCTGGCGGAAGATTTCCCTTAGCTTTGAGTATATCATAACCTTCCTTTTCATACAGGCTTTTAACTTCAGCCGTCAGTTCACCCATTATCTGCTTCTCGCTTCTATATACACTCTCGTAACCCGAAAGATAAGGCAAAAGGTCATCATCAAATATAGTAAATCTTTCAGCTTCAATATCCCTATAAAACTTCTCAGGTTTTGTCTCTGCAAAAACCTGATTTATACCTGCAAGAAGTCTGGCAGCCATATCCACCTTTTCATCTTCAAAAAGGTTATCAAAAACAGACAGAACCTTTTTTAAATATTCTCCTTTCTGAACCTCATGAGAAAGTTCTCTGGTAGGCTCTGTAAAAGCCCTGAACATCTGGAAATAAGCATCCCTCCTTAAAGCCTGAACATCTGCATATGCACCCTCATCTTGAGGAAAAAGAGGTTTATGGGCTATATTGGGCTTTTTATCCTCAATAAACTTTACCCAGTGGTCTCTATCCTTTATATTCATTGAATTTATCCAGAATAGATATTTGAACTTCTTAATGAAAGTCTTCCAGTCCCTAGCAAGTTCAGGGTCATAATACCATCTTATATGATCATTTTCTTCAAATATATCTCTAGGTTTGGCTGGCATATTAACACCTCTTATTTAATAAAGTAAGTACATACTTAAACAAATTTAGAAATAGAAAAAATATAAATTAAAAGAGAGTTACTTCTGTTTTAATGTTGATATTGGAAAATCATCATTGGGCATAGCATAAAAAACAGAACCTATCCTGAAAACTCTCCTTTTATCTTTAATATCTGAGATAAATCCTTTCAGGTCTCTGTAATAGCCAAACTTCATTGCCTCAGTGGAACACTTGGTGGAACATGCGCCCCACAAACCTTCATAAACCACTTCTTCAACTTCATCTCTCTTTTCAGCAAGCTTTCTTCCAACAAGTACCTCACCATTCTCATTTACAAGCCTGCCTTTGTCATCCCTCTTAACATTGCCTATCTCATCATAGGCAACAGAGGCAACACCAACATTATCATAAGAATACCTGTGGATTTTCTTAATGTCTTCCCTGACGTATGTCTTCCTGTAATCTACTCTATGCATACAGAAGTCACACTTTATAACCTTACCTGTTTTTGAATCATATTGGGGTGCACCATAGGGACATGCCTGCATACAGCGCTTGCAGCCTATACAGGCTTCGCTGTCCACAAATACAATGCCATCTTTTCCACGCTTCTGCATGGCACCAGTGGGGCATGATTCGACACAGGCTGCAGGTGAACAGTGATAGCAGGGCATTGGCATATAAAGTGTCTTAACTCTTCCATCAACCTTCTTCGGACCTATCTGAATAACTCTTATATTTCTTGGACCCATACCGAGTTCATGCTCCATCTTGCAGGAGGTCTCGCAGGAAAAGCAGCCAATACATCGTTTAATGTCAATAAACATAACAACTGTGCTATCACTGGGCTCCCTCTGGTCAACTTCCTGCATACCATAACCTTCAAAAACCTCTACATTCATTTAACTCTCTCCTTCTCGGGAACTCTATCTATGGGAATACCATTATTATCCCAATCCCTATAAACTGCACTTGCAGGTGAAACAAGTAAGTTGTTAACATCTTTGGCAAAAAAAACAGAACCAACTTCAATGGCTCTTATTTCTCTAATTTTAGTAAGTCCAAATTTCCATGTGTTTGAAGGGGCAATAATAAGTTTTTTAAAATAACTGGGTATGGGCTCTTTAAGCATCGCAGCTACAGTTTTTTTCCTTTTTTCCTGAGATTTTTTACTCTTTACTGATGACGCCAATTCAATGCCTCCTTATAAAAATGAAATCAGCAAATTTTAAAAATAAAAATTTAAAGAGATGGGGGGTTATCCCCTTACTTCTTAACTACAGCCTTGGTTATGTGGGTTACCCTCTCTGGCAGCTTCCCTGGTTTAAGTCTTATTCTCGGTATGAAAAGAGTCTTTTCAGGGAAGGAGTATGCTGGAGAAGTCAACAGGTCAGTGTCTGCCTTGTTGTTGAAGAACACATTTGTAGCCATTAAAGCATTGCGCTCTCTGAAGTATGTCATTATATCTGCTGGATTTCCAAAATAGAGAGCACCGACTGAACACTTGGTCACACAGGCTGGCTGTAAACCCTTGTCAACTCTGTGCATACAGTAGTCGCATTTTATAACCTTACCTGTTCTTGAATCCCACTGAGGTGCACCGAAGGGACATGCCTGCATACAGCGCTTGCAGCCTATACAGGCTTCGCTGTCCACAAACACAATACCATCTTTTCCACGCTTCTGCATGGCACCAGTTGGACATGATTCAATACAGGCTGCTTGGCCACACATAAAGCAGTTCATTGGATAGTACATTGCCTTGGTATGCCTGCCCACTTTCTTCGGACCTATCTGAATAACCCTCATTCTCCTTGGGCCCATCGGGTCCTCATGCTCCATCTTGCAGGAGGTTTCACAGGAAAAACAACCTATACAGCGCTTGAAATCAACAAAGAAGGTAAGGTGATCAGGTATCACACCCCACCTTACTGCACCCTGGCCCTCAAAAAGACCTATCTTCTCATTTTTTTCAAGCCCCTGTAATGCAGTCTCCTGATCAGTGTTGTACAGAGCATCCTTATCCGTGTAAAGCTCGACCATCTTTAACACCTCCTATTTTGTCTCCCATTTATCTCTGGGTACACCTACATAGTAGATACCAGAGCCTTTCTGGGTAAGCCTTGTGTATGTACCAAGAGAAACACTTTTCTCTTTTTCAGGATCAAGATAGTCCTTGGGTGCTCTCTTAACCTTGGAAAGATATTCCTTCGTTTTCTCAACAGCATTATCCGGGTCATCATCTAGACGATATACCCTGACAAGATTGCACTTATACTGAGCCTGAGTATAGAAGGGGTCTTTGACTGTGTTATCTACAAGCTCGTTGATATTGCTGTAGGGATAGAAGGGCTGATACTTATCAAATCCTTCCGGACCCCATACTTCACCCTCATCTACCATCTCATTCACCCAGGCAGGACCAATTATCTTACCGTAGTCGTTTTCAACAACAACTGTATCGCCATCTTTTACATTGAGAACCTTTGCGGCATCAGTGTGAATGTTGATAAACCTGTGGGGCTCAAGCTCGACCATCCATGGCCACCAATGACCCATCTCATGGAAGTGAGCCACAAGTCTGCCTGTGCAGAGTATAAGTGGATACTTCTCCCACAAATCAGGCCTTGCCACAGGAGCATTGTTGGGCTCAATATGGATTGGCATTGGATACCAGCCTATCTGCTCAAGAGCAGCAGAGTATAGTTCAACTTTACCGCTGGGTGTCGGGAATCGCTTATCAGTACCTGGATAGTTAACTCCTTCTTTGTACATAATCCACTGGGCACCTCTGATAGTAGCTTCCGGGTCTGAGAACATCATAGACTCATCCTTGGTCTCAGCAGGCCACATAACTCCACCTTTTGGAGACTTCTCCGGGTCCATTAAATCATCAGTAATTCCAGACACAAAGCTCTCCTGAGAGTGGAACCAGTTCTGGCACACCCTTTCATTTATCTCTATTGTGGTACCAGGATATTTTGTATCATCAGGTACAGGATTTCCGAACTCATCTTTGGTTGCCCACCAGCTCTTACCATCGGGAGTATAGTATGCATCACCGAATTCAAAGCGCTTTGCTAGGCCAGCCCAGAAGTCTATATCTGCACGGCATTCCCACTGCCTATCAATTACCTGATTATGCCACTGTACAAGCCTGTTATTTCCATGGTGCACAACACCAGCATGCTCAAAGAAGCTCGTAATCGGGAATGCAGCATGCATCCAACTCATTGTCTCATTTGGATGGAAACTCAGATGTACACCAAGATACAGATTCTTCATATACTCTCTAACTTTGTTGTTATGAGGCCACTGCACAGCATGGTTACCATTCCAGATAAGACCTTTAACAGGATATGGCTTGCCTGTATAACCAGGGTCTATTGTGCAGGCACTTGATGTATCTCCCCATGGTATAATTTTATCAGCCAGCTGAGGCTCTTTAATATTTGCAACATAATTTTTCAAATCCTTACCCGCACTCAACACAGGTCTGCAGTTGTGGAGCCAATTCCAGCCACCACCTTTCATACCAACATTACCTGTTATAGCCACAAGAGACTGGTATGATGCATTTCCATTACCTGCATTGTACTGCTGGGCAGTACCGAGACAGCCTGAGAAGTGAGTTCTCCTCGGGTAAGCCATCAATTCGGCAGTCTTTCTGATATCTTCAGCAGGCACCCAAGTGATATTTTCTGCCTTCTCTGGAGTATAGTCTTTAACCAGTTCTGCATATTTCTCAAAGCCAACTGTCCACTTATCAATAAACTCACGGTCAATACCATCAATTTCATGAATCAGCACATAGGCAATTGCATTACCTAGATAAGCATCAGTTGTAGGTCTCAGTCTCAGTGCAAGGTCAGCCTTTGCCATAGTTGCATTGAACCTCGGGTCAACCACAATGAACTTTGCACCCTGTCTCTCCTGAGCTTCAATCCACCATTTCATGGTGATAACTTCAAGAGCTGCTGCATTCGACCCTGAAAGGAATATAGTATCACTGTTCATCGCGTCCTGAACCGGGTTGAAAAGCCTTAGAAACTCCTTGGCACCATAAACATACTGCCCTCTTGCACCTGGACTTTCACAGCAGAGTGGGCCCTGACCATATATATTAGGTGTACCATACATGGCAAGGAATCTTGAACCGCCAAGCTTATTACCATAACTACTCCTTCCTGTTCTGTGAGCTGCAACAGTATGATTACCCCACTTTTCTCTTATATATTTAAGTCTCTCAGCAACAAAGTCCAGACCTTCATCCCATGTAACCCTTCTAAATTTCCCATTAACATTGTCCTCTCTGATTACCGGGTACTTTGCCCTTAGAGGGTTATAGGCATGCTGAAAGTTAGCTGTTCCTTTTGGACATACACTTCCATAGTTCTGTGGATGTTCCTCATCACCCCATATATCTACAATTCTGCCATCTTTTAAAAATACTTTCAACCCGCAACCACTTTCACACATGTTATCGCAGGTTGTATATCTCATTGTATCGTAGTCCTTCACGGACTCCTGCGCTCTCTTTAATACTACCAATGTTTCACCTCCAACCTTTCAGTTGTTACATTAAAGTGGTCGACCATATAGTCAACCATATCTACCAAGATAGACAGATGAGAATTTATCCAAACATCCTATATATATTTTCCCTATATGATTGCAAAACCATACACAACCACAGGTAAGATTATGGGTATAACAGCTATAATTCTTGCAGGAGGAGAAAGCAGAAGAATGGGCAAGGAGAAGAGAACACTTACATTAGGCAATAGAAGCTTTCTGAGGGCAGTTTATGACACCATGGAAACATTCACTCAGGAGATAATTATTTCCTATTCTTCCCCCCTGCAGAAAGGTGAAAAACTGAATGCTATTAATGTATATGACGAGATTAAAGGAGCTGGGCCACTGGCCGGGTTGATAAGCTCTCTGAAGGCTGCAAAGAACGAAACAGTAGCCTTTGCACCAGTCGATGCACCTGCAATTTCCCCTGAATTATATATATATATGATTAATGCTCTCGAGAGTTTTGATGCAGTAATTCCAAAGAAAGGGAATTATATTGAACCTCTGATTGCTATATATAAAAGAGAGGAATTTCTAAATGCATGTGAAAAGACATTATATGCAGGATATAAACATGTAAGAAAAGCTGTTGAAAGACTTGAAAAGGTTAGATATGTAGATGTTGAAGAATTCAGGCAGTTTGACAGGAATTTGTTATGCTTTGAAAATGTTAACACACCTCAAGATTACTCAAGGCTGAAAAATATTCTGGGGTAGTTCGATGGAAGTTAGAGAGAAGGGTTTTAAAAGGCTGACACCAGTGCCTGAAGCACTTGAAATGCTTCTAAAACTTGCTGAACCTATGGGTTACAATCAGGTTACAGTAAGGGAGGCTCTGGGCAGAGTTCTTGCAGAGGACATCATCTCAGAAAGAGACATACCTCCATTCAACAGAGCAGCTATGGATGGTTATGCTGTTCGAGGAGAGGATACCTTTGGTGCAACCCAGACAAACCAAATTTACTTCAAAGTAATCGGCGAGGTTCTAACAGGTCACCCCGAGGATATTGAAGTGGGCAGATTTGAGGCTGTAAAAATCACAACAGGCTCTCCAGTACCAAACGGCGCTGATACCGTAGTAATGATAGAGTATATAAATGAGCTTGGAGACGAGATAGAGGTTATGAGGGTAACTCCTCCAGGAAACAATGTGTCTCTCAGGGGTGAAGATGTAAAAAATGGTCAGCTTATTATTAAAAAGAGTAGAAAAATAAATTCTCAGGAAATTGCCATGCTTTCAGCCCTTGGTACAGGACATATTAAAGTTGTGAAAAAGCCAGAGGTAGCTGTGATTTCAACGGGAGATGAACTTATAGAGTCTGGCAAGGAGCTTGAGGCAGGCAAAATTTATGATGTTAACAGCTTCGCTCTGGAGGCTCTCTCTAAAGAAGCAGGATGTAATGTTGACAGAATCGGCATTCTTGAAGATAACTATATAACTCTCAAAGAAACTATTAAAGCTCTTGATGGCTATGATATCATTCTAATAAGCGGTGCCACAAGTGTGGGCAAAAAGGATGTCATTCCGATTATAGTAGAGGAGCTTGGCAGGGTTTATGTCCATGGGGTTGCAATGCGCCCAGGTGAGCCTTTGGGCTTCGGCAGAATCGGAAAGAGTATCGTATTTATGCTACCGGGCTTTCCTGTTGCCAGCATAGTGGGTTTCGAAACTTTTGTTAGGCCTCTAATCCAGAAGCTCTTAAAAACACATATAAAGGTACCTTACAGGAATATTAAAGTAAGGCTTAAAAGAAAGATTTCCTCCGAGCTTGGAAGAAGAGATTTTGTCAGGATGAAGGTTACAGAGCAGAAAGATGGTTACAGTGCAGAGCCTCTGAGAAGCTCTGGCTCAGGCATAGTCTCAAGCCTTGTGAGAGCTCAGGGTTTTGTTATTGTACCAGAGAATACTGAAGGGGTTGAGCAGGATGATGTTGTAGAGGTCTTCCTTTTCAGAGATATAGAAGAGTAAAGGCTTTTTTCATGGTCAACTAAAACATATTTTTACCGGCACCACTTTTAACAACGAGCACAGGTATCTCTGAGCGGTGAACCACCTCTCGCGAAACACTGCCGAGCATGAACTTGCTTATACCCCTGCCATAGGAAGCCAGCACAACTAGGTTGTAATTGCCCTCTTCTATTTCCTTCATTATCTCATCAGCCACTCTCCCCTTACGTACCTTTGTGTCTGCCTTTATTCCGTAATTCTCAAGAATTTTTACACCGGTTTCAAGAGACATGCTCACAGCCTTTGGCGTGCCCAACTTTTTGAGCCTGTGAATATCGCCCTTGAAAAGCTCGAAGTATTCGTTATATTCTTCATACTTCTTTTCAAAGTCTGGTATCACACGCAAAATAGTTACCTCAGGGGCCGTATGCTTTAGAAGATAGCCAGCCTGATCTATTGCTTCCTCCGCAAAATTCGAGCCATCAGTGCAGATGAGAACTTTTATTTCTTTCCCTCCATAATAATAAAGTTTACATATAAAGTATTTAAATTTTGGGCGTGAAGATGACTCAGGAAAAAGCAGGATAATCAATGCATTCGGTAAGATTTGAAGGACACACTAAACAATATTTATTTTAACAGGAATCTGTCACTATCTATACTCATATTGCATATAATCTCCCTGTATTCCTTTTTGTAATCTTTTTTATCTTTTTGTAATCTTTTTTATCTTTTTGTTATCTTCACCCTTTATCTCCTCAATAACCTTAACGCTCTCCTCAATAAATGCAGGTTCATTTCTCTTTATCATGAAAGACTAAGAAACTCTCTGAAAACACTTTCCTGTTTTTCACTTTTATGCTTGAGATGATAATCCAGACCTATCTCACCAACTGCCACAATATCACCTCCCGAAGCAATCTTTTTAATCCCCTCTATAATATCCCGTGGCACGGAAGGTGCCCTGTAGGGATGCACACCTATGGAAGTATATATATTATCATATATAGAAGAGAGTTCCAGAGACCTTAAAGCAGTGTAAACCGAAACTGCACTATCCACCATTGAAATACCCAAACTTGCGGCTCTGGCTATAACCTCCTCCCTATCACTATTGAACTTTTTGAAGCTTATATGACAGTGGGCATCCAGCATGTCTTGTGAACTACCCACGACTAAAGTCGTTGGTTTTCTGCGATGTCTGTCATAAAAGCAGGCTTTCATATTAAAAAGTTTAATGAAGGTATAGAAGATGCCGCTTCTGTTGAAGAACTCAGAGAGTACTTTGAAACATAAGAGAAAACCCTGACTATACATATCCTGAGATTATAGCCCAGAAAGATGGGAAGAACCTTTGTTATCTATATTGAAATTAACAACTCTGAAATCTTCAGTCTGAGAAAGAGGCTCCTAACAAAAGCTAAAGACTACAATCTTATCCCCATGATTTTTAGGACAGCAATAAACCTGAATATACCTTCTTCCTTACTCGAGTTTCTACAGGAGAGCCAATGAGAAAATCAATGATTGGAGAGGATATTGTCAATCCCCAAGAATTTCTTCTATAAACTTCCCGGCATCAAAAGCTTCAAGGTCATCATATTCCTGCCCTGTGCCAAGAAAGAATATTTGCCTTCCTGTTGCTTCCGCAATACTCAGAGCTGCACCACCCTTCACATCAGCATCAGCTTTTGTCAGTATGACACCACCTATTCCAACTGCGCTGTTGAATTTTTCAGCCTGTTCAAGGGCAGAATTTCCTGTCAGAGCATCTCCGACAAAAAGAATGAGATCAGGCTTTGCAACTCTTATAATCTTCTTCATCTCATCCATCAGGTTTGTATTTGTCTCCATCCTGCCTGCCGTATCTATAAGCACTGTATCTATCCTCTTTGCTCTGGCATGCTTTATGGCATCAAAGGCCACGGCAGCAGGGTCAGCACCTTTTGAATGTTTTATAAGCTTCACACCCAGTTTTTTACTATGAGTCTCAAGCTGCTCTACCGCACCTGCTCTGAATGTATCACTTGCAGAAATTACACAGCTATAGCCTCTATCCTTAAGCCTCTTTGCAATTTTTGCTATGGTTGTAGTCTTGCCTGTGCCATTTATTCCAACAAAAGCAATCACAAAAGGCTTTTCGGTCTGCTCTTCCATCATTTCGTCAAAACTTTTCTCAGGGTTTTTAATAACATCCTGAAGAGATTTTCTGAGAGCATTTTTAATAGTAGAATAAAGCTCACTCTTCCTGATTTTCTTTGAATAAAGCTCACTCTTTATATCTCCAATAATCTTGTCCACAACAGATATAGCCACATCGCTTTCTAGAAGTGAAATTTCAAAATCATCGAGAATCTCATCAAGCTTCTTCTCATCAAGAATGACATAACCGGAAATAAAGGCTTTGGCCTTGTCTATTACGCCTACCTTCTCCTCCTCTTCCTCCTCCGCAGTTGATTTGATTGTCTCTGTAATTTTCCTGAACTTATTTTTTATTTTGTTGAACAAGAGATTCACCTATATTGCGTTGTCCTGTCTGCTTCTGCTGAAAGGCATCCATAATCTGCTCCACAACAGGAGTTATAGTCTGAAGTCTCTGGAGAATCTCTTCATATCTGGCAGAGTGCTCCTTTCTAACCCTCTCAAGGTCCTGAATTCTTCCCTCAAGGTCTTCAAGAACTTCCTCTATGGGTTTTTTAACTGAGACATCTGCCCCAATACTCAGAATCGCACCCTCTGGCTTCGCAATAACCGCTTCAATGAAGGTACCAGCACCAAGAGGTATAAGAGCTTCTCTATTCTCCTCAAGTTTATCCAGCTCGCGAAGTGTTTCAAGAGCTGACTGAAGTTCTGTAAAACTGCCTTTGATCATCTGAAGATTCTGGTCATAAGCCTTAGACTGAGACTGCAGCATTTCATATTCTGCAATTATCTGCTCCGGATTCAATTTCTGCGAGTTTTCCATTGTTAATCCTCTATTCCTACATAAAATTTTACTTCAGGCCTTTCAGCCTCTTCAGGTTTGATTTCCTCAAGAGAAGATATTTCAATCCTATTTCTCTTGGTACCATGTCTACTTCCAAACTCTAAAAACATTTTCTCTGTAGCTCGTTCACTGTCCACAGCCCTGCATTCCCATACAAAGGGTTGCATGCGTTCACCCATCTTAAATTTACCTTTAATCCTGAAGGTCTTAATATCCATTCTATCACCTCACAAGTATCCAAGTGCCTCTTCTATTCTAAAAACTTCAGGCCCTGTAGTGTTCTCCCCAATAAGAGCTCCATTTTTATTTGCAACCAGACCTGTTCTCACAAAACCAATACCCATATTCACAGTACCTATATCGACTTCCACTTTTAGTGCTTTCTCGATAATCTCAAGTTCTTGATCTGTAACATCTGGATGAAACAGGGCTCCTTTTGTTGTTGCAATGCCCAAACTGCCAATAGTTTTATATTTCCCAAGAGAACTTATAGCTTTAACACTACATCCTAGGCTTCGCTCCATTGCCTTAATTGTCTCTGTTTTAAGGCCAGAATAAGCTAAAGCACCTTTATCAGTAGCAATTACAAGATTACCAAGAGCATTGAGTTTTTCATCAACAATATTTACTTTTAAACCTGCATCTCTAAGTTCCTCTACTTCGCTTTCCATAACTATATTGCTAACAACTGCTCCATTATTATTCATAGCAAGAAAGGCACCTATGAGGCTTGTTCCTGATAGATTTACTTTAACCACATCAACATCAAGAACTTCCTTTACATCCTTCTCGACACTCTCTGGAGCACCTTTTGGGATTACTGCAAGATTATCGTTGGCTCTAGCTACAATGCCAATGTTCACATTTTTATTGTAGCTTGTAAGCTTAAGCATTTTTACTCAGCCATTTCAACTGAAACACTACCATCTTCCTGAGTCTTCACCCTGACTCTGACCTTTGAGGGTATTTTTTTTATGCCCCTCTCCCATACTTTTTTATTCACTGACTCAGAAAGTTTGACATTCTCATTCTTCATGTGCTTGGCTACAAATTTCTTTATATATCTTATAGCCTTGGCTGCCCTCTTACTTGAAGGCACATTTTCCTTTACATCTCTAAGAGGAATTGTATATATCCTTTCTTCTGCCATAATTATCACATCTTAAGTTTATTTCTTCTCCAGTTTCGCCTTTTAGGATGTGTTTTCACTCTTCCAACGGTCTTACCCACAACCCAGACAGGGACAGGGCGGTTCTGCTTCATAGCCTTAGCGAATCTAAGCTTCCTTGATAACATAAGTTTACCCATTCAAATCACCTTTAAACCCTATAACTCTACTCTGAATATGTTCCATAGGAAAGATTTTGTCAATACTGTAACCCTTTCTTTTTATAAATTCTCTTATCTCAACCTCGTAATCTGATTTCTCAATCTTCTCACTTAAATCTTTCCTATATTCAAGAATTTCGTCAGTAAGTCTATTTATAGTTTTATATCCAAGGCCATGTAGAGGAGCAATATATTCCACGCCATACCTATCTTCAAGGCTCCTTATCTCCTGAATACTCAGCTTTGGAATTCTGTCGTCTCTTCTTGTTCCATCGCCTACCGCAATAGTAACCTTTGCAACCTCTTTTAAAGCCTCACGATGAATATAATTTATGCCATTGCCAGGATGCGAGTCCTCCACAATTCTTGTACAGCTCCTATCAAGGATTTCATTTTTCAGCTTCAAAACTCTATGCCTGAACCCAAGCCTTCTAGCAGTTGCCTTGGCAGGTCTGTAGCTTTCCAGAAGACCAAAGTTGACAGTTACCAGCTCCACCTCATGACCTGTAAGCCTCAGGATATAAGCTGCAAGAGAACTATCCTTGCCTCCACTATAAAGAATAGAAACCTTCATATTCTCCTTATCTTTATATCTCTGCGCTTCTCTGTAACCTTTCTGAGAATATCTTTAAACTGGGTGTCATTTATCATCTGATTTATCTGCCCTGCCTGCGCAAGTTGAATTAGGAGGGCCTCAATCTTTTCTGCAAACTCTGGTTTTGCCATTTTTATTGTGGCAAGCCTGCTCCTTGCATCCGGTGTAAGAATCTGCTGGAGAAGTAGTTTTTTCTTCTGCTCTACAGCTCTGAGCTGCCCCTGCCTAGCTGCCTCTTCCTGTAGCTGCTTCTGAATTTCCATAACTCTCTTTTTCTTTAACTCCTCCAAATCATCCATAGTTTCACCTGTATATTTCTAAGTCAGGATACTTTCTTATTATTTTCGAAGATGCACTATCTATAAAACTTATTCCCTTTGAACTTATTTTCCTTCCCTTTTCAGTTTTATCCACAAAACCTGCTTTTTCAAGCTGGTTGAGTATATTCTTTATAACAGCACCACTACCTCGTCTAACTCCATCTGGTTTATAGCCTCTGTTTTTTCTCCCGCCATACCACCTCTTTAGAGTAGGTATACCAACAGGACCATGAATATAGAGCTTCCTGAGAAGAGAGGCACTCCTTATGTACCACCATCCCTTCTGAGTAGGAGACTTCTCCTTATGAGCGCCAGTTTTAACAAAATCTGCCCAGACTGGTTGCTTGATTTCCTTGATTTTTTTCAATTCCTTAGATAACTCTATTATTAAATCACTCTGTGGAATATCATATACAGTAGCCATCACATATACCTCCATTTTTTATCTAGTGTGAAGAGATCTCCGTCTCCTCAATAATCCGAAGCTGTTTCCTACAATTTGTATTATTTCAGAATTAGTAGCATCAGCAACCTCTTTTGCAATCTCTCCTGTGCTCCTTTCAGACCTTGCAGCTTTTAATACTCTTATCTTTATAAGACCATTATTATCCTCAAGCTGCCTTTTAATCTCTTCTATGATATTGTCAGTCCCGGCTTTGCCTATCCGTACACTGGGTTTTGATGTATTCAGTCTCTTTCTGAGATTTTCCATATTTATCCCTCTTTTCTCTTGTCATGGGTATCCTTCTTATTCTGCCGCATTCAAGGCATGTTAGAATAACCCTGCCCTTATTCAGACGTACCCGCATATTGTAACCTGGCATTAAAAAGCTTTTGCATTTTCTGCATAAGCTATATTTCCACTTTTCTGGCAGTGTAACATTATAACGGAGAGCTATCCTCCATGCCAATTGTGTATATATGTTAGCCCTTGCCCTGTTACTTAAAAAATTCTCCTTGGCAAGTTTGAAAAGCATATCTATTCTTTCCACCGCAATTTTCTTCTCCAGCCTTACATTTCTTCTTCTCATAAATCATTAGTCTCCGGCAGAATAAGCCATTTTACATGAATTTTACTTTATTTCTTAGACTCTTTCACAAGGCTTGCCTTTGGTACATTAAAGAACCCAAAGGTATTGTAGAGAGCTATATTCTCAAGTCCTTTCTGTTTGTTTCTGAGAAATTCCACTCTATCTATATATATGAAGGTGAGATATTTTGTCATACTATTGGGCTCAATAAAGAGCACAACTATACCATCAGCTCTTCTATCATATCTAAAAACTGAATCTGCAAGATTTATTACACCATTAACCTTGGAGATAGTGCCGTTATAGGCAGGAATATTTATTATGGTAAAGACAAGATTTTGTTCATTTATTTTTATCCCGAAAGCTTTCTCTAGGGAGGTGTTTGTGGTTAAATAATAGTTCTGAAGAACAACGCCTTTATTCATCAGCTCTTTTGCAATATTTGTTATAACAGCTTTCTCATCAGGCGCAATTTTTTTCACTTCAGTTCTTTTTTTGTTACCAATATCATTAATCAATGCTCCAGCAGTTAACACACCGACAATGAAGATAATAATAACAATTTTAGCCATAGCTTTCATGGTGCATAATTTCCTATCGGAATATAAAAAGGCTTCTGTCAGGGACACACACAAGAAGTAAGGTCTTCAATTGTCAGAGTTAAAAGTTCATCACCATCGTCAAGAATTTTTGTTACCTTGTCTGTTTTAAGACGGTAGTGAATTTCTCTGCCTTTCTTTCTTGATGAAACCACACCACATTCTTTTAACATTCTCAGATGCTGAGAAACAGTACTCTGCTTGAGTTCAAGTTTTTCTATAATTGAAGAAACATTCTTCTCTCCTTCACGAAGTGCCTCGAGAATTCTGAGCCTTGTTGGATCTGCAAAAACCTTGAAAGTTTTTGCCTTCAGTTCAAGCCAGGTGTCCTTCTTTTTTCCAGCCTTCATATTAATTAAACTGTGATTAACATGGTTAAATAGTTAGATTTATATATCATGATGTATTGATATGTCTTTATGAATCCGAAAAAATCATTTACTATTTTGCTGTTCCACGATGAACTATGTCAGGTTTTTAATGGACTGATGACTGCTCTGAGTCTCCTGCGCTCCGGTGCAGATGTTACACTTTTCTTTGGTTCCAGAGGTATCAATGCAGTACACAAAGAGAAAATATTTGAACTCAAATGTCTGCCTGACCAGCCCGAGGAAGCTCAGAAAAAAGTTACAGATAAAATGGATGAACTTGCCCTACCCACACCCGAAGATATGCTCACCATGCTTGAGATGGAAGGTGCTCTGCTTCTTGCCTGCCCCCTAAACAAAGAGATTTTTGAGTTCAAAGATGAGGATTTTATTGAGGGTGTATCTGTGGCAGATCCTGATACTTTTTATACGGATATACTGATGAAAAGTGACTATGTCTTAAGCTTTTAGGTGATTTCCTTGGCCATACTAGAAGTTACAGCAGCAGACTGGGAAAAGGAAGTTCTAAAAGCTTCCCTTTCTGTACTTGTCGATTTCCATTCCCCATATTGCCCACCGTGTTTTATTATGGAAAAAATCCTTGTGAACATAGCAGAAAGTTACAGTGACAGATTGAAATTTGTCAGGGTTGATATTGATAAGGAGGAAGAGATTGCCGAGCGTTATGATATACTCAGTGTGCCTACCATAGCTTTTTTCATCTCTGGAGAGCTTATTCAGGGTTTCACAGGGGTAATTCATGAAAAGAGTCTTGTAAAGAACATAGACACTATTCTTCAAGTAAAACATACTTAATTACTACAATTATTTATCTATTATAGAATATAATTTCGTCTGGTGTTGGTTTACTTGAAGGAGTATAGATTAATAGTTGTTAATATTCAATCTTCCAAGAGGTCAATCACCTACAGGCAAAAGCATGTTGGCTTGTCTCGTGAGAGACATGGGTAACAGGTTGATTAGGAGGCATTGAAGAATGCAGCAATTATTGGTAGAGTTAAAGAACACATCAGGGAATGCTCCTCAAGTTCCCTGCTCTGTAAGTGGAGCAATAAACAGAGAGGAAACTCTCAGCGTGCCCCGCAAAGTACTGGCCAATAACAGCTCCGAAGAGGACTTACGCTCTGGCAAGAGTAGGCAGGACTTTAGAGTTCCTATGTTAAACATGCATAAGAAACCAATACCTGATAGTGCTAGTGCTAAGAACAGTAAACAGGCTGAAACACCTGCTGGCTTGGATTGGATTAAAAATTATTGTTCTTATACAAATTTTACAATATGTGAGGTTGGACAATTCCTCCACCCATTAAAATGGGTGGTCTCCTTGCCCAGATTATCATGAAAGATTACAGAGTTAAATATGTCATTATTCTCTTTTTAATTATTGTATCAGGCTATACTGCCATTCATGTAAATAAGGTTGGAAAGAAAAAAATAGATATTGTACAGGTTCCCAATCAGATTAAAAAGAATAAATCCGAATCTACTGTACCTCATGTTACATCAGTTAAAAAAGCAACAGCACATGTGAAAAGGCTTAAAGTGTCTCTACTCTGGAACTTTTCAACCATAGAGCCTGTCTCTGATATTGATATAGGGAATGATATAGTGGCTCTGGCTTCTCTTGATAACAACTTTTATATCCTGAATATTGATGGAAAAGTTCTCCACAGATTTAAAACATCAGGAAATGCTGAAGCAGTTGCTCTCCTCCAAAAGAAGAACCTTCTTCTTGGTTCAAGTTTTGTATACCCCACTACCACTCTTTACCTATACTCTCTTGGAGAGAACCCCAAACTTATATGGAAGAAGAATATAAACTCTGAGGTCATGGCACTGGCTTTTCAGGGCGATAATATAATTATAGGCGAGGTTTCTGGAAAGGTAATCGCTCTTTCTCTTTCTGGAAAAAAGCTCTGGGAATTCAATATAAGTGAAAGTGCCTGGGGTGTGGCTGATATTGAGGCTGGAAGTAAAGCTATAGCTGTGGCCGGAGATGACTCCAACCTATATCTTCTTTCAGATAAAGGAAAGCTACTGTGGAAACGTTTTCAGGGCAGAAAAGGTTATCTATATGGCTGTGCCCTTGAGGAGAATCTCAGTATGGTAGGAGCTGCATCTCAAAACTCAATGGCTACGATTTATTCTGAGGATGGAAAGTTCCTCTGGAGATTCAGGACAAACTTTTCTAACAGCGATATTGCTATATCCAAAGACGGGCTTGTGGGTGTAGCATCATGGGACGGACATGTTTATATACTCTCCAGAAAGGGTAAGCTCTTACTCACAATTCCAGTTAAAGAACCAACTGCTGTTGATTTCAATGGCAACTACCTCGGAATAACATCAAGAAATGGAAATGCATATCTCTACTTGATTAAAAGCAGCGAGTGAATACAATGCCTGACCTACAGTATTTTATTACGATATTTTTGGCAGAAATCACACGATTTTAGAGGCTGTCCAGTAATCAAGAGTACTACAAGATATAATCTAAATCTAGCCTTTATTATCTAAAATAAGCAGTCTTTCCATTACTGAGAGTAACTGTCGGATAGCCTCTTTAGTTGTGGGAGTATTTCAGTGACATTTCAACTGGTGCCAAGACCGCATATACCAAAAGGTTTTTATAGAACCAGAACCAGAGATTATAATACCAGAAACGGATACTTGGAGACTTTTCAGGAGGTAAAGGGTATGTATTATATAAATGGGCTGGAATATCTTGGTAGAAATGTTAAAATCCGAGGGCGTGAAATGCAGGGTGTTGAAGCTAAACGTTTCGTTACAATAAAGAAGACTGACAAAATGCCTAATAGGGAAGATGTCTCAAAGTGGGCTGAGGAATGGAAATCTCAGAAAAATTCAAAGCTTAAAAGGGTATGGGTAATGCAGATAGTGGGTAACAAATGGAAAAAGGTAATGGATGTAATTAGCCTATAACCTTCTCTATTCTTTCTGTTGTTCTTATTATCTTTTTAAGCGCTGTGGAGTTTTCAATATCTACAAGGGGGATATTTTCCATGTCCCCCTGAATAACTTTTTCATCAAAAGGTATGAATTCGAAAAACTCTATTTCCAGCCTTTCTTTTAAAAACTCTTTTTGCTTCTCACCTGAAATCTTATTCGCCACAGCATAAATTCTCTTCACACCTATGTCCTTTGAAAGTTTATAGATATGTCTGGCTGTTTCTACTGACTTTATACTTGGCTCAACAACTATAAGCATGATATCAAAGTTCTCTGCCACCTTCCTGCCAAGATGCTCGACCCCAGCCTCAGTATCTAATATGAGAAGTTCATCTCTCTTAAGGACAAGATGTCTAAGAAGAGCTCTAAGAAATGTTGTCTCCGGGCAGATACATCCCTGCCCACCCTCTTCAATAGTTCCCATAACCAGAAGTTTGAGATTACCACGCTTCGAAGAAAAATGCTCAGGAATATCGTCCACTTTAGGGCTGAGATTATACATCCCGGGTGCTATAACAGCTCTCTCGTTTATCAAATCTTTGAGACTGCTTATTGGTTCTGGATTATCCAGACCTACACTTGTATGAAGGTTCATACTCGGGTCTGAGTCAACGGCAATAACCTTATAACCCTTATCGGCAAAAATTCTCGCCATAGTGCCTGATATTGTTGTTTTTCCAGCACCACCTTTACCTGATATTACAATCTTCATTTTAAACACCTATTTCCCAAGCTTCTGTTATCTGGACTTTAAAATCTCCATAGCTTTTTGAAGATTTTCCTCCCTCTGCTTGTATTCCTCAAGACTAATATCACCATTTATATAGCTATTTTGAAGATTCTTCTCCATAACCTGAATTTCTTTTATTGTATAATTCGAATAAAGAAACTGCTGATGGTTGTTCTGCTTCTGTCCTCCCGTAATGGGATTGGAAATCACAGCATAGGCTACGGTCGATAGAACCATAAAACCTACACCTATGAGTGCCCAGAGTTTAGCTCTACTCTTCTTATGAGTTTGTTTCTTCTTTTCCATTATATTCCTTCCAGTGGTTTTATTGAAATCCTTACACTGTGCCCAGCAATATTCCACTCCTTCACATAACCCTGCTCATCTGATTTACTCCGAGCAAAGGCCTTTGATCTTGTTTCTCTTTTTATGTACTCCTCTTTATCTTCTATATATCTGAGAATCTCACCATCAGTCTCAATTTCTGTAGCTATGAATGCCTCAATATTCAGCTGCAGCTCCTTTCTCATTTCCTGTATCCTTCTTACAATCTCTCTTGCATAGCCTATCCTTTTGACTTCTTCTATCCTCTCTGCATCAAGAAGAACAATTCCGGAGTCAAAATCCGCAGTGAAGAGATTTTCAGGAAGAATCTCTTCAAAGGTTATGTGCTCCTTATTCAACCTTATTTTCTCGTCATCAATTTCAACCTCTTTACCTTCCTCAATTATTTCCCTAAGTTTCTCAGGTGGGCTTTTTTCAATGAAATCAGCCACTTTATTTGATATACCCCTGAACTCTGGTCCCAGAGTTGAGAAGTTGGGTTTCGCCTTGAGCCTTGCTTCTCTAAAACTTTCCTCAGGATTTTTTACTTCAAGTTCAAGAGTATTTGCCTGAGCTTTTATAAGTGATTCAAAAGTATTGATAGCATTAAGAGTTTTCTCATCTTCTGGATATACTATGAGCCTTCTGGCAGGCCATCTACGCTTTAGTTTTGCCCTGTCTCTTGCAGAATTGGAAGCTTCTATGAGTTTTCTTGTAATTTCCATATTCTCCTCAAGAACTTTATCAAGATATTTTTCCTTAGGCAGAGGAAACTTCTCCAGATGCACACTCACCCTATCCCCGTCAAGACTCCTGTATATTTCCTCAGCTAAATGCGGTGCTATAGGTGCTATAGTTTTTGACAGGCTGTAAAAAACACGGTATAACACAGAGTAGGCAGCTATCTTGTCCATACTCTCCTTCTCATCCCAGCTTCTTGGCCTCATAAGAGGTATATACCACCTGCTAAGGTCCTCAACTATAAAGTTATACAGTGCTCTTGTCGCCCTATACAGATGAAGAGTTTCAAAACCATCTTTAACTTCAGCTATGGTGCTATGAAGTCTCGAGAGAATCCATCTATCCTCATCCCTGAGGTGATCTTCCACTTTATCAGAAACCTTTGCAGGGTCAAAACTATCTATACTCATATAGGATGTAGAAAAAACAAAGGCATTCCACAGGATATTGAACATCTTTGATATAACATTCACCTCTTCCCAGTTGAACTTCAGGTCATCCCAAGGTTTATTTGACCAGAGCACATAAAACCTGAGAATATCTACACTGTGCTTTGCTGCAACTTCTTCAGGAGCAACAACATTGCCAATGCTCTTGCTCATTTTTTCACCCTTCTCATCCAGAGTGAAACCATGCATAAGAACTCTCCTATAGGGAACTTCATTGAAGGCAAGCAGACCACACCCAAGCTGGGAATAGAACCAGCCTCTTGTCTGGTCATGCCCTTCTGTTATAAATTCTGCAGGATACCATTTCTCAAACTCATCCTTTCTACTGGGGTAACCAAGGGAGGCCCATGCAGCAATGCCAGAGTCAAACCATACATCTAGAACATCTTTAACTCTCTCCATCTCGCCACCGCAAATACACTTCAGCTTAACTCTGTCAACATAGGGTCTGTGAAGTTCTTTTATATTCTCATCAAGCTCCTCTCTTGTACCTATAACCCTTATATCACCACATTTTTCACATACCCAGACAGGAAGAGGTATGCCCCAGTAACGCTGCCGGGATATTGTCCAGTCCCTTGCATTCTCTATCCAGTCTTTAAATCTTGCAGAACCTGCCCAGTCAGGTACCCAGTCAACTTTTTCCAACTCCTCCAGCATCTTCTCTTTAAGCCTTGTAATCCGAATAAACCACTGCTCAGTAGCTCTATATATTATAGGCGAATTGCAGCGCCAGCAATGTCCATAGCGGTGGGTTATGTGCTCAGCCTTGAGAAGGGCACCCTTTTTACTAAGGTCTCTTATTATAACCTTATCATCTACCTTTGTCTTCATACCTGCATATTTCCCTGCCTCAAGGGTGAACTTACCTTCTTCATCCACAGGACATATAGCAAGTATTCCATAACTTTTACAGGCTTCAAAATCCTCAGGACCGTGCCCAGGAGCAGAGTGCACACAGCCTGTACCCTCGCCCAGAACAACAAAATCAGCAAGAATAACCCTATAGGCTTTTTCTGGTGCATCAATATTTATATAATCCTTCAGAGGATTTTCATATCTCAGCCCTTCAATCTCATTACCTTTAAAGGTTTCGAGAATTTCATATTCAATCCCAAATTTATCCTTTAACATGGGAACAAGCTCTCTGGCTAAGATTAACACACCCTTGGGAGTTTTAACCCTTGCATAATCAAACTCAGGGTTCACCATCACAGCAAGATTAGCAATAATTGTCCATGGTGTTGTAGTCCAGATAAGAAGGTATTCATTCTCTTTTCCCAGAACTGGAAATTTCACATATATGCTAGGGTCTGTTCTATCAGAGTACTCCAGTTCTGCATCGGCAAGAGCTGTCTGACATCTGGGACACCAGTTCACCACTCTGAGGTCTCTTGTTAGCAGACCCTTCTCATGAGCCTGTTTTATTGTCCACCAAGCAGACTCTATATAATCGTCATTTAAAGTCATATAGGGTTTATCCCAGTCCATCCACACACCCAGCTTCTTAAACTGCTCTGTCATTATATCGACATGCTTGACAGCCCAGTCCCTGCAGGCATTTATAAAACTCTCTACATCACCCTCAATCTCCTTTTTATTCTTTATTCCAAGCTCTCTCTCTACTTTTACCTCTATTGGTAAACCATGACAGTCCCAACCAGGCTGCCTTCTAACATTATATCCGTTCATTGAAAGGTAGCGAAGAATCGAATCCTTCATTATTTTATTCCAAGCAGTACCCAGGTGTATTGCACCGCTGGCATATGGTGGGCCATCAAGAAAATAATATTTCTGCCCTTCCTCAAACTCCTCCTTGACCTTTTCATAAATCCTGTTCTCTTCCCACCATGTCTGTATATTCTCCTCTAACTTTCTGAAGTTCATACCCTTAGGTGCCTGTTTGATCATCATAATCCTCTCTTGATATTCTTGATGGGGAAGTATTATAATCTATGTGAATATAAATTTTAGTATGATTAAGGAGAAGGTGATTCAGGAGAAAGTCGAACAGGCTCTCCAACTCCTATCTCTTGCAAAAGATGAGCTTAGTGTCAGAGAGGCCATGGATATTATAAGGGGTGTCTCAAAGCTTAATGAGGTTGTGTCTCAGACTCTGGCTCTAGGAGAGAATAGGGGAATAATAAAAAGGGAAAATAACAGGATATTCATCCTGTCCAGAGAGCCTTTCAGCTTTAATATTGTAAAAAGAGAATGTTCTGCAAACTGTAAAAGATGTGGTAAGAGAATAAAAATATGCCACTTTGTTGTTATTGAAGGTCAGGAGTCAGGCCCATATGGAAGTGATTGCATAAAATTTATATCAAAATAGAATACATATATTATACATAAGGAGGACTTTTATGAAGGCATTGAAGCTGAGGGAAGAGGAGCTTAAAAAAAATGGCAGGCTTGTTAAGACAGATGAACGCTATGAAGTTTATGATATAAAGATGAGTGACCTTGTATTATCTCTTACTGTGCTGCATCCTGAAAGGTCCACCACAGGACATGACCATGAGAATGCAGAGGAGATTTATCACTTTATCTCAGGTAAAGGTGAGATTCTACTCGGAAACCAGAAATACCAAGCTGAAGCAGGTGATATTTTCACTGTGCCCAAGGGGACTTTTCACAGGGTTTTTAACACATGTAAAGAGAATCTCGAATTTATTGCCGTCTTCGAGATTTACGAAGGCAGGGGGGAATCGCTAAAGGCTGTTATACCTGCAGCAGGGCATGGCACGAGATTTCTTCCAATAACAAAGGCTCAACCCAAGGAGATGCTTCCTGTTTTCGACAAACCTACAATACAGTATGTTGTGGAAGAAGCTCTTGGCTCCAGTTTGAAGAATATTCTTATGGTCACAGGAAGAGGTAAGAGAGCTATTGAAGACCATTTTGACAGAAATCCCGAGCTGGAGGTTTATCTTGAAAAAGCAGGTAAGTCCGATGTTCTCAAGGAGATAAGCAGGATAAGCGAACTTGCAAATATAAACTATGTACGCCAGAAGGAAGCTCTGGGTCTGGGACATGCTGTTCTACAGGCAAAAGATTTTGTAGGCAACAGCTACTTTGCAGTACTTTTAGGTGATGTCATAACAAGACCATCCTGCCTGTCTAAAATCCTCAAAATCCACGAAAAGTACAGAGCAAGTGTTATAGCACTGCAGGAAATTGAGCCCAAAGACGTTGTTAAGTATGGTATTGTGAAAAAAGGCAGGGAACTTGAAAATGGTACATTCATAATAGAAGACCTAGTTGAGAAACCAGAAGCCAGAGAAGCTCCATCAAACCTGGCTATTGTTGGAAGATATATTCTCAGCAGCAGAATTTTTGATATTCTTGGAAAGAGAGAGAAAGGCAAGGACGGAGAGATTCAGCTTACTGATGCCATTAAGAGGTTAATAGAGTCTGAAGAGAAAGTTATTGGCTTCAACTTCAGTGGAAAAGTCTATGATATAGGCAACAAATCATCCTGGATGAAGAGCAGTATAGAACTTGCTCTTGAGAGCGAATCTGGTAATGAACTGAGAGAATATCTGAAGGAAATCCTCAGTTCACATCAATAACCGTGCTGTTCCAAGGTCGACCTCTAAAATGAATCACCTGTCCAACCTTGGCATTATATTCCATCTCTATAACTTTCGGATATATGGCAATAACTGTTGAGTTGAAGGGTAAACCTATATTGAAAATATCGCCCACTTTGAGTAGAAGTTCGAGTGTCATTGTATTGTTGTTTATACTTAAAACTGAGGCATTTACATTTGTACCTGGAATCATGAAAATATCGCCCACTTTAGGGTTAGCTACATTATAGAACTGGTTTACAGGCACATTAACATAGCGTCTGAATAGAGTTTCCCTTGGAATCTTCTCCTCAATTGGTACTATTGCCAAAAGCTTGTTACTGTAGTATCCATATGCTTTATCAGGAGGAATAGTGACTCCAATGGTCTGATTAACCTTCATACCATATACAGCATCTTCAACACCTTTTATTACCATTTTAGAGCCCAATATAAAGCTAAGAGGCTTATAACTTAGCCTTTCCCTGAACATATATGCCTTAGGTATGCTCTTATTCTCAGCCACCTGCTTTAATGATGTATCAAAAACCTTGCCTGATGGAAGCATGCCTATGTAATCAATTGTAACTGAATCACCATTTTCAGTCACATTTACTGCAGTTCCATTCCTTTCAACTTTAAGAAGAGTTATATTGAAAACCAGAGTTTTATTGGTCAGAGGATGAATAGAATAAACAGAAATATCTGTTGAATTGGTGTATATTCTCAGCCATCCCAGAGAGTTATAAATTGTTTCATTCACTGCATCGTGTCTTACCAAAATAAAACCAGAGAGATTATAACGAGGTTCATTTATATTATTAACGTTACTAAAAGAGGCATTTCCAGCTTTACCACTATTGCCTCCAAAAATATTGCCAAGAATACCGCTGGCAAATACGCCAACCAGAGCAATTGAAATTATAACCAGTACAACAAACTTTTTTCTTGTTCCATCCTCTTTGAACATATCCTATGGTTACTTCTCCTTACTTATAAAACTTATGTGATTTCTTATGTATTATATATATTTATATGAATATCCTTTTGTTATATAATGCAAGAAGCAAGTTTTTTTGTAAAGGATTCTCCCTATACACTTCACTTAAACTAGATATCCGTAACTCTGCATTTTAGCCCATAGGTTGTGGATTATTTGAATGGCTACTTGTTTGTGTATAAAGCTAACATATACCTACTCTCACTCATTTATAGAAGACCTCTGGAAAGATATCCATTATTTTTCTCGCCTTCTTAGGTATCTTTGCGAAATACTCTTTCCCGTTTTCCTCCCTGATTTTCATTACTTTGGATAGCTCAAACATGACCTCCTCAACAGATATCTTGCTGGTGAGCTCTTTTTCTCGCAGACGCCTCAGAATACCGAAGTATATCCGCAGCGCAAGAAACGAGACAAAATAATAGCCTCTTACACCTTCCTCGGTTCTAAGATATGTCTTGTCAAAGTCGATAGCATTGTTCAAGGCGTCAAACGTCAGCTCCACGTCCTCCCTACTTTTGTAGAGGTCATAGACATCCTCCTCATCCCTATCCAGGTCAGAGATTATCCCGATTATCCCTGCAAGTTTTCTCTTCTCCTCAAACTCTTCCAGAGTGATGGTGCCCTTCTTTACACTCTTCAGAAGCGCAGTCTCCTGATCTCCCCTGACCTTCGGGTCATCAAAAAAATATGTGACGCCATAATCCAACTTCTTCTTGGCACACAGGACATGTCGCCCCGATAGACAAATGGTCCCTTCCACCGCAGCCATCTGGTATCCATATATACTGAGTTCTTCTTCAATGGCACAAGATAATGCGTCCTATCTTCTCTCTGATGCGTTCAACCTATTGCCCAAGGAAATCAGAATAGAATCTTGAATCTAGGGCACTTTAAACAAAAATAGTATAAATCACACCCAGAAAAGATCAGGTATATATGGGTCAAAACGCAGAGTTACGGTAATATATTATCAAGCTTTGATACATTAACTCCTACATTATATTTTTTTGGAGTGAAGCAGAAATTAAACCTGAACTATGATAATAACACTGATTATAACTTGAATTATACTCTTTATGTAGCTTTAGGACAGCAGTGGAGTTTCAAGCAGGACAGCCTGAAGGGTCAAGCACGACAGCGTTTGCTGCTGGCAGTATTGCAAAAACCACAAGTAAAGCTATCACACCAGTGAAGAGAGCTTTTTTATTCATTTGAATCACCTCTACATAATATTACACAAAAAGCTTCTATATAAAGGAAACAACTTTCCCCATCATTGCAGGTTAGTATTCTAACCCGCTATCTTTTCCTTAATTTCAGCTATTTCCTCTCTAATCTCAGCAATATCATTTTTCAGGTGTTCAGTTAGAGTATCTCTTGTCTTTCTGGATTCTTCCCCTATGGTTTCCCTTGTCTTCTGAGATTCCTCCTGAATAATTCTGAGAATAGCCGATACTCCCTTATTAAGTTGACCTGCCATAAATGTCAGAAGGAACGAATCAATAGTAGGTATATGACCTGTATACTCCTTAACAGTTACTTCATTTACACTGGCATGTTCAGGGAAATTCTCCTTCACAAATCCTAGATAGCTTTTAACATCCTCTTCCTCACCCTCTGCC
>VAOW01020641.1_pt1 | contig 31013 bp, 30 predicted proteins | sample 3393921 | NCBI WGS metagenome assembly VAOW01 (sample SAMN08290428, study PRJNA428436) | hydrothermal vent metagenome | isolation source: Deep-sea hydrothermal vent chimney | place: Indian Ocean: Southwest Indian Ridge | depth 2742 m m | reverse complement strand
TGTTGGATAACTAAATGCATAAGTAAAATAAAAATTAAGATTATGATTACTTGTTTGACTTAATTCGCTTATTGGTGCTGATGCAAAATCAGCATATTTTACATTCCATGTAAATATTCCTCTTTGTGGTTGAGAAGGAACACCTGAAAATATATTTGAAATTGAATTATAAGCATTTGAAATATTATAAGAAGTTGCTGAAGGTGTATTAAAATTATTATCTTGTACTGCACCAGAATATCCTAAATCAGTTACATTACCAATTCCAATATTTGAAATAGTTATATTACTAATTTCAGCACTTGCTGTTTGTCCATTTTTACATAAACAATCACCAGCATATACATCACCAGGTCCTGGAATTGCCATTGCACCACTATAATATCCAGTATCCCATGAATAATTATTATAAAGAGTTATTCCAGTTGTTAAAGAACTTGTTGATGTTAAACATTGATCACCACCAATAAATGAATTAGGTGTTGAATTAAAATATTCAGCAGTATTATTTGGATTTGGTTTATTAGGACAAGTAATTAACCATGATGCTGATTGCTGATTATAAGATAAAACTTTTACTGTTAATGGTGTATCTGTTTCAGAACCAGAAATAGTTCCTTTTAATTTTCCACCAAGAGCATCAGGATATTTTGTTTTAAAAGTAATTGTTGTTATATATTGACAATTAAACCATGAAAAAGTAGGATCTGCTACAGCAGGAGCAATTGCTAATGGAATATCAGGAGGAGTTGTAAGATGTTTAATTACTTGTTGACCAGAACTAGAAAACCACCAACATGCTTTTGTATTTGAAGGATTTGGTGTATAATAACCATCAGTTACACCACCAGATGCACCACTAATTACTGTTTTAGTTGCATAAGTAATATTAGAATAGGATATAATCAATAGAATAGCAATAAATAAAACCCAATATAATTTAAATAAATTAAATTTTTTTAAATCCATTACTTCACTACATCTTATTCTACATCAAGTATTTTAATATGAATAAATTATTATTTATTATATAAATATTATATAAATATTATTCATCTATTTTTTCTATTTCAATTATATTTACTGATTCATCAAAAAACTCATATTTTTTTTCAATATCTTCTTTTAATTTATTAATTACATGCTCAGGATCTAATGTATCCTCTATTTCTTCTATACGAATTAATATAATTTCTTTAAAATTAGATTTATTATATTTTATCCGAAATTTTCCCATTATAACACCAAATATATTATATATAATATATAAAAATAATAATATTAAAATATTCTGTATAAATATTTTTATATATTAAATAAAAAATAAATTAAATTTTATAATAAACAAAAAAATAAAAAATAAATTAAATTAAATTAATACCATCCTCTTATTTTCATTGTTGATGCAACTCTTTGTAAAGCAATAATATATGCTGCTGACCTCATATCTATTTTCTTTGATTGATTGTTTTGATATTGTTTTTGCATATTTATTACATCATTAAAAGATTTTGTTATTTTTATATCTAATTTTTTATAAACATCTTCTTCTGTCCAATAATATCCACCAATATTTTGCACCCATTCAAAATAAGATACAATTACTCCACCAGAATTAACAAGAAAATCAGGAGCATTATAAATATTTTTTTCAAATAAAATATCATTTGCTTCAGGAGTAACAGGACCATTAGCTAATTCAATAATTATTTTTGCTTTTATATTATCAGCATTCTGTTTTGTTATTTGATTTTCAATTGCAGCTGGAATTATTATATCAGCATCTGTTTCAAATAATTGCTCATTTGTTATTTTTTGTCCTTCTTCATAATTTGCAATTGTTCCTGTTTCTTTTTTTGTTTGCTTTAATTTTTCATAATCAAGTCCTTCTTCATTATATGTTCCACCTTTTGAATCAGTAATTGCAACTATTTTTGAATTAAATAATTTTTTAACTAATGAAAATGCAAAATTACCAGCATTTCCAAATCCTTGGATTGCTATTTTTGCATTTTTAAGATCAATATTTGCAATTTTTGATAATTCTCGTAAAACATACATTCCACCTAATGCAGTTGAATCAAATCTTCCTTCTGAACCCCATAATTCTAGTGGTTTTCCAGTGATCATACTAAATTCATTATGACCAACTATTTTAGAATATTCATCATTCATCCATGCCATTATTTGTGGTGTTGTATAAACATCAGGAGCTGGAATATCTAGTTTTGAACCAATTACATCATTAAAAACTCTTATATATTGTCTTGATAGATTTTCTAATTCAATATTATTCATTTTCTTTGTATCACAAATAACACCACCTTTTGCACCACCAAATGGTATATTTGCAAGAGCTGTTTTCCATGTCATCCATGCTGCTAAAGCTTTAACAGTATTAATGCTTTCTTTAGGATGAAAGCGTATTCCACCTTTTCCAGGACCTCTTGCATTATTGTATAAAACACGAAATCCAGTAAACAATTCAGTATTATTATCACGCATTTTAACTGGAATTTTTGCTTCAACTATTCTCATTGGTTCTCGCAATATTGCATGTGCTGTTTTGTCTAAATTCATTATTTCAGCTGCTTTATCAAGCTGAATTTGAGATATTAAAAAAGGGTTTAGTTCATCCATGATATCACATTTTATTTATATATTATTTACTTTGTAAATTTATTTAAGATTTTTTATTATTAAATAATTATTAAAATAATAATTTTAGTAATATGATTTGATTTTTCATTGATTTTAAAATTTAAACATTAATTATATTCATAATATACATTAGAAATATTTATATATCAGAATTGTTGTATATGATTAATTATAAAATAATAATTTTAGTGAGTTTATGGTATATGATAAAACTATTTCAAAACAACATTTAGATGCAATAAAAAGAACATCTAAAAAACTGATGAAATTAATTGAGAAATATGAAAATAGTGATGAAAATAATGATTACAATGAACTTTCCATCAATAAATTAAATTTAAAGAACTTTATTTCAGAGATTCAATTAAAAGAAGTACTAAGTGGATTTTCACAAAATAAAAATTCAATTGTTTTAGAATATATTGCAAAAAACCAATATACACCACCAGAAAAACTTAAAGAAATTGAAAAACAGAATACATATAATTATTTTATTAAAAAGAATATTGAATCAAATCCAAGTACACCAGTAGAAACAATTGAAAAGCTTAAAACTAAAGGATATGTAAAATATATTGAATCAAATCCAAGTACACCAGTAGAAACAATTGAAAAATATAATAATAAAAATAATAATAAAAAATTACTAAGGAAATTAATTAAAAAAGTATGTTTAAGAAATTAATTAGAAATAAGAAAAAATGAAAAAACAATTATTAAGAATACGAAAAGTTTATATATCATAATCAATGTATAAATTAAATAATAAAAATATTATTAGTGAGTTAGTGGTTTATAAAAATACAATGAAAAAACAATTAAGATCAGAAAAAACATCAAAGAAAGTAGAAAATTTAGTTGAAAAAATTAGAAATACTAGGATTAATAATGGAACATTTAGTAATGAATGGTTTAAATCTCTTGGTAATTTAAAAAAATTTATAGTAAATATTAAATCAGAAAAACAACTTGATAAATATGCAGACAATAAAAATGAATTTGTTAATTTATATGTTGCATTAAATCCAAATATATCATTGAAATCAATTAAAAAACTTATAAATAATAAATATAAAATTGTTAGAAAAACTGCTGAAGAAAGCTTAAGAATTATATATTTATCAAATGTCATTAAAACAGCATTAACTAAAAAAACTGTTAATGTTTGGCTAAAGGAACAATTACATAAAGAATAATTTAATAATTTATTATAATTTACATTTTTTCATTTCAATATCAATATTAATATTTACATTTAATTCATATAAATCATGAAAAATGTATGCAATTGCAATTGTTTTAATTAATTCAACTTCATTTTTTATTTTTAATTTTTGTGCGAATTTTGATTCAGATTTAATTGAATTATTAATTAAAATACTTAAATTTTCAGAAAGAGAAATCAATTTATTTTCATTAATTAGTTTATTTTTAATTATTTGCTTTGCTTGATTATTAAACCAATTAATTTCAGATATTTTATAATTAAGTGACTGTTTAATCAATTTCATGTATTCTGGAGATAAATAAAAAAATACTTTATAAAAAATATTACCAAAAGATATTGCATAAGCATCTTGAAGAATAATCCCAATAATAATAATCCTCTCATTACAATCTTTTGTATTTTCAATATACTCAAAAACTCGTTTTATATTTTTTGGTGGTTCTTCTATTTTATATTTAAATCCATTTAATAGATTTTTTATTGTTCCTTCATGCTTTTCAGTTATATCTAAAATATTTATAAAGTGTTTTGTATATTCAATGTTTGTTCTATTATCTAGCCATTGTTCAATTACTTTCTGCATAAGCATTTCTCCAAAATAAAATAAAGAAATAATGTGTAAAATATCTTTTATTTCAAATACTGATCCATTTGGTAGTTTAATTTTTGTTTTTGTTAATATTGGTTTTTTTCTTCTATTGATTAAAATCATCAAATGTTTCATTGATTCTATTCTGCTTTTTTTATTTAAATAATTTAATATGTATTCCTTAGTCCATACTGGCATATTATACTTTTTTAATGCATAATCAAATAATTTATTTTTTGGACTTATCATATTAAAACTTTATTTGATTTTTTTCTTTTTTGTTGCTAATTATTTTGCTTTTTTACTAATATTATTTTTATTTGTAATTTGTTGTTTATTTTTAATTAAATCTTGTTTAATATATTGCTTTTTTTGCTTATACTTTTTTATTACAAATACAATTATTACTAATATAGTAATTAGCATTGCAATATATTCTACTGGTTTAATTAGATATTTATTATTTGTTTTTGCTTTCTGTTTAACAACTACATAGTAATTAGTTGAACTAGATAATTGTTGATTTTGTGGTGTATTTTGTTGTGTCCATTGTTCATAAATTGTTATTGGATAATTTCCTGAATTTCCATCTGCATCAACACTTACATAAAAAGTAATGTTTTTTATTTGATCTGGACTTAAACTAGAAATATATTGATTTGGATTTACAGGAGAAATTGGATAAATACTCTGTAATGCAAAATTAATATTATTTGCTTTTGCATTTCCAGTATTTTTTATTTTTAATATTATTTTTGCATATGATTGACCTGGTTGTATTGAATCATTTATACTCAAAATAGAAAATACTGCTTTTTTCTCTAATGAAACATTGATCAAAAATTTCTTGCTTATTTTTGTTTTGTAATTCAGTGTTGTATAATTTATTATTACTGGAATTTGATAATAAGATAATGACTGATTATTTATTTGAACAAAAATTGATTCTGTTTTTTGACTTAATTGTTGATTATTTGTATTTGAAAATAATTGTGCAATAAAAAATTTATTTGGATTTCCAATTGTTATTGAATTATTACTTAGAAATTTGATTGAAATATTCTTTGCTTCTCCTAATCCTATGTTCTGGAAATTTACTAGTAATGTTTGATTAGAACCTGAAAATACTTGTGATGGTGATGCAGATAAAATACTTGCAACAATATTTGGATTATTAATTACTAAGTTCAATGGAATTTTAAGAATTTTTGATGCATTAGTATTATATCTTGTTACATAATTTACTTGCACATTTAGAAAATAAGTTGAATTTGTAATATTGTTATTTGTTTGTACAATAAACTTAACTGGTATTATTTGTTGCTGATTAATTGTACCTATTGCATATTCATTAGATCCAATTATCTTGAAAATACTAGAATTAAGTAATTTTAATGTTACATTTCTTGCAATATCAGTACCTGAATTTATTACATTCAATGATATTTTATTTTGTTGATTAGGTTTTAAATTAATTAAACTAGACGAAATATTAATTTTTGGTATTCCATACACATAAAAAACAATTGGGATCTGAGAAGTTCCAACAATTTTATTAATACCATTATTCTGAGTTGTTTCATATGTTGCAATTACATTAATCACATATTTTCCGGGTTGAAGCATAGAAGGAATATGAAACTTGTAAATAAAATGATCAAAATTACTTCCACCATATAAACCTTCACCAATTGCATTAATTAAATAGCTTGATGATGGGGATATGTTTATTATTGGATTTTGAGACTGTAAATAAAGATTCACATTTGTTAATTCATAAGAATAAGAATTAAACAATTGAAAAGTCATTGTTATATTATGTCCAGCAATAATTGGTTTGTTTGAGATACCAACATTAGATAAACTCAATGCACCATTTGCACTACTTAATGTTGCTTGGGCATTTACTAGTAATGGAAATAATGTTAAAAACATTATTAAGAACATTAATTTTTGTATATTTTTCATATTCATCATATTTATCATCTCTAAATATATTTTTTATTTTTTATTCTTTATTATAATAATAATCTCACTCAATCAATTGTTGTCTTAAAAAGTTTATATGCAAAAATAAATGTAATTATAATTGCAATAAAAATAAAACTAATGTTTAGAATTATTTGATGAGGTGTTAAATATCCGAGCATTGTTATATTTTTAATTGGATTTACTGCATATGTTAATGGATTAAATTTATTAAATAATTTAAAAAACTTTGGTAAAGAAGACGTTGGAAAAAATGCACCAGATAAAAACCATAATGGAAGTGTTATTGCATTCATGATCATCATATAAATTTCTACTTTTGAAATTCTTGATGCTAAAATTATTGCTAAGAAACTGAATACTATTGAAATTAAAATAATAAAAACCAAAATCAAAAGAATTGCAATATAAAATGGAACCATTGCAATTACAACACCATCAGCTAAACCAATAATAATTGCAATTAATACATAAAGTGTTGATTGAGTTATTCCAGATAAAACTTTACTTAAAATTATTGATAATTTTGATATTGGAGACATTAAAAGAGACTTTAAAATACCACTATCTCTATCTTTAATTAATGACATTCCACCATTGAATGAAGAACCAAACATTGCCACCATTATCAATATCCCAGCAAACAAAAAATCCTTATAATTTGCTTTTGTACCAGAAAGAGCTGTTGAAGATACTATTGTTTGTTTATTTTTGCTATTGTATTTATTTGCAGTTGATCGAATAAATGCAATTGCTGTTCCACTATTCTGAAAATCATTATTATTGTAATAAATTTGTATTGGTAAACTACCTGAAACAAAAAAACCAGGAGGAATAATAATTACAATACTCACATTAGAAGCATGCAACATATTCATTGCTCGTTTTTGTGTTGTAATATATTTTATTGATAAAATATTATTTGATTGTAATTTAGAAATAAATTGAAAAGATTTAGGATTATGCGCATAATTTACAACTGCAATTGGAATATGTGAAATTGTATTTCCCAAACCCCCTAAAAATACAATTAAAACAAGTGGAAATATAATTGAACGAATTATATTTGATAATAAATTTGCTTTAAATACAATCATTTCTCGTTTATATAAACTAAATGTATCAGATATTATATTCATTTAAGCACAATTTTAAATTTTTCTTTTTTTGTTGATGTTATTTAATATCTCTTACAGAAGATCCTGTTAATTTAATAAATACATCATCAAGAGTTGGTAGTCTTAAACTTATTGACAAAATTTGTATTTTTTGTTTTTTTATTTCTATTATTATTTTTTGAAAAATATCAAGAGCATTTTTTTCAATTATTGCTTCTATTTTTTCAGGATTATTGTTTTTAATTACAATATTAAATTTTAATTTAAGCATTTTAATCATTTTTTCAATATCTTTTTGCTTTGCAATTATCTCTAATATATTTCCTATTGCAATTAAATTTTTTAATTCAGAAGGTGTACCAATTGCCTTCATTTTTCCATGATCAATAATTGCTATTCTATCACATAAAGCATCTGCTTCTTCAAGATATTGCGTTGATAATATTATTGTAACGCCATCTTGCTTTAATTTTTTTATATCTACCCACATTTGTATTCTATTCTGTACATCTAAACCAGTTGTTGGTTCATCTAATATTAATAAAAGTGGTTCATGAAGCATTGATTTTACTAAATATAATCTACGTTTCATACCACCTGAATAATTTTTTGATTGTACATCTGCAAATTTTTCTAATTGTGATTCATGCAATGCATGATTTACTTTATCATTAATTTGATTATTGCTAATATGATATAATTTAGCACCAAGAACAAGATTTTGTTTTCCAGTTAAATCATTATCAACAATTGTTTCTTGAGCCATAAACCCAATCTTTTGTTTTATTTTCTCAGGGTATTTTGAATTATCAGCACCATTAATAAATATTTGGCCTTTTGTTAATTTTTCAATTCCAAGAATAGTACTTATTAATGTTGTTTTACCAGCACCATTTGGACCTAAAATTCCAAATATTTCTCCCTTTTTAATATTAATATTAATATTATCAACAGCGCAAAAATTCCCAAAATATTTTTTTAGGTTTTTAATTTCAACAATATATTCCATTAAATCCCTTTGAATTTTTACTTTATTATTTTTTGAATTCTCTTTGTTGTTTTAATAAAAATTTCTTTTATTGAAGCTAAAATATCACTACCTTTTTTTGTTAATTCATAATAATTTTTATTTTTAGTGCTTGAACTTATTTTTATATAACTTGAATTTTCAAGGGACTTTATTATATTATAAACATCATTTTTAATTTTTTCATCATCTAAATTAAAATGTTTTTTTAGCATTTGATTTTGCTTTAAATCCTTTAGAATATTATATGCATAAAGTTTATGTTTTTTTAATTTTGACAAAATAATAAATTTAAGCATTAAAGAATAAATCTCATTTTTATAAAAACATTTTTTATGTTTATTATCTTTTATTGAATCCATAAAATCACTAGAATATAAATTAGTTTAAATTTAAAATAGTTTAATTTTGAACTAAATACTTATAAAGGTTTTTATTAAATATTTTATAAAAAGTTTATGAAATTTAATCATTTTTAAAATTAAGTACAAAATATTATATATGCTTTAAAATTAGAGAAAATAAGCCCTGAAAGGGAATTGGACCCTCAACCTCTTGTTTTTTTGATTAAATTTATTTACAAAACAAGCGCTCTGCCATTGAGCTACCAGGGCATATTGTTTATTTTAATATTTTATTATTTAATTATTATTTAATTAGATTTACTTTTAATAATTTACTTTTAATAATTTATTCTTTATGTTTAATATAATTTAATAATAAATCAAAAATGTATAGTATATATTTGAATTATAAAAAATATAATTAAATTTTATTATTATTTTTTTAGAAATACTTTTAATTCGCGCAAAGATTTTGTATTTATTATTTTTTGTTTTGTTAACCAGCCTCTTCTTGCTATCCCAACACCATATTTTAAAAACTTCAAATGTTCTATACTATGAGAATCAGTATTAATTGAAAACATTAAATTATAACGTGATGCTAATAGAATATTTGCATCATTTAAATCAAGTCTATTTGGAAATGAATTTATTTCTAAAGCAACATTATTTTCTTCACATACTTCAAATATTTTATCTAAATCAAGTAAATATCCAGGTCTTTTATTTATTAATCTTCCAGTAGGGTGTGCAAGAATATTTACTTTTTTTGTTTCAATTGCTTTTATAATCCTATTTGTCATATCCTCTTTATTCATTTCAAAATTAGAATGTATTGCAGCAATAACACAATCCATTTGATCTAATATTTTGTTATCACAATCTAAACAACCATTTTTTAAAATATCAACTTCAGCACTTTTTAATAAAACTAGTTTATTTCCTAATTTTTCATTTAATTTATCAATTCTTTCAAATAAATTTAAAAACCTTTTTTCATCAAGTCCATTAGCAATTCTTAAACTTTTTGTATGGTTTGATATTGCAATATATTTTAATTTATTTTGAATTGATGCATATGCAATTTGTTCTAAAGTACTTTCACCATCACTATCATTTGTATGTATGTGCATATCACCTAATAAATCATTTAAATCAACAAGAGAAGGTATTTGATATTTTTGCGCTAATTCTATTTCACCTCTTGCTTCTCTCATTTCTGGTGGAATATATTGTAAATCAAGATTTTTATATATTGATTTTTCATTACTACAATAAATTAATTTATTTTTATTATTTAATAAACTATACTCATTCATTTTTAAACTCTTACTTACTGCTATTTTATTTAAAATAATATTATGTTCTTTACTTCCTGTAAGATATTGCAACATGTTTGCAAATCTTTTATTGTTAGTTATATACAAATCACAATTTATTCCTGATTTTAGTAATAAACTTATTTTTAATTCTGATTTCGTAATTATGCTTTCACATTCATTTATATTAGAAAAAAAATCAAATAATTTTTTACGTTCATTAGATATTACTAAAACATCTATACTACTTATTGTTTCTTTCATTCTCCTAATTGACCCTAAAATTTCTATCCTTTTAATTAAATTTGTTTCTTTCAATTGTCTAATAATATTTTCTGCTAATGGCAATGCTTCTCCTAATAAAATTTTACCATTACCTTCTTCCAAAAATTCAATTGATTTTTTAATTAAATTTTGAGATTTAATACCAAAGTCATGTACTTTACTTATTTTATTTTGTTCAATTGCTTTTTTAAGATCTGAAATATTTTTAATATTTAATTTTTGATATAGTAAAATTGCTTTTTTAATACCAATACTCTTAACATTTATAAGTTCTTTAAATTGTATTGGGTATTTTTTCTTGAATTTTTCGTATTTATTAATCTTTTTTGTTTTAATAAATTCTTCAATTTTATTAGAAAGTGCTGATCCAATTCCAGGCAATTTCATTAATCCTTTTTTTCCCTGTTTTCTATATATATCTTCAATAGGTTCTTGTAAAGTTTCAAGAGTTAATGCTGCTTTTTCATAAGCTATTATTTTAAATTTTGAATTTTTAGTTTGTTCTATTTTTAAAAATTCTGCTATTTCATAAAAAATATTAGCAAGTACTTTATTATACATAAAATTATTTTAGATTATATCTATAAAAATCCTTTATTAATATTATTTTTAAGATTAATAAAAATAGTTGAATAGTTATTTTAATTTTTACTTTCATATATAATTATGGGAACAAATTATCTAAATGATTCATATATTGATTTGAATGATAAAAAACTAGAAAATTTAGAAGAAATCAATAAAAGCTTAAAAGAACAAATACAGATGAACAAAATATATTTAGCAATTATTTCAAGATATACTGATTATATTGAAGAAAAAGAAAATATTTCAGTAGTAGAATTACCAAAATACATAACCCCAAAAGACGAAAAAATAGTAGAAAAAGCAAATGAAATAAAAGCATTATTTGAAAGCTATGTTTATGAAAAAGATTTTTACGCTGCAAGTTCCACTGCATATGAATTTGTTAAAAATGAAATAGAAGAAATAAATATACCTATTGAATTTTGGTTTTATCCAATTGAAATTATTGAATTTAAAGCAGGAGATATTATGGATAAAAATATTTTATTAAGCTCTTTATTAATAAGTTTAGGAAATCCATCAACAAAAGTATTAGTAACAATAAATGAAAATAAAAGAGATATTTTTAGTTATTATGAATTTAATGATAAAGTATACAGATTTGATTTCAAAGAAGGATTGAAAATATTTGAAAATAAAGAACAAATGATAAATAGTTTATTAATTAATAATGATACTATTAGTTATGAATTTAATGATAATATTTATTTTAATATACACTAAAGTACTTTAAATAATTTAAAGATATATTTTTATTATTTATTCTACTTAAATTAAAAAAATGATCATATGATTGAAAAAACATTAGTGCTCATAAAACCTGATGGTGTTTTTAGAGCAATTATAGGAAAAGTAATAAGTCAGTTTGAAAATACAGGACTTAAAATTGTTGGATTAAAAATACTTAAAATAGATAAAGATTTTGCTGGAAAGCATTATATTGAAGATATTGAATGGTTGGAAAATATTGGAATCAAATCAAAAGCATCTTATAAAGAAAAGGGAATTGAATTAAATGAAGAAAATATTGCAATAGGTAAAAGAATTAGAAATCAATTATTAGATTATTTAACAGCAGGACCAATTGTTGTATTAGTTGTTGAAGGAAATAATGCAATATTTGTGGTTAGAAAATTAATTGGTGCAACAGAACCAAGAAAAGCAGATCCAGCATCAATCAGAGGACAATATTCTAGTGATTCTTATGATTTAGCTGACTTGAAACAAAGATCAACTAAAAATATTGTACATGCATCAGAAGATTCAAAATCAGCAAAAAGAGAAATAGAATTATGGTTTGATGAAAAAGAAATTATTGATTATAAACGAATTGATGAAGATCTAATGTATTAATAAAAATAATAAACAATGATTAATATGTTTAAAAATAATTTTATAGAAAACAAAAAATTAATTTATATTGTATCTGCTTTTATAATTAGTATTATTTTTATATTTAGTATATATTACTTTTATAATTCAAAAAAAATTACATCAACATCAAATTTAAATGTACCTAAAAATATTAGTTCATCCATTAATTCAAATTACAATTCTCCGTTCCCATTATCTATTGATGGATTTAAAAGAATTCCATTACAATCTAATAAAGATCAATTACCCAAAAATTATTCTATTAATTTAATAAATACAAGTTTTACTGTTTTTGAAAATCCAATAAATAATGAAACAATTGCAATTTATCAAATGATTTATTCAAATAATATATCTTCAAATAATGTTTTTAAAAAAATAATTTCATTAGTACCAATTAGTTCTCAGCAACTACCAAATATAACAATATTAAAAAATCTACCAGCAAATTATTATGGAATTCGTTCTGTTTCTAGTAATAAAACAATATATTCATTAATTGCACAAAACAATTCAAAAATATGTGGTATTTCATTTGATTCAAAAACATACACATCAAATACAATACTAAATTTACTTGAAAATACAGCAAAAATATGTTTTAAGGTTTAATTTATTTTCTTTTTTAAATAAGTAAAAAATTATTTGCTTTCTTTTTTCAATTGTTCAATTAATATTATATTTAAAGCATTTGTTTTATTTAAATTAGCTAAATGATATGTAACATAATCACCATAATGAATTAAATAGAAGAGATTTTCCATTAAAATATTACTATTATATTCAATCATATTAAATTTTGTATTTGTTATTCTTGAAACTGTTTCTATTTTTTCATTAATTCTATTTTCAATATTATTAAAAACAAAAAAATAATAATTTTTATTGAACTTTTTTATTCCAAGTATTTCATTATGATTTAATTCTGGAAAATAATTTGAAAAACTCATTATTTTTGCATTTTCATTAAATTGTGTTTTCCACCTATATGCTATTGTTTTAAAAGGATTTGAACCATATATTATTGGAACTTTATTCTGTTTTTTTAAATTTATTGCATGTAATTTACAATCTTTATTATTTTTGTCTAGTTTTGCTAATGTTTTATATATTTTATTAATTTGATATTTATTTACAAGTTTAAAACCAGTTAAAAAAGGCATTAACATATAACCAATTCCAGCTCTTGGTTGAATATCTTTTTCAGGTATTATTATTTGTGAATCTCCTTTATGCTCTAATTTACCACCAGTAGTAATAATTGAAATATGAGCATTCTTTTTTTCCGCTTCTTTAACAGTATTAATAGTTTCTTCAGTATTTCCAGAAAAACTAATAGCAACAAAAAAGGTTTTTTTTGATACAAATTTTGGAATATGATAATCTTCAACAACATATACTGGTTTTTCAGAATATAGCTCTTGAAATATTTTTCCAACAACTCCTGATCCACCCATTCCAGTAATTACAATATTTTCAAATTCACTTGCATTAAAGTCAAGACTTTTATTAAATTTAATTTGTTCCTTTAAAGAAAATAATTGATCAAGAAATTCTATAAAATCACCAAAAAAGTATTATTAATTAAAATTAAATCACTTAATTCTATATATTAAATTTTGAACTTAATATTAATATAATATATGTTTGGATTAGTATAATTTATCAACACAATAATTAATATATATAAATTCATAATATTTTTATATATTCTGTTACTAATATTAACTGAATTGTGGTTAATATGGTTAAAACAGCAAAAAAAGTTAGTAAAGCAAAAGAAGTTAATAAAGTAAATAAGATTAGTAAAGCAAAAGAAGTTAATAAAGTAAATAAGATTGAGAAAAAAACAAATAAAAAATTAATTTATATTGTATCTGCTTTTATAATTCTTATTGTTGCTGGAATTTTTGTATATCATTTTTATAATATACAAAAAATAATAACACCATCAAATCAAAATATATCACAAAACACAGCAAAAATTCTAAATTCTTCAAGTCATTCATATAATTCTCCTTTCCCATTATATATTCAAGGATTTAAAAAAGTTTCATCTCAATTAATACCATTAAGTGAAACACCTAAATCAGTATATTCAAGTAATTTGTTAAATATAAGTAGAAATACATACATTAATCATAATAATACAGAAATAATGATAAGCCAATTAATTTATTCAAATTCAGCAACTTCAAAAAATATATTTGAAAAAATAACAACAATACCTAAAAACTTTTCATCACAATTTCCAAATTTAACAATATTGAAAAATCTACCAGCAAATTATTATGGAATGAGTTTTATTTCTAACAATAAAACAATATATTCAGTAATTGCACAAAACAATTCAAAAATATGTAGTGTATTTTTTGATTCAGAAACATATACATCTAACGCAATAATAAATTTACTTGAGAATACAACACAAGTATGTTTTAAAGTTTAATTTATTTCCTTTTTTATTCTTTCTTTTTTAATTATTTTTTATTAGCTCTAATTTTAAGATAATATTTAAACAAATAAAATTATTTTTAAAGTACAAATAAATCTTTACTAGTATATGAAATTTTTCATACCTATATTCATTATTTTATATAGTAATAAAACAACATTTAAAAATATCTAATTTTTTTGAAAGTCCAGATTTAAAATCATAATAATAAAAACATAATATATTTATAGAATATTTATAAGACTATAATATAGATTATTTTTAAATGATAAAATGGATGAATTAAAAATTAAATTAAAAAAAATATTTAATAATATTGATAAAAATATTGATTTGTTATTAATTATGAATACTGGAATTGCTGATCCTAATTTTTATTATTTAACTGGATTTACTAGTGGATTATTTGAACAAGATATTTTATTAGTATATAAAAATAATATTGAACTGATTACAAATAAATTGGAGATTAAAACAGCACTTAAACAAAAATTAAAGAATATGAAAATAACAGAAATTAATAAATCAAAAGAATTCAAAAAATATTTAAATCAAAAAATAAATAAAAAAGTAATTGGATTAAATTTCTCTTTTTTACCAATTGCATATTTTAATTATTTTAAAAAATATAATCCGCAAAAAATCATTAATATTAGTAATGCTTTTATTGATGCAAGAAAAATAAAAGACAAAAAAGAAATAAATAATATTAAAATTGCAAATAAAATAACAAAAAAAGCATTTGAAAAAATTAAAAGATATTTTAAAATAGGAATCACTGAAAAAGAAATTGCAGCAAAATTTGAATATTTGATGAGAGAAAATGGAGCATCTGGAGAAGCATTTGAAACAATTGTTTCTTTTGACAAAAATTCAGCATTACCACATCATTTTCCAGATAACACAAAATTAAATAAGAACACTATTGTTTTAATTGATGCAGGAGCAAAATATAATAATTATTGCGGAGATATTACACAAACATTTATTTTTAAACCAGATAAAAAAACAGAAAAATACAAAAAAATGATTGAAATATATAATATTGTTATAAAAGCGCAACAAATTGGTTTAAAAAAAGCAAAACAAGGAATTAATGGTAAAGAAGTACATAATATTGTTAATGAATTTATTAATACTGTAAATAATGGAAAATATAATGGAAAATTTATTCATAGTTTAGGCCATGGTATTGGTATTGAAGTTCATGATGGACCTGGTTTTTCTAATCAAAATAATATTTTAAAAGAAAATATGATTATTAGTGATGAACCAGGAATTTATATTGTTGGATTTTGTGGTGTACGAATAGAAAATGATGTTCTAATTAAAAAAAATAAATCAATATTTTTATAAGATATTAAAATATTTTATAAGATATTAAAATATTGTTTTTCATCTATTTTTTTATCATTTTTATTGTTATTTCCTTTCTATTATTAGGTAAATGTTGAATTTCAAATTTTTCATACTGCTTTTTTAGAATTTGTTTAGACTGTTTTATATATTTAAAAACATTCATTGAAGGACATTTGATTGTCATTATTGCTAGTTTATTATTTTTTAAAAATTTGCTTAAATTGATCATTGTATTTGCTGATTCAATTGGATGCATATTCATATCATTTACAATTAAATCAAATTTTTTATTTGTTTTAAATTCATTTACTTTCATTTTTAAATGTTTTATGTTCTTGTTATTATTTAATCTTTTATCTAAATTTGCAGGATCTATTGCAATTATATTTATATTATGATTACTTAATTCTTTACTAAATCCACCAGGAGAAGCACCAAGATCTAAACTAGTTTTAACTTGTGTAAGATCAACATTAAAATAAATTAATGCTTGTCTAAGTTTTAATTGAGATCTATTTATTTGGAAATAATTTATATTTTTATCATTAGTATTTAATTCAAAAAAATAATTTCTGTAATATATTTTTGATGTTAATTTACTTATTAATATTTTTCTTTTGAATATATTAATTACAAAAATATATTTAAAATTATTTAAGTCAATTTTAAATCCTAAAGCATTTAATTTACGTCCAATTTTAATATCTAAATCCCTTGATTTTGAATTTAAAATATTTACATTAAAAGTTCTTTCTCCAAAAATATTACATCTTAGTTTAAAAGGAATTTTTTTATTTATTTGTTTTTTTACTTCTTTTAAAATAAAATTAATAATGAAAATAGTAGTTATTTTTTGTTTTGTGTTCAATACATTTATTTTATAAATTTGCTGAATAAGGGGATTTTTAGGTTTTTTATTATATACAATAAAACAACCCTCAACTAAAACATCAAAAGTATAATTTAATGAATTTAAATATTTTATAAATATTTCTCTAAATATTTTACTAATTTTTATAAAATACATATTTTTAATATCTTGTTTTGTTTTTGAAATAGAATCACTTTTTATAATTGAGACCATAAAGAATTAAAATGATCTTTAAGAGAATTAATTTTATTTTTATCTTTAATAATTTCAACATATTCTATATTTTTATGCATTCCATTATAAGTCAAATTAGCACTTCCAATTATTGCTAAATCATTTCCAATATAAATTTTCTCATGAATAAATTTCTTTGATATTTTTATAGAAATATTTGAAGAAGTAATTGGACCATAAATCAAATAAAATAATAAAAATATAATAATAAAAAAACCCAATAAAATTAATGCAACATAATAAAATTTAAGGAATAATGACACTGACTCTAGAAGTATTGCATAAATTAATAATTTTATAAATCTTAATGAATTATTAAGCTTTGTAAGATATTTGAATGCACTTAATTCATTTTTTGTTTGTGGTTTAAAAGTTATTATTAATATTTTCTTATGTTTTGAGTAATATACAAGCTTTTTTGCATAAAATAAACTAATATAAGGAGAAATAATTTTTAAGTAGTGTGAATTTTTAATCAGGTCATCAATATGTTTATAAGATTCATTTCCACTATAAGCTGAATTATTTTTTTTATGAAATATAATAGACATAATACAAATTAGAAATTGATATTTAGATTTCTTTCTTTTAAAAAAATAAAATATTTTTTAAACCAATAAATTTTACTATCTTTTAATTTAAAACGAAACCTTTATTAAATTATTATTGTATAAACCATATAGTTAATAGTTATCTAATATTTTTTAATTACTATTTTATAATTATCTATTAAAATATTATTTTATCTAATTAATTTATAATATAACAAAACATAATTTAAATTTTTAATTAATATAATATTATAAATATAAACTACTCACAAATAAATGATATTATGGCGAAGTTACATTCAAAAAAACGGGGAAAAGCTAAATCAAGAAAACCTATTATTACAGATACTACTGAAATTGAAAAAAATATAGATAAAAAAGAAATAGAAAATTTAATTGTAGAATATGCAAAAAAAGGTGTATCACCAGCATTAATAGGAGAAAAATTAAAAAATGAACATAAAGTACCTTATGTAAAATTATTATTTAAAAAAGGAATTGTTGAAATATTAGAAGATAATAATATTAAAACAAATATCCCTTATGATTTATTAGATTTAATGAAAAAAAGCGTTAATATACAAAAGCATTTGGATAAAAACAAACAAGATGTATCTAATAGAATTAAATTAGAAAAAATAAAAGCAAAAATATGGAGATTAACAAAATATTATAGAAACACAGGATCTCTTCCAGAAAAGTGGAAATATAATCCAGCAACAGCTGAATTATTAGTAAGACAAAAATAATTGGTGATTTTATAGCATTTCAAAAAACAGTTGATAGGTGGAAGTTTAAAAAATGGTTTCCAGTATATGCACCCAAGATATTTGAAAGTAAAATAGTTTGTGAAATTCCTGCAAATAATGAGAAGTCAATTATAAATAGAACAGTAAAAATAGGATTGAATTTATTAACAAATAATATACGTAATTCAAATACTAATCTTATTCTAAGAATAATTGATACAAATAATCAAGCAGCACATACTGAAATATCAAGAATTGAAATGCAAGAAGGTTATATTAATTCAATTGTAAGAAAAGAACATTGTGCAGTTGAAGTAAGAACACCAATTAAAACAAAAGATGATAATAAAATAGTAGTAAAAGGAATTATTATTACAAGACAAAGAGTTGCACATACAAAAATACGAATATTAAGACATGAAATGAACCAATTTATTGAAGAATATTGCAAAACAACTAATACTGATGATATTATAAAAGCAATTATTGAAAAAAAACTTCAAATACAATTAGTTAATAAATTAAAACGAATAGTACCAATTTCTAAATTAGAAATAAAAAAATTAGAATTAAAATGAATGTATTAGATGATTTTAAAATTTTTAGGGGCTGCTCAGGAGGTCGGAAGATCTGCTATATTGCTAAAATTAGATAAAACTTTTCTATTTGATTATGGTGTCAAGCTAGATAAGAAAATTCAGATCCCATCAGAAGAACCAAATATTGATGCATTATTACTAAGCCATGCTCATTTAGACCATTCAGGACTTATTCCTAAATTATATAAAAAACAAAGTTTTCCAACTTTTGGTACTTTACCAACATTTAAATTATCAGAATTATTATTAAAAGATTCAATAAACATTGCAAAAAAAGAGCATAATAAATTATATTTTAATAAAATAGATTTAACAAATTTTGAAATGAATGAAGTAACTAAAAATTATGGAAATGAATTTAATTTTGGTGAATCTAAAATAACATTTAATAATGCAGGGCATGTATGTGGAAGTTCAATAATAAGTATTAAAAATAATAATAATAGAATTGTTTATACAGGAGATTTTAAATTAAAAAAACAAGAACTACATAATGGGGCAGAAATAGTAAAAAGTGATATATTAATAACTGAATCAACATATGCAACAAAAAATCATCCTAATAGGAAAGAATTAGTAAAAAAATTCATTGAAAAAATAAAAGAAGTTATTAATAATGGTGGTAATGCATTAATTCCTGCATTTGCAGTTGGTAGAGCGCAAGAAATTCTTGTTATTTTACATAAAAATGGTTTAACACCAATTACATATGTAAGTGGAATGATAATAAAATCATCAGCAATTATATTAAATAATAAAAAATTTATAGAAAATACAGAATTATTAGAAGAAGCATACAAAGAAGTTACATTTGTAAAAGGCATTGCAGAACAAAAACAAGTATTAAGACAACCTTCAATTATTTTAACAACAGCTGGAATGTTAAATGGAGGACCAGTATTAAATTATATTACTAAATTAAATAAAAATTCCCATATATTTTTAACAGGATACCAAGTTGAAGGTACAAGCGGAAGAATGCTTATTGATTCTGGATTTATTATGAATAATGGAGAAAAAATAAAGATAAACACACCATTTACTTTTTATGATTTTTCAGCACATGCTGATAGAGAAGATTTATTAGAATATATAGATAAAAGTTCACCAGATACTATTATTTGTGTTCATGGTGATAAAGATAATGCAATTGTATTTGCAAATGAATTGAATGAAAAGGGTTTCAAAGCATATGCACCAAAACCTAATGAAATTATTAATTTAGACTAAATCTAGTTTCATAATACTAAACTTATTTTTTAATATTAAAAATAAATTAATAATTTAATAAAAATAAATTATTTGAATAATCTAGTTCTAATTGGCTTTTTTTCTTCACTTTCTCTAAAGAAATAATAAACAATTATCAACATAAGCATTGAGATTACACTAATAGTTAAAACATTTTTTGGTATTCCAAACATAAAAAGAAGTATCATTACAATTGCAATAATTGATAAATAAGGATAAAGAGGCATTTTAAAGTCCCCGTAACGTTTTAATCTTCTGAAATGGATTAATGCAAAACTTGAAATTAAATAAGCAAATAATACACCAAACATACTTATTGATGCAATAATATAGATATTTCCAGCGAATAACATTATAATACTTATTACTGCTGAAATTATTACACCATTTACAGCAACATCTCTTTTCTTATCAAATTTCCTAGCTATTTTTGGTAATAATTTATCAGAACTTACTTGATATAAAAGATGTGATGAAAGTATTAGCATTGCAAGACTCGCAGACATTGTTGCAACTAATGCACCAATATCAACAATTTTAGATAACCAAATTGGTGCTGATTTTAATGCATTTGAAAGAGGATCAGCGGAAAAACCATAACTTGCAGGATTTGCCATAATAAGCATTGCAAAAACAACAACAACATAAATAACAATACTTATTGCAACTGAAAGAAGTATTGCTTTTGCTGCTTTTTTACTACCACCTTCAATATCTGAAGTAAAACTAGAAACAGCTTGAAATCCAGTATAAGCAAATAATATTATAATGCTTGATGCAAATATTGCATTCATTCCAGAACCATCTTTTCCAGGTATAAAATTTTGGTTTGGGAAATAACCAGTTCTAAATACCATAAATAATGCAAAAGCAACAAAAAATACTAAAACAAGAATTTTAATCATAACAAGTAATTTATCTACTGATGCTGCTTTTTTCAATCCAACTAAATTAATAATAGCTAATATAAAAATAAGAAGAATTGCGAATGGAATTGCTGCAATTGATGATGATACATTTAAAAAATTAGATAAATAAGAACCAAACCCTAATGCAATTGCTGATATAGCAGTTACAACACTAAAATAGTATAAAATACCTGTCATGAAACCTAATTCACTTCCAAATGCTTCATATGCAAATGAATACGCAGCACCTTTAAGTTTTGGCATTATTGAACCAAGTTCTCCTATTTCAAGAGCAAGTATAATTGCTAGAATTCCAACTAATACAAATGCAATTAATGCTGAATAACCTGCTAAATAAATTGCAGTTCCACTTAGAACAAAGATCCCAGAACCAATTATTGCTCCAAGACTTACTGCAACAGCAGTCCAAAAACTTATTTTTGTTTTTTTTGTTTTCATCTTTTCAACTAGTATTATTAGAAAAATATAATTAAATAATTTTTTCAGAATATTGTTTTTATTGATTTTATTGTTTTTATTATTATTTAATTTAAATTATTATCAATAAATTCCCCATCAGGACCACAATAAATTACTGTTTTCTGTTCTTTTTTTAATTTAGCATTATTTGTATCAGTATGATAAGCAGATGCAAGATCTTTTGCAGATATTTGCTTAACTATTACATTATCTTCTTGCCATACTAAAAAGCTCCTCAATTCTTTTATTTGTAATTTATTTTTACAGCAATATTTGTCTAAAAAGCTCCTTAATGTTATTACAACAGGTCGTGTTCTATTAGATTTAGTAATGATATCAAAAAGTATTTGAGGAAAAACAATTTGGTGTTCTGTATTTTTTCCAAAAACAAGTGTATTTGTTTTTGATTTTTTAACATACCATTCTCTATTTTCAAATTGTTTTTTATTAACTCTATTAACAATTGTTAAAACAGCATTTTTATATACAAATTTATTAAATATTTCAAATATTTGTAATAAGACTGGTTGCGCTTCTATTATCTTGATTTTATTATTATATTTTTTAATATTTAATTTATATAATTTTTTCTGTTGCTTTGATATTATTTCTTTATTTTTATTTTCAGTGTTTTTTTGTACTTTTTTTCCTGTTATCATAATAATTCCTTAATTTCTGGTTTTTAAATGTAATAAATCAATATTTTTTGTAATTATGAAATAATATATAAATAAAGATTTAATAATATTTTTATAAATAAATTTCAATGTATTTCAATGTATTTCAATGTATTAAAGTATTGATAAAGTTTTTATTAAATACTATGTATAATGTTTTTATAATATTAATAATTTTATGAAATATTATAAATTTTTGCAAATATAGAGAATAAAAAAAGATAAAATGAATAAATTATTTGTTGGAACTTCTGGATGGTCTTATAACTGGAATCCTGGAGGTATTGAATGGTATAGTAATAATTCTAAATTAAATGCAATAGAACTTAATATGAGTTATTATTGTTTTCCGAATCAAAAACAAATAATCGCATGGTCTAAAATTAATAATATTAAGTGGTGTATCAAAGTAAATAAAATAATAACACACATGTACAAAATGAATGAAAATTCGTATAAATCTTTTGAAATATTTAAAAAACTATTTAAACCACTTGAAAATAAAATTGATTTTTATCTTTTCCAGTTTCCAAAACAAGTAAAACCAGATATATTAGACAATATTGAAAAGTTTTTAAATAAATTTCACATAAATGAAAAATTTGCATTAGAAGCACGATCAAATGAATGGTTTAATAATTCAGTATACAAAAAATGCAAAGAACTTAAAATAAGTCTTGTAAGTGTTGATGCACCTTTTGCAAGAAAAATAGTAAAAACAACAAATACAATATATCTTAGAATGCATGGTAGAAAAGAATGGTATCAATACAATTATAGTAAAAAAGAATTAGATGAAATATATGAAAAAATAAAGAAAGAAAATGCAAAACAATGTTTTATTTTTTTCAATAATAATCATAATATGTTAAGTAATGCACAAATTATGGCAAATAAATTAAATATAAAAAGCAAAAAACCAAAACAAAATACTTTAAAATTTGTTTGATCTTATTTTTTGCTTTTGTCTTCATTCAAATAAAATAAAATTAAATATTAAAAATAAAATATAGATTTACTTAGAACCATAAGGTAAATTATGTTTTAATTCTTTTGGATTGAAAGCAATAGAATAAAATTTTTTATAATAATCATAATCCAGTTCTAATGTTTTTACATTAGTCATTTTAATTCCTTGTTTTTCTAAAAATTGTTTTATTTGATTTAAACTCATTTTTTGTTTTTCATTATCAGCTGATTCAGGATTATAAATTATTCTTACTTTTTGTTTAGTATATTCAACTTTTGCTTTTATTACTGCATCTAATTTTAATAGATTATATTGAAGTCTTGCACTATGCTGAATATCAATAAGTTGTTTTTTATCAATATCAAATACTACTTCTTTAATTATATTGTATGGTAGTTTCATAAAAATCATTTTTATTATTATTTTATTGTTTAAAATAATCTATTAAATTTCCATATGTTTTTTTGTATTCTTTTAATGCTTCTAATTTTTTTACATCTCTTATATACTTATCTTTTGAATATTTCCAATCAGGGTGTGTTTTTGCCCATTCTTCTTTTGGTATACTATACTGATTTTGTATTTTATCTCTATAAATTTCTGGTAAAACATTAAATGTACAGAAAGGTAATATTTCTCCATCAGGCATTGCATAATGAATATTACATTTCTCAACTCTTTTTATATCATAAGTATATTCATCTTGGAAATGCATAATACCTAAAAATAATGAGTTCATTTGGAATTTACCGAGTGAATTAAATGTATTTTTTGTAAATATAGATAAAAGCAAATTCAAAACATTGATTGATTTTGGTTGTTTTTGCTTATCAATAAATGATGAAATCTTTGGAATTGATTTTAATGCATATGCTTTTCTTTTTAATGATGATTTTCCATCCATTTCTCTAAATACTTCTTGCAAATATTCTGTTAGTCCTGCAACATCAAGGAATCTTGTAATTGGAATTACTTTTTTATCATCTAAAAATAAATATGTACCAGTACCACAAGCAAAATGAATTGATAAATCATATTTATATGAATTTGTTGCTGCTTCTAGAAACTTTGTAATACTTCCAAGACATGGAACAGAAAACCAGTCATCTCTTGAAATATTACCATTTGTTTGTTCTTCAATCTGCTTAATTGTACCTGGAATAGTAATTCTTTGTGTTTGTCTTTGTTTTTTAGGCATACGTCCAACTAGTGAAACTGGCTGGAAATTTACTGCTCTTACTATATCAATATTATTAAGTCCAAAATTAATCATTGACCCTAGTTCATTCTCATTAATTGTTCTTATTACTGTTGGAACTAGTACAATACCAATATTTGCTTTTCTTGCTGCTTTCAAAATAAGTGGAACTTCCCAATGATTCTTTGGATTTGCTTTCTTTGATACACCATCAAAACTCATATATAATGTATTAACACCTGCTTTCCTTAATTTAATTGCTAGATCAATGTTAAATCCTAGATTAATTCCAGTTGTATTTAATTGAATCTGGTCAAACCCTCTTAATTTAGCTAGTTTAACAATTTCAATTATCTTTGGATGTAATGTTGGTTCACCACCAGTCAATTGCAATGCATTTGCTGCAATTGGTTTTTGAGATCTTAAATTAATGAATAAATTATCAAATTCTTCTAATGATGGCTCATAGATTAAATCTCCTGATTTTGCATAAAAGAAGCAATACCAGCAACTTAAATGACATCTGTTTGTAACAACAACATTTGCCAAACCAGTATGAGATTTATGTCTTTCACATATTCCACAATCAAATGGACAGTTTTCACCTTTATTTACGTAATTTGGATTATCAATCCCTCTACCATTATAATTATATTTTCTCATTTTCATGTATAAATCATAATCTTCCCAATATTTTTCAATAAATAAACCATGCTCAGGACATTCTTTCATTATCATAACATTATTTTCATCTTTGTATAATTTTCCTGCAATAATTAATTTACATTCAGGACAAATTGTTGATGTTGTATCAATTTCTGGCATTTTATTGATTTCTTCTATTGTTCTATTATAATATTTTGCCTCTGAATTAGATTCTTTAATACTAATTGGCTTTTTATCATTAACACCAGTTATATTAGTAATTTTATTATTATTTTTATTGTTTTTCATATTAATCTTCTATTTTATATATTAGAAATAAATTATTAATAATTTCAATATATTTAAATGAATAATTTTTAAGATATTTTAACATATTTAAATATGAGCAATAATTTCATTTATTTCCTTTCCAAATTTGTTAATTATCCCAAATAAATTCAATTTATTTTTATAATATTAATAATAAAATAATTTCAGTATATTTAAAATATAATGTAAAAATAATAGTGATGAAATGATTGAACATAAAAATCAGAATAAAAATGGAATTGATTTTAATACCAAATACAAATTTACTGAGATTAATAAGACAATTAAAAATAGTTTTGAATTTTTCAAGAAAAATATTTATAAAATATCATTACTTAGTGTTGCTGGAATTAGTTTAAATATGATGAATACAACTAATTTAAAGTCTATTAAAAATACTAGTTATATAAAAAAAATCAATTATGATTACAATAATTTACAAAGAAGAGAGTATAAAATTTATGAAAAAGACACTTTAGTAAAAGAAGCAGAAACTATTTCTAAAAAGATCAGAAGCATGGGATATAAATCACCATTAACTTCTGAATCAGAAATTTATTCTATTATTAAATTAAGTGAAAGTACTGGAAAAGAACTTAATATTTCTTGGAAAATAATATTTAGTCAATGGGCTGTTGAATCTAAATATTTTACATCTTATGATGCAGTTAATAAACATAATTTAGCAGGTCTTGGACCTCATTATTCATTTGAATCATTAAAAACATTTAGTAATGCATTTATTAAAACAATAAAAGATAATTTTCCAAATGCAATGAAAACTAATTCAATAAAAGAATATAGTAATGGATTATTTTCAAAATTTAAGTATTGTGTTTGGCCAGAAAAATATGCAAATGCAAATGGTTATGGAGAATTAATAGAAGGTGCATATAAAATAATATTTAAGAATAAAGAACTTGTACTAACACAAAATATTAATAGAACAAAATTAAATAAAATTAAAAGTTTAAATTAATTTAAATCAATAAAAAGATATATAATGAAAGAAGGAATATTATACAAAAAAATCCATAACAATAAAATAATTTGTGAAGTATGTTATAGATATTGCAATCTTAGTAAAAATCAAATAGGATTTTGTAAAGTAAGAAAAAACATCAATGGAAAAATTTATTCATTAGTTTATAACAAACCATCAGTAATATGCTTAGACCAAATTGAAAAAAAACCATTATTTAATTTTCATCCTAATTCATTAGTATTAAGTATTGGAACAATTGGTTGTAATTTTAATTGTCAATATTGCCAAAATTGGAGTTTAAGTCAAGAAAAAGATATTGCAAAAAATAAAAATATAAGTCCGCAAGAAATTGTTTTAATTGCAAAAAAACAAAAAGCAAATGGAATCTCATACACATATAATGAACCAAGTATTTTTATTGAATATGCTTTGGATATTGCCAAAGAAGCAAAAAAAATAGGATTATTTAATACTTTTGTCAGTAATGGGTATATGACAAAAAAAGTTATTAATAAAATGAAAAATTACATTGATGCAGTAACAATTAATTTTAAAGCAAATGGAAATATTGCAAAAAAATATATCTCAATTACTTCTGAAAATGTAATATTTGATACCTTATTAGAACTAAAAAAGAACAAAATTTTTATTGAAATCACTGATCTTATTATTCCAAATATTGGAGATAATCTTAATGATGCTAAAAAATTAATTCAATGGATCAAAGAAAATTTAGGAAATAAAACCCCAATTCATTTTCTTGCTTTTTTTCCAGATTATAAAATGCTTAATATTCCTGCAACAGAATTTGATATTTTAAAAAAACATTATATTTTAGCAAAGAAATTAGGTATGAAATATGTTTATTTAGGGAATGTAAATGAACCAGGTTATGAAAATACATATTGTCCAAAATGTAATACACTTTTAATAGAAAGAAATTGTTTTAATGTAATTAAAATTAATATTATAAAAAAACATTTATGCCCAAAATGTAATGAAAAAATTGATATTATTTTTTAACAAATTAATATTATAAAAAAATCTAATAGCAAAATGCATTTTAGACATTAAAACTTTTGATTGTAATTTTAAAAAATTTAATGCTAATTTATGTACTAATATTAATATATTCAAATTTAATTTTAAATATTGAAAAGTACACTTAGAAATATATTTTATTTGTTAAGAAGCATAAACAAACATATTTTTAAATCTAATATAATAGTTTATTGTTATTGTAAAAATAAAACAAACATTAGTTAATATTAAAAACATTGGAAAAAACAATAGAAAGATAAATGTGAATTTAATGGAAGAAGTAGATATTGGAATTATTGGAGGATCTGGATTATATTCTTTATTACATAATTACAAAGATATAACAATTAATACAAAATATGGAAAACCTAGTGACAATATTAAAATAGGTTCTATCAATAAAAAAAAGATTGCATTTATTCCAAGACATTCAATAAAGCATAATATCGCGCCAATGAATGTTCCTTTTTTTGCAAATATTGAAGCATTTGATAAATTAAATATAAAAAGGATAATTGCAACAAATGCTGTTGGATCTTTAAATTTAAAATATAAACCAGGAGATTTTGTATTATTTAATCAATTTATAAATATGACAAATAGACAAGATACTTTTTTTAATAAATCAAAAATAGTTCATGTAAGTAGTGCAGAACCTTATTGTAATGAATTAAGAAATATTGCATATAATGAAGCAAAAAAAATGAAAATAAAAATCCATAAAGAATCAAATGTAATTATTATTAATGGACCGAGATTTTCAACAAAAGCAGAATCAAAATTTTTTAGAAGTATTGGTGGTGATGTTATTAATATGACACAATATCCAGAAGTTATATTAGCAAAAGAAAAAACAATGTGTTATTTAGGTATTGGAATTGTTACTGATTATGATGCTGGAATTTATAAAAATACAAAACCAGTATCAGCAAAAGAAATAAATAAAATATTTGATAAGAGTATTAGTACATTAAAAGAGTTTATTTTTAATATTATTAATGAGATTCCAAAAAATAGAAATTGTTCGTGTAAAAATGCATTAGACAATGCAGAAATGAAAAAATAATATTTTATTCGTCATAAATCAAATAGTATAAAAGTATTAAATATTCTTATGCTAAATTCTTTCATTATATTTCTTGTTTTAAATTTAATGTGATTAAATGGATATTGGTATTGATTGGATTTCAGTTTATGTCCCAAAATTAAGAATACAAGCAAAAGAATTAGCAGAATCAAGAGACATAGATAATGCAAAAGCACTTAATGAAAAATATGTGTTTGGATTAGGTGTAAATTCATTTGCAGTTCCTAATTCAGATGAAGATGTTTCAACAATGGCTGCTAATTCTCTTATTAAATTAATTAAAGAAACAAAAATAGAACCAAAAGATATTGGTAGAATTTTTGTTGCTACTGAAAGTTCTTTTGATATTTCAAAACCAGTATTAACATATAGTATTGATGTATTGGAAAATTTATTTGGAAAAGGAAGTTTTGAGCATGTATTTATTGATGAAAGAAAATTTGCATGTGTTTCAGGAATGAGTTCATTAGATGATGCAATAAATTGGGTAAAAGAGCATAAGAAAAAAGCAATTGTAATTACTTCAGATATTGCAAAATATGATCTTAGATCTCCAGGAGAACCAACATCAGGAGCAGGAGCAATTGCTATTTTAGTTTCAGAAGATCCAAGATTAATTTCAATTGATCCTTATTATACAACATATACAACAACAAATAAATATGATTTTTATAAGCCAATGTTTAATTTAAAAAACAGCAAATTAGAAGCAATGGAAACACCTATTGTTGATGGTCATTATTCTGAAATTGTATATGAACAAACATTATTTATAACTTATAGAAAGTTAGAAGAAGAATTAGAAAAAAATAAAATAGATCCTTTTGATATTGATTATATTGTTGTACACATACCTTTTGTAAAAATGGCTAAAAAAGCATTTGCAAATTTTCTTCTACATAAATTAAGAGAATATAAAAATACAGAATATAAGCAAATAATAAGCAGTATTTATAATAATAACAATGAATTGCTCAAAGAACCTTTTATTAAAGGAATAAAAAATCTTCATGAATCTTTTGATATTGCATTAAGTGTTCTTGAACTTTATGATGCAATTGAAAATTTTAATGAATTTGATATAAATGCATTAAAACAAAAAATAATAAAAAATATTAAATTTTTAAATAATAAAATTGGAAATGAATATACTGAAGAATTTAAAATTTTAACAAGTCTTGAAATAAAAAAGCAAAATCAAAAAGAATTAGAAAAGTATATTGATATAATAAAAAATGATATTGATATATTCTTAAAAAATTATGAAGGATTTATAAGAGCATTTATGAAAACAGAATATTATAAAAAAGAATTAGAAAAACAAGGATTAAGTAGTCAAATGTTTACATCATATATTGGAAATATATATACTGGTTCAATCTTTTTAGGACTTTATTCTTTAATTGTTAATGAAGCAAAAAAAAGAAATATTGCAAATAAAAGAATTTGGCTTGGAGGATATGGGAGTGGTGCAGGAGCAATTGGATTACTTGGAAAAATAATGAATAGAATTAATGAATTTACAGAAATAACACAAGATAAAAATATATTTAATGGCATAAATTTAGATATTGACACATATGAAAAATTACATAGGGGGTTAATAGAAAAACCAATATTTGAAGAAAATAATGAAGATAAAGTTATTGTTTTAGATATAATAAGACAAAATGGTAAAAGAGAATATAGTTTAAGGTAATAAAATGAATGATGTATATATTGTTTCTTCAGTAAGAACACCGATTGGAAAATTTGGTGGTGCATTAAAAGAATTTTCAGCTTCTGATTTAGGTTCAATTGCAATAAAATCAAGTATTAATAAAATAGTTATTAATCAAAAAGATATTGATATGATAATTCTTGGGAATGTATTGAGAACAGGACATGGGCAAAATATTGCTAGGCAAAGTGCAAAAAAAGCAGGTATTCCAGAAGAAGTTGATGGATATTGTTTAGATATGGTATGTTCATCTGGAATGATGAGTATAATTAATGGATCACAAATGATAAAATCAAATGATGCTAATCTTATTATAAGTGGTGGAATCGAAAGCATGAGCCAAGCAGCATTTTCAGTAAATCATGATATTAGATGGGGTAT
>VAOW01014530.1_pt1 | contig 31281 bp, 21 predicted proteins | sample 3393921 | NCBI WGS metagenome assembly VAOW01 (sample SAMN08290428, study PRJNA428436) | hydrothermal vent metagenome | isolation source: Deep-sea hydrothermal vent chimney | place: Indian Ocean: Southwest Indian Ridge | depth 2742 m m | reverse complement strand
GGCGAGCCGGAGCAGCGCCGCCCATTGCCGCGGCCGGAAAACGACGCCGCGCAGCACCCGGGCCGTGCGCACGCGCCCGCGCGCATCGAGCGCACCGGCGACGGCGGCCGGCAGGGTCCAGGCCGCGGGATCCGCCACCGCCCGCACCACCAGAAACCGCGCCCCCGCGCCGCGGGCCGCCGCGGCGAGCGCCGCACTCTCCATATCCACCGCCTGCGCGCCGTAACGCACGCCCAGTTCCCGCTTCGCGGGCGCATCGGCCAGCACCTGCGCACTCTGCATCAACGTGCCGCCCAGCGGATCCAACGCCCGATCCAGCGCCCGCCGAAGGGCGCGGCGCCACTGCGGATCGACGTCGAACACCTCCTCTGCACCGCGTACCCGCTCCGGCAACAGCAGACTGCCGGGGCGCAGGTCCGGCGCCAGCGCCCCGGCACTGCCCCAACTGAGCAACGCACCCGCGCCGGCCGCGAGCAACCGATCTGCGGCGCGCGCCGCGTGTCCCGCACCGACGCCCGAGACGCACAGCAGGACCCCCGGCGCCGGGGCGACCACCCCTCCGAACCCGGGACGCCGGATGTGCAGGGCCCGTGCCTCGGCCGGCAACGCCGCCACGATCCCCAGAACCGGGGACGGGATCGGCGCGCGGTCCGATGCCGCCGGCGGGAGGAGCGGAATCGGCGCGGTCCCCTCAGGCGGCCGACACATTGCGATAGCGGGCCAAGGCCCAGAAGGGGAAATAGGCCGTGTAACCGTGATACTTGAGATAGAAGACCCGCGGGAATCCCGGGGCGTTGAACCACTCGTCACGCCACAGACCGTCCGGCCCCTGAGTGCGCAGGAGATAGGCGGCCCCACGGTGCACCGCGTCCGAGGCACCCTCGCCCGCGGCCATCAACGCCAGCATCGCCCACGCCGTGTGATGCGCAGTGCCGACCGGTCCCCGGCCGGCCATCCCGGGATCTTCATAGCTGTCGTTGCTCTCGCCCCAGCTCCCGTCTTCGCGTTGCATCGCCTCGAGCCAGCGGACCGCACGCCGTAGCGCCGGATCCTCCGCAACCACGCCCACGGCCTGGAACGCGACCAGCACCGACCAGGTGCCGTAGATGTAATTCGTGCCCCAACGACCGAACCAGCAACCGGTCGCCTCCTGCTCGGCGCGCAGAAACCCGAGCGCACGCTCCACGACCGGCCGGTACTGCGGATTCTCCGGGAGCAGTCGCGAGAGCAGCGTCACGCAGCGGGCGGTGACGTCGCTGGTCGGCGGATCGAGCAACGCGCCGTGATCGGCGAACGGGATCTCATTCAAATAGTAGCGCGTGTTATCGACGTCGAAGGCGGCAAACCCGCCGTTGCGCGACTGCATGCCGCACAGCCAGTCGGCCGCGCGCCGCACGTTCTCGTCGAAGCGCCCGTCCCGGGCCTGCGCCATGGACCAGGCCACCGCCGCGGTGTCGTCGAGATCCGGGTAGTAGTCGTTTTCGAACTGGAACGCCCAGCCGCCCCCGGGCAGGTCCGGACGGTATTCGCGCCAGTCGCCGGGGGCGTCGCGCAACTGGCGCGCCGCCAGCCACTCCAATGCGCGATGCACCTCGGCACCGCCCGACCCGCCGTCGGCCTCCTGAAGGGCCAGGCAGGCCAGGCCCGTGTCCCAGATCGGCGAGACGCACGGCTGGCAGTAGGCCGAGTCCGGACCGACGACCAGCAGCCGGCGAATCGCCTCCATGGCCATGGCGCGATCGGGGTGATCCGGCGCATAGCCCAGATGTGCCAGGGCCTCGTAGGCATTGACCATGGCCGGGAAGATCGCGCCGAGCCCACTGGGGCCGTTGAGCCGTTCGACGACCCAGCCCTCGGCCGAGCGCATCGCGCGCCGGCGCACGGCGCGGGGGATCAGCGGCTCCAGGCGCCGGCCGATGCGCTCGAAGACGAGCACGACCCGGTTCAGCCGCGAGCGTACCGGGAAATAGTGACGCTCGCGTTCGGGCGCCACCGTGAACAGCTCGCGCACACCGACGCCGAGCGGATTGCGCGCCGGACGCTTCAGGGTGCACAGGATCAGCAACGGCACCATCACGGTCCGCGACCAGTAGGAGACCTTGCTCAGATGGAACGGGAACCAACGCGGCAGCAGCATCAGCTCCACCGGCATGAACGGTACGCCGCGCCATGGGATCTGACCGAACAGCGCAAGCGCGATGCGGGTGAAGACGTTGCTGCGCGCCGCCCCGCCGTGGGCGAGGATCAGTTCACGCGCGCGGACCATATGCGGCGCGTCGGAAGAATCGCCCGCGAGCCTCAATGCATAGTACGCCTTGACCGAACAACTGATGTCGAAGCGGCCCCCGTAGTAGAGCGGCCAGCCCCCCTCCGGCTGCTGGTGCGCACGCAGGTAGACGGCGAGCTTGGCCTCCAGTTCGGGCTCCCGCTCGTCCATGTAGTGCATCATCAGGATGTATTCGGCCGGGATGGTGCAGTCGGCCTCCAGCTCGTAGCACCAGTAGCCCTCGGGGTGCTGGTGCGCCGTAAGCCGTGCGCGCGCCCGCGCGACGGCCGTATCCACCGGCCCGGCCGGCGTGGCGCCGGATGCGACCCACTGCGGCGTTTCGCCGGCCCCCGGCGAGCGCGCCGCCACCTCAGCCCCTGCGCGCACCGGTGCCGGCGCGACCCCGCCCCGCAACCGGCGTGACGGACCCCCGCGGCAACCCGCGCCCGGCGAGATAGAAGAGGGAGCGCAACATGCGATCGTGCCCCACCGTCAGACGCGTCGTCAGAATGGTGGCCTTCACGCTGCGCCGCGAGATCTTGACCTCGCGCCCGCTGCGAAAGTCGCGGTGACGATTGATCTTGCGCAGCGTCAGCACCGCCATGCCCAGCGCCCACAAACAGAAGTTGCGAAGGCCGGTCTCCTCCGGCGGAATGAGCAACGTGTAGGTGAGCGCATCTTTCAGGTGACCGTGCGCGACGCCGATGAGCCGGCCGAGCCCCGCTCCGAAACCCGGTTGGTAGCGGCCCGGTTGCAGTCGCGCGAGATCGAAGCCGCTCGCATCGAACACCTCCCGCGGCAACCAACAGGCGCCCCGCTCGTGATCGTCCCACACGTCCTTCAGGATGTTGGTCATCTGCAGGCCCTGGCCGAAGGAGACCGACAGTTCCATCAACTCGTCGCGGTGCCGGGCGATCGCCGGCGAGTAGTCGCAGAACAGGCGCGTGAGCATCTCGCCGACCACGCCGGCCACGTAATAGCAGTAGCGGTCCAGATGGGCCAACCGTTCCAGTCCATCCGCGCTGCGCTTTTCCTGGAACTCGGCCATCCCCTCGGCCATGATCCGCACGCAGGTCTCGATGGCCTCGCGCCGGGCCGGGTTGAAGCCGCGGTTGATGCGCATCACCAACGCGGTCTCGGCGATCAGTTCGCGCTCCGCCGGCAGGGTACGTTCCGAGAGCAGGGGGTGAAGCTCGGCGGCGAAATCCTCGGGCGCCGCCGCTCCCGCCACGACCTCGCTGAATCGCTCGCAAAAATGGCGTTTGCGCGCGGTATCGAGCTCCGGCTCGTCCTCGATCGTATCGACGATGCGGCACAACAGATAGGCATTGCCCACCGTTCGCGCGAGCGCCGGCGGCAACTGCGGGATGGTCAACGCGAAGGTGCGCGACACCCCCTGCAGCAGGTGGTCTTGAAAGGCATCGTCGGAAATGGCCGCGGGTTCGGGCTCAGGGTCCCGACGCCGATCGGCGTTGGCGGCTGGCAGACTCGACATTCCGTTCTTTTCAGTGAACCCCGATTGGACTCGTTACCGGTTCCGCTCAGCGAGCCTGGAGCCGGTGCGCCGGCGCCCGCTCCCGGTGCCGCTCGCGGATCGCGGCCAGTATACCATCCCGGTGCAGGCCGCACGCGGCCAGCAGACCTTCGCGCGTATCGTGATCCAGAAACCGGTCCGGCAGACCGAGGTTGAGCACGGGCACGCACAGCCGATGCGCCGCGAGACAGTCGTTGACCGCGCTGCCGGCACCCCCGGCGACCGCGTTGTCCTCCACGGTCACGAGCAGTCCATGCCCGGCGGCGAGTCGCAGTACCAGCGCCTCGTCGAGCGGCTTGACGAAGCGCATATTGGCGACCGTCGCATCCAGTTCCCCGCCGGCCTCCAGGGCCGCGGCCAGCGGGCTGCCGAAGGCGAGGATCGCCACACCCCGTCCCTGACGCCGTACCTCGCCCCGACCCAGTTCCAGCGCGACCATCTTTCGGTGGATCTCCACGCCGGGCCCGCGCCCGCGCGGATAGCGCACCGCCGCCGGTCCCGGGTGCAGGAAACCGGTATAGAGCATCTGTCGGCACTCGTCCTCGTCGCCCGGTGCCATCACGACCAGGTTCGGCACACAGCGCAGGTACGACAGATCGAAATTCCCGGCGTGGGTGGGCCCATCCGGTCCCACCACTCCGGCGCGGTCGATGGCGAACAGCACCGGTAGGTCCTGGATCGCCACGTCGTGAATCAACTGGTCGTAGGCGCGTTGCAGGAACGTCGAGTAGATGGCCACCACGGGCTTGAGCCCCTCGCAGGCGAGCCCCGCGGCCAGCGTCACCGAGTGCTGCTCGGCGATCCCCACGTCGTAGTAGCGATCGGGAAATCGGCGTGCGAACTCCACGAGCCCGGAGCCCTCGCGCATCGCGGGCGTGATGCCGACCAGGCGATCGTCGCGCTCGGCCATGTCGCACAGCCACGCCCCGAAGACCTCCGTATAGGCCGGAGTGCCGTTGGAATCCCCCTGGGGCAACCCGAACGCCGGGTCGAAGGATCCGACGCCGTGATAGCGCACCGGATCCTCCTCGGCGGGGACGTAACCCTTGCCCTTGCGGGTCACCACATGCAGGAAGCGCGGCCCGCGACGCGCGGCGAGATGCTCCAGGGTCGCCACCACGGTCGGCAGGTCGTGCCCGTCGATCGGACCGTAGTAGTCGAACCCCAATTCCTCGAACAAGGTACCGGGACTCACCATGCCCTTCACGTGCTCCTCGGCACGGCGCGCCAGCTCGCGGATCGGCGGAACGCGTTCCAGGATCCGCTTGCCCCCTTCCTTCACGTTGCCGAACAAACGCCCCGAGAGCACGCGGGTGAGATAGTTCGACAGCGCGCCGACATTGGGCGATATGGACATGCGGTTGTCGTTGAGGATCACCAGGAGATCGGCGCCCGTCTCACCGGCGTGGTCGAGCGCCTCGAAGGCCATTCCCGCGGTCAGGGCCCCGTCGCCGATCACCGCCACCGCGCGACGCCGCACACCCTGGGCGCGCGCCGCCAACGCCATCGCCAGTGCGGCGCTCACCGAGGTGCCGGCATGTCCGACGCCGAAGGCATCGTACGGGCTCTCACTGCGCTTCGGGAACCCGGACAGCCCGCCCTCCTTGCGGATGCCGGCGAGCAGATCGCGGCGCCCGGTGAGGACCTTGTGCGGATAGGCCTGGTGCCCCACATCCCACACCAGCCGATCTTCCGGGGTGTCGAAGACGTAGTGCAGGGCCACCGCGAGTTCGACCACCCCGAGCCCCGCGGCAAAGTGACCGCCGCATTGCGACACGGTCGTGATGAGGCACTCGCGCAGCTCGGCGGCCAGCGCTTCGAGCAGGGAGGCCGGGAGCCGGCGCAGATCCTTCGGGGAGTCGATTCGGCTCAGCAAGGGATAGCGGGTCTTTGCGTCCATACCTTCCGTTCCGCTGACTGGTGAATCGTCCCTGCCCAACCCGAGGTGCACCCCGGACCGGACTGCGCACCACCGACCCGCCGGGCGGCCCCGCGCCCCACCTTCCCTGCGCGTGTCGCGACTGCGCAGGGTTCGATCAGGTCGCTGCGGCAACGTTCATCCCGCTCACTGTTCCACCGTGATCTTGACGATCCCCCGTATTCCCGGGAGCCGGAACGGGATTTTTCCGAAACCCGGCCCGCCCCGTCGCGTGAAAGTGCCACCGAAATATAGCCCAGGTCGCCCGGATTGTCAGCAACGGTGAAACACCGCAGGCACCCTGCGCGGGGCGCCCGCGTGCCGCCTCGCCGCCTCACGCGCGCCGAACTGTGAACTTCGTCACAGCCGGAACCCATCGACTATTGGTAGAGACACCGCACGTCCCCCGATACGTGCGCACCGCCGACGCTGGAGCCGCGCCGGTCAGATGTGTTCTAATCCTCCGGATCCCGGCACCACGCAAAGGCCGCGCCGGAATCGGTCGCGGGGGCTGCGCCGGGGGCGTCGAATCCTTCATGCAACGCAACCAACGGTCGCTCGTCGGCCCGGTCGTCGCGTGATCACGACGCCGGGGGTGGGTCCCCCGCGCAACAAGCACAACGAGGAGCGGGCGTGATGGACGTCGTACTGGCACAACCCCGGGGGTTCTGTGCGGGGGTCGTTCGCGCAATCGAGATCGTGGAACGCGCACTCGATGTCTACGCCTCCCCGGTCTACGTCCTCCACGAGATCGTCCATAACCACCATGTGGTCGAGAACCTGCGCACCCGCGGAGCGATCTTCGTCGAAAGCCTCGACGAAGTACCGGAAGGGGCCGTGACCATCTTCAGTGCGCACGGGGTCGCCACGGCCATGGTGAATCAGGCCGCGGACCGCAAGCTCGAGGTGATCGACGCGACCTGCCCGCTCGTGACCAAGGTCCATCTGCAGGCGCAGCGCTACAGCCTGCGGGGCTTCGAGGTCGTCATCATCGGCCACCCGGGCCATCCCGAAGTGGAAGGCACGCGCGGTCGGGTCACCGGTCCGGTGCACGTGGTCTCGAACCGCGAAGACATCCCCCGGTTGCAGGTGAAGGATCCGGAGCGCCTCGCCTACGCCACCCAGACCACGCTGAGCGTCGATGATACCCGCGACGTGATCGCGGCCCTCAAGGACCGGTTCCCGTCCATCCAGGGTCCCGACCTCGACGGGATCTGCTACGCCACGCAGAACCGCCAGAACGCCGTACGCAGTTTGGCGGCCGAAGTCGATCTGCTCCTGGTGGTCGGCGCCCGCAACAGCTCCAACTCCAACCGGCTGCGGGAAGTCGGCGAGCGGGCCAGTGTGCGCGCGCACCTGGTCCAGGACGCGGCGGAACTCGAGGTCTCGTGGTTCACCCCCGGGATCCGGGTCGGATTGACCGCCGGCGCCTCGGCGCCCGAGGTCCTGGTGCAGGCGGTGCTCGAGCGCCTGCGCAGCTACGGGGTCGATCACGTCAAGGAGATGGTCTCGGTGCGCGAGACGACCGCCTTCCGCCTCCCGGCGACGTTGCTCAAGAAGGCCGCCCCAACCACCCGGCAGCACGAGACCCGGCCGCAACCCATCAGGAGCCGTTCGTGAGCGTTCCCGTGCACCAACAGATTCGCGTCGGTTCCTACATCCTGCGCCAGAAGCTGCGCGGCCGGCGCCGCTACCCGCTGGTGCTGATGCTCGAGCCCCTGTTCCAGTGCAACCTCACCTGCGCCGGATGCGGCAAGATCGACTATCCCGGGGAGGTCCTGGGCCGCCGGCTGAGCCTGGAGGAGTGCATCGCGGCGGTGGATGACTGCGCCGCGCCCATCGTGTCGATCCCCGGCGGCGAACCGCTGATCCACAAGGAGATGCCGCAGATCGTCTCCGCGCTGACGGCGCGCAAAAAGTTCGTCTATCTGTGCACGAACGCCCTGCTCCTGACCAAACGCATCGGGGACTACGAGCCGTCGCCCTACTTCACCTTCTCCGTGCACCTGGACGGCGAGCGCGAGCGCCATGACGCCTCCGTGTGCCGCGACGGCGTGTTCGACAAGGCCGTGGAAGCCATCCGCCTCGCGCGCGAGCGCGGCTTCCGGGTGACGATCAACTGCACCCTGTTCCAGGGGGAGGATCCGACGGAGGTTGCGGATTTCTTCGATTTCGCGACCGGCCTCGGCGTCGAGGGGATCACGATCTCCCCCGGGTACAGCTACGAGCATGCGCCGCACAAGGAAGTATTTCTCAAACGCACCCAAAGCAAGGAACTGTTCCGCAGTATCTTTCGTATCGGTCGTCGACGACGCCGCAAGTGGCGGTTCAACCAGTCGAGCCTGTTCCTCGACTTCCTGGCCGGCAACCAGACCTACCAGTGCACGCCGTGGAGCAACCCGACACGCAACGTGTTCGGCTGGCAGCGTCCGTGCTACCTGCTGGCCGACGGGGGCTACGCGCCGAGTTTCCGCGCCCTCATGGAGGAGACCGACTGGGACCGTTACGGAACCGGCCGCAACCGCAAATGCGACAACTGCATGGCGCACTGCGGCTACGAAGGGACCGCGGTCGACGACACGGTCGCCCACCCGCTCAAGGCCCTGAAGGTGTTCCTGCGCGGGCCGCGCACCGAAGGGTCCATGGCCCCGGAACTCCCCGCCCGGTATCCCGCCGTAGAGCCCGCGCGCGAGCCGGGTGTCGAGGTGCCGGACCTGGCCAAGCGCGAAGGTGTCGGTTGATTTCCGGCCACCGGCGCGGCACCGGCGCGCGCACCGCCTGATGGATTCCGCCTGGACTGCGCTGGCGGTCACCGCCGCGCTGCTCTGGTGGGCGCTGCTGGCGCTGCCGTGGCGCCCCTGGCGTACCGCCGAGCGACTCGAGGGCACGGGCGCCGCGGCATCGGACCTGAGCGGCGTCACGGTGTTGATCCCGGCGCGTAACGAGGCCGCGACCATCGGCCGGATCCTCACCGCGCTCGCCGGTCAGGGGCCGGGCCTGCGGGTGGTGGTGGTGGACGACGAATCCACCGACGGTACCGGCGCGGCGGCGCAAGCGAGCGGCCTGCCAAACCTGACGGTCCTGCGCAGCGACCCGTTGCCCCCCGGATGGACGGGGAAACTCTGGGCCCTGGAACAGGCCCGGCACCGCCTCGAAACCCCGCTGGTACTACTGCTCGACGCCGACATTGCGCTCGCCCCGGGGACGATCGACGCGTTGCGCGCGCGGCTGCACACCGATCACCTGCAACTGGTCTCGCTGATGGCCGCCCCCGGTCTGACCGGTCCCTGGGAACGACTGCTGATGCCGGCCTTCGTCTATTTCTTTAAGCTGCTCTATCCGTTCCGGCTCGCCAATTCGCGCTCGGGGCGCGTGGCGGCCGCCGCGGGCGGCTGCATCCTGATGGAGACCGAGTGGCTGGATCGTATCGGCGGCTTCGGATCGATCCGTGACGAGCTGATCGACGACTGCGCGCTCGCCCGACGCGTGAAATCCGGCGGGGGCCGCACGTGGATCGGCCTGACGCATTCGGCGCTCATGGTGCGCGACCACGGCTTCCGCGATATCTGGAACATGGTGGCGCGGACCGCCTTCAGCCAGTTGCGCTATTCGAGCCTACTCCTGGGCCTGTGCACACTGGCCCTCCTGCTCGCCTTCCTCGCTCCGACCGCGGGCCTGGCCGCTCCCGACGGCGCGGTGCGCGCACTGTCCGCGGCGGCCCTGGCCGGCATGATCCTCAGCTACGTCCCGACGCTGCGCTTCTATGGGCGCGCCCCCGCCTGGGCCCTCACACTGCCGGCGATCGGACTCCTGTACCTGCTCATGACCTGGGCATCGGCCATGCGTTACTGGCGCGGCGACCGGTCCCGGTGGAAGGACCGGACCTATGTCCGACCGCTGCACAAGGGTCATTGACAGGCAAACGATTCTTACGGTACCGTCCCTGAATCTATTGCGAATCGACACCGCAGTCGCCACGCATGACCGCAGTCGCCACGCATGATCGATCGTTGACTACGAAGCGACAGGAGCAGGACATGATGCGCCGAGCCTTTCTGGGACGGAGTCTGGTCGCGGTAGTATCGTGCGCACTGCTGGGACTGGCGGGGGGAACCGCCGGCGCGACGACCGCGCAGACCACAACCGGCGCAACCACGGGTCCCGTCCGGGTGATCCGGCAGTTCCAGGGCACCTTGATCGCAGTGATGAAGGGGGCCGCCACACTGGGCTATCGGGGGCGCTACGCGAAACTGGCCCCGGTGGTCACCCGCACCCACGATCTGGCCGTGATCGCGCGCGTCGCACTGGGCCGATCTTGGAGCCGCCTGACACCGGCCCAACGAGCCGAATTCGTCAAGACCTTCACGAAGCTCAGTATCGCCACCTACGCGGCACGGTTCGACGGCTACGGCGGGGAAGTCTTCACCCCTCCCACGGAGCACAAATTACCGCGCGGCGACGTGCTCGTGGAGTCCCAGTTGAAGAGTCCGGACGGCAGCAAGGTCCAGTTCGGCTACCAGATGCGCAAGATCGACGGCCGCTGGCGGATCATCAACATCATCGCCGACGGGGTGAGTGACTTGGCCCTCGAGCGTGCGGAATACTCCAGCGTCATCCGCCGCTACGGCTTCAACGCACTGCTGGCGAAACTCAAGGAGAGGATCGCCGGATATGCGCGCAAGGGCGCCGACGCCACCGCGTCCTCCTGAACAAACGCGGTGCGCCGCTCCGGCCCCCTACCGACCCACGGCGCCACGCGCGAACCACCGTGCGTGCGGACACCCTCGATTCGCCCCTCCGTGCGGTCCGCGCCGCGCCGCGGCGTCCGCCGCCGGCCCGCATGGACCCTCGCGCCCCTGCTCCTCTTGGTACTGCTCGGCGGCTGCGCCTCCACCGGGTATCGTACGGTCGGCGATCCGCTCGAGCCGTTCAACCGGAAGATGTTCGTCTTCAATGATCGTCTGGACCACTGGATCCTGCAGCCGGTCTCCCAGGCCTATGTGAAAGTCGCGCCGGAACGGGTCCGTGCGTCGGTCACCAACTTCTTCAACAATCTGGAATACCCCAACACGATCCTGAACCAGTTTCTCCAGGGCCGGTTCCGGCGGGGATTCGGGGACACCGCGCGCTTCCTCACCGACACCGTCGTCGGTGTCGGCGGCCTGTTCGACCCGGCGACCCGCCTCGGTCTGCCGTACCATGACGAGGACCTCGGCCAGACGCTCGCCGTCTGGGGCGTCGGTCGGGGTCCGTATCTGGTACTGCCCTTTATCGGCCCCGATACATTGCGCAATCTGCCGGACCTCGCGACCGGCGCATTGCTCAATCCGCTGTCCTACGTGGGCGACCCCGCGATCACGATGTCGCTGGGCGCCGCCAAACTCATCAACGAACGCGCCAACGCGGCAACGCAGATCGAGATGGTCCGCCAGGCCCTCGATCCGTATATCTTCATGCGCGAGGCCTATCTGCAGCACCGCCGGTTCCTGATCTACAACGGGCACCCGCCGGTGGAATTGTTCGACGACTTCGGCCCGGGCCGGCTCGCACCGGCACCCGCCGGGGCAGGCCCGACTCCACGGTAAACGCGATCGGCCGAGTTCCGCGGCGGCAATGATCTGTAGGGCGGGGCTCGCCCCGCCGGTAACGCCGGATGATCCGATGCCGTGGGCGCGCGATTCCACGGCGTCGGCCGGGCAAGCCCGGCCCTGCGGGTGCCGAGTTCGGCGACGGACGCCAGCACTTGGCGTAGGGCGGGCCTCGGCCCGCCAACGACGTCGAGCCGCACGCGACGGTTGACGGTCCGTGCGGCGTCGGGTCGGGCAAGCCCCACCTGACGAGGGTGCGGTCAGGAGAGGGTGGAACGGGCCCCGAATGGGCGCCGGGTGCTATGCGCCGGTACCGTAATGCCCTCGAACATAGCGCTCGACGATCTGCTGAAACTCCTCGGCGATGTGCTCCCCCTTGAGGGTGACGTCCTTTCCGCCGTCGATGTACACGGGCGCGACCGGGATTTCGCCGGTCCCGGGCAGGCTGATCCCGATGTTGGCGTGCCGGCTCTCGCCGGGACCGTTGACGACACAGCCCATCACGGCCACGCTCATGGTCTCGACGCCCGCGTAACGCCCGCGCCACGCGGGCATCTGCTCGCGCAGATAGGTCTGGATCTTCTGGGCGAGTTCCTGGAAATAGGTGCTCGTCGTGCGTCCGCAGCCCGGACACGCCACCACCATCGGCGTGAACGCGCGCAAGCCCATGGTCTGCAGGACCTCCTGCGCCACCACCACCTCGCGCGTACGATCCCCGCCCGGCTCCGGCGTAAGCGAGATGCGGATCGTATCGCCGATACCTTCCTGGAGCAGCACCGCGAGCGCCGCGCTCGAGGCCACGATCCCCTTGCTGCCCATGCCCGCCTCGGTCAACCCCAGGTGCAGCGGGTAGTCGCAGCGCGCGGCCAGCGCGCGGTAGACGGCGATCAGGTCCTGGACGCCGCTCATCTTGCAGGAGAGCACGATGTGGTCGCGACCCAGACCCAGTTCCCGAGCCCGTCGGGCGTTCTCCAGCGCCGAGATCACCATGGCCTCGCGCAGCACCTCCCCCGTCTCCCGGGGCTCGGCACGGCGCGCGTTCTCGTCCATCATGCGCGCCGCCAACACCGAATCGAGGCTGCCCCAGTTCACCCCGATGCGCACCGGACGGTCGTAGCGGCAGGCCAATTCGATCATGGTCGCGAACTGCGTGTCGCGCTTGCTGCCGCGCCCGACGTTACCCGGATTGATGCGGTACTTGGCGAGCGCCTCGGCGCACGCCGGGTGTTCGGTCAGCAGCTTGTGACCGTTGAAATGGAAATCCCCTATCAATGGTACAGAAACGCCCCGGGCGTCGAGGACCTCGCGGATGCGCGGCACCGCCGCGGCGGCCGCGGCGGTATTGACCGTGACGCGCACCAGCTCGGATCCGGCGCGCGCGAGCGCCGCCACCTGCGCCACGGTGGCATCCACGTCCGCCGTGTCGGTATTGGTCATGGACTGGACCACGATCGGACCCTCGCCCCCGATCGTCACCGCCCCCACGCGCACCGCCACCGTGGGATGGCGCATCGCCGCTGCCGCATTGCCGTTCATCGCCTTCGAGACGCCCCCGCTCCGGATCATCCAGTGGGTGCATGATAGCCGATCTACCCCGGGCCGGGCAGACGTCCGGCCACGACGAAAGACAGACGCCGCCAACCCTTCTACAATGACCGTTTCTCTTCAACGGGACCTCCAACCCCATGATCGGCAGCCCCGCCATTCGTTCCGCCGCGGTACCGGCCCGCCCCGCCGGGCCGTTTCGAGGGCGCCCGTGACCACGCTGTTGACCGGGGCCTCCGGCTTCGTCGGCTCGGCCGTGCTGCGGAGACTGATCGCCGCCGGACACGAAGTCCGGGCGCTGGTGCGTGCCGGCGGCGACCGGCGCAATCTCGCCGGGCTGCCCGTGGAGGTGGTCACCGGCGACTTGGCCGATCCGGTCTCGCTGCGCCGTGCGCTTGCCGGCTGCCGTGCACTGTTTCACGTGGCGGCGGATTATCGGCTGTGGGTACCGGACCCGGCCCCCATGTACGCGGCCAACGTGGAAGGCACCGCCGCCCTGATGCGCGCGGCGCTGGAGACCGGCGTCGAGCGCGTCGTCTACACCAGCAGCGTCGCCACACTCGGGCTGAACGCGGACCGCAGCCCGGCCGATGAGGACACTCCCGCCCGGCTCGAGGACATGATCGGCCACTACAAGCGCTCCAAGTTTCTGGCCGAGCGGGCCGTGGCGGACCTCGTGCGGGAGGAGGGCCTGCCGGCGGTGATCGTCAATCCGTCCACCCCGGTCGGCCCGCGGGACGTGAAGCCGACGCCGACCGGTCGCATGATCCTCGACGCGGCACGCGGGCGCACGCCGGCCTACGTGGACACGGGACTGAACATCGTGCACGTCGATGACGTCGCCGAGGGCCACTGGCTGGCCTTCGGCAAAGGCCGCCCGGGAGATCGCTATGTGCTCGGCGGCGAGAACCTGTCGCTGAAAGAGATCTTCACCCGCATCGCGACCCTCTCCGGGCATGCGCCGCCCCGGGTGCGGCTGCCCCACCCGATCCTCTATCCGGTCGCCTACGCCGCCGAAGGCTGGGTTCGGCTGTGCGGGCGCGGACGCCCGCTGGTAACGGTGGACGAAGTGCGCATGTCGAGAAAGTGGATGTTCTTCTCCTCGAACAAGGCCCGGCGGGAACTCGGCTACCGCCCGCGTCCGGCTCAGGAGGCCTTGAGCGACGCCCTGGACTGGTTCCGGGGACAGCGATACCTTCGATAACCGGAACCCGGGCACAGAGGCATCATGGGCGAAACAGGGACACTGTGGGCGGCGATCGGCGCGCTGCTGGCGGGCGCCTCGCTGATCTACGTCGGCGGGGCGATCGTTGCGCTGCGCGCCTGGGTGCGACGCGAGGCGCCCGAGGCCCGGGAGTTCCCGCCGGTCACCATTCTCAAGCCGCTGTGCGGCCCGGAGCCGGAACTCTACGAGAACCTGCGCTCGTTCTGCGACCAGGACTATCCGCAATTCCAGGTGATCTTCGGCGCCCGAGATCCCGACGATCCGGCCCTGGCGGTGGCACGCCGGCTGGTGCGCGAGTTCCCGGAACGCGACCTGCGGGTGGTGGCCGATGGACGACTGATCGGAAGCAACCGCAAGGTCAGTAATCTGGCCAACATGATGCCCGGGGCCCGCCATGATCTGCTGGTCATCGCCGACAGCGACATCCGCGTCGGACCGGACTACCTGCGCCGCGTGCTCGCCCCGCTCCTCGACCCGGACGTCGGTCTGGTCACCTGCCTGTACCGGGCGCACCCGGACGGCTCGCCCTGGTCCCGACTCGGGGCGATGGCCATCAACGAAGGCTTTCTGCCCTCGGTCCTGGTCGCCCGTGCGCTCGGGTCCAACGCCTTCGGTTTCGGCTCGACCCTGGCGGTACGCCGCGAGCACTTGGCACAGATCGGCGGATTCGATTCGCTCGCCGAGCACCTCGCCGATGACTACCGGCTCGGCGAGCTGACCCGCCGCCGCGGACTGCGCACCGTGCTCTCGCCCTACTTGGTGGAAACCCTGGTGCACGAACCGAACGCCGCCGCCCTGTTGCACCACGAACTGCGTTGGGCACGCACGATCCGCGCGGTGCGGCCCTGGGGCCACCTGTTCTCGGTGGTGACTTACGCACTGCCGATGTCGCTGTTCGCCGTCGCCCTGGCCGACGGCGCCCCGTGGTCCCTGGCCCTGCCCTTCCTGGCCCTGGGCGGACGCATTATGCTACATTACGCGGCCGGTGCGAGCCTGCGCCTGGAAGGGCCGCGGAATCCATGGCTCGTTCCGTTCCGCGACCTGCTGTCCTTCGCGGTGTGGGCTGCCAGCTTCCTCGGCCGCCGCGTGCGGTGGCGGCGAGGCGATTTCTCGGTCGCCTCCGACGGGCGTATGCGGGCCAACAAGGAGTCCGTGCCATGATGAAGACCTTGTTCCTCCATCCTCCCTCCTTCGACGGATTCGACGGGGGCGCGGGCTCGCGCTATCAGGCGAAGCGCGAAGTGCGCTCCTTCTGGTACCCGACTTGGCTGGCGCAACCGGCGGCGCTGATCCCGGACAGCAAGCTGGTCGACGCACCGGCGGCCGACCTGAGCCTCGACGACGTAGTACCCATGGCACGCGACTACGAACTGGCGATTCTGCACACCAGTTCGCCATCCTTCGCCTCCGACGTGAAAGTGGCCGAGGCCCTGAAGCAGGCCAACCCGAACCTGCTCATCGGTTTCGTCGGCGCCAAGGTGGCGGTCGATCCCACCGGGTCGGTGCAGGCCTCCCCGGCGATCGATTTCGTCGCCCGCGAGGAATTCGATTTCACCATCAAGGAAGTGGCCGAGGGGCGTGCGCTGAGCGAGGTCGACGGCCTGACCTACAAGGACGCGCACGGCGGGGCGGTCCACAACCCCGGTCGCGCGATGCTCGAGAACATGGACGAGCTGCCGTTCGTCACCGAGGTCTACAAGCGCGACCTGCGGATCGAAGACTATTTCATCGGCTATCTGAAACACCCCTACGTCTCGCTCTATACGGGGCGCGGCTGCAAGTCGCACTGCACCTTCTGCCTGTGGCCCCAGACCGTGGGCGGCCATCGCTACCGCACGCGCAGCCCGGCGCACGTAGTCGAGGAAGTAAGACTCATCCAGCGATACTTCCCCCAGGTTCAAGAGATCTTCTTCGACGACGACACCTTCACCGACGACACGCAACGGGCCGAGACGATCGCGCGCGAACTCGGCAATCTCGGAATCACCTGGTCGTGCAATGCCAAGGCCAACGTCCCCTACGACACCTTGAAGGTCCTCAAGGCCAACGGTCTGCGCCTGCTGCTGGTGGGCTACGAGTCGGGCAACCAGAAGATCCTCAACAACATCAAAAAGGGGTTGCGTCTCGACATCGCGCGACGCTTCACGCGCGACTGCCGCAGGCTCGGTATCGTCATTCACGGGACCTTCGTCCTCGGGCTCCCCGGCGAGACGCGCGAGAGCATCGAGGAGACCATCCGCTACGCCCAGGAGATCAATCCGCACACCATCCAGGTCTCCCTGGCGGCGCCCTACCCCGGAACCTTCCTGTACAAGCAGGCCATCGAGAACGGCTGGCTACACGAGGAGGACCGGGAACACCTGGTCAACGAGCGCGGCGTACAGCTCAGTCCGCTGAGCTATCCGCACCTCGACCACACCGAGATCTTCGAATCGGTGGAGACCTTCTACAAGCGGTTCTACTTCCGCGCCGGCAAGATCGCCGAGATGACCGGCGAGATGCTGCGCAGCCCGCAGATGATGCGCCGCCGACTCCGGGAAGGTGTGGAGTTCATGCGCTTCCTCCGACAGCGCTGAGAATACCGGAAGGCGGCCGTGGGACGGCGGCGGCTCATCGTCACTGCGGACGACTTCGGCCTGACGGTCCCCGTCAACGAGGCCGTGGAGATCGCCCACCGCGAAGGCGTGCTCGGCGGGGCGAGTCTGATGGTCTCCGGCGCGGGCGCCGCCGACGCGGTGGCACGGGCCCGTCGTCTGCCGCGGCTGCGCGTGGGCCTGCACGTCGCACTGGTGGACGCCCGCCCCATGCTCCACCCGCGGCGGGTACCCGACTTGGTGGACGCGCACGGGCGGTTTCGCAACGGCCTGTTCGGCGCCGGCGTACGCTTCTTCTTCCTGCCCCGGGTGCGGCGTCAGCTCGCCGCCGAGATCCGCGCCCAGTTCGAGGCTTTCCGCGAGACCGGCCTGGCGCTGGACCACGTCAACACCCACAAGCATATGCACCTGCACCCCACCGTACTCGGCCTCATCCTTCGAATCGGACGCGAATACGGCCTGCGCGCCGTGCGCCTGCCGCACGAGCCGTTGCGCGGCGCACGCTGCGTGCGCCCCGGACGCTGGGCGGTACAGGCCGGATGGGCCCTGTTCCTGACCCCGTGGATGGCACTGCTGCGCCGTCGGCTGCGGCGCGCCGGCGTGCGCTCCAACCGGTTCCTGTTCGGACTCGACACGAGCGGCGCGATGACCGAGGAGACGGTGCTGCGTATCCTGCACTGCCTCCCCGAAGACGTATGCGAGTTGTACTTTCACCCGGCGACGGCCACCGCCGCCGACGTAGCGCTGCCGATGCCCGCCGCGCGCCATGCCGCGGAGCTGCAGTCCCTGATCAGCCCGCGCGTACGGGCGGCGTTCGAGAGCGAGGGGATCGAGCGGGTGAGCTTCAGTGAACTGGCCTGATTCGAACCGGCGCGATTCGAGACTCGAGCGCCTGGGCCGCGGTATCGTGCTGGCCGTGGTTACGTTGGTGGACGGCTCGCGCCGCGCGGCCGGCGCCGTGCTGGTGCTGGCGCTGCTCCTGACGGCGGCCTCCCTCTACTACACGCTCACCCACTTCGCCATCAACACCGACATGCGCGACGCGCTGTCGCGGGACCTGCCCTTCCAACAGGCCCAGGTGCGTCTCGACCGCGAGTTCCCGGTCCTCAGCGACACCGTGCTGGTGGTCATCGAAGGCCGGACCAGGGGCCTTGCCGCGCGCGCCGCGCGGCGTCTCGCGGCGCGCCTGCGGGCCCGCTCGCGCTGGATCCGGGAGGTCTACGTCCCGGGCGGAAGCGAGTTCTTCCGCCGCAACGGCCTGCTCTACCTCAGCGAGAACCAGCTCTGGGCGCTGTCCAACCGACTCTCCGAGGCCCAACCCCTGATTTCGCAACTGTCGCGGAATCCGACGCTGCCGGGCCTGCTGTCGCTGCTGGGGCGGGGGCTGGAACGCGCGGGCCGTCCGGGTCCGCAGCTCTCGGACCTCGGGACGATCTTCACCCAGTTGCGCAAGGCGATGCGCGCCCAGGAACAGGGGCGGTTCTACCAGATCCCCTGGAGCGGGTTGATGCGCGGCACGCCCGAGGACGAAGAGGCACGGCGCACCTACGTGATCGTCCAGCCGCGTTTCGACTACGGCCGGCTCCAGCCGGCTCTGGATGCGCTGCAGACCATCCGGGCGGCCGTGCGCGCGTTGCACCTCGATGCCAAGCACGGCGTCCGGGTACGCCTGACCGGCTCCGCCGCCCTGGACAACGAACAGCTAAAGACCGTCTCCCAAGGCGCCGGGATCGCCACCGGGCTCTCCGTAGTACTGGTGCTGATGCTGCTGGTGCTCGCGCTGCGTTCGGCGCGCATGGTCGCCGCGGCGCTGCTTACCCTGTTCATGGGCCTCATCTGGACCGCGGCATTCGCATTGTTCGCGACCGGACCCCTGAACCTGATGTCGGTAGCGTTCGCCGTGCTGTTCGTAGGGTTGGGCGTGGATTTCGGAATCCAGTTCAGTATGCGTTACCGCGAGGAATACGACGCCGGCGCACCCCACGGCGAGGCGCTGCAACTGGCCGGTTGGGGCATCGGCGGAGCACTATGCCTCGCCGCGGTCTCGGCATCGATCAGTTTCTACTCCTTCGTCCCCACCGAATACGCGGGGATCGTGGACCTGGGAATCATCGCCGGGACGAGTATGTTCATCGCGCTGCTGGCAAACCTTACCGTACTCCCGGCGCTGCTCACGCTCATGCCGGTCGCCCGCCGTCCCGGCGCTCCGCGGCGGCGTACCCTGCCCCTGTGGCGGCTCCCGGTGCAGCGCCACGCGCGCGCCATCGCCGTGGGCGGGGTCCTGCTCGCGGCGGCCTGCCTGCCGCTGGTCCTGCAGGCGCGATTCGACTTCAACCCGTTGCATCTCCAGAACCCCCACGGGGAAGCGGTGGCCACCTTCGAGTACCTGCTCAAGCACAGCAAAACCTCGCCTTATACCATCGACATCATCGAACCCGACCTCGAGCACGCCGAGCGCGTCGCGGCAAAACTCGGGAAGCTCGACGTCGTCTCCAACGCACTGACGTTGGCGAGCTACGTCCCGAGCGACCAGGCGAAGAAGCTCTCCATCATCCGGGATATGTCGCTGCTGCTACCGCCTTTCGCCCTGCTCCCGGCCAGGATCCCGTCGCCGAGCGCCGCGGCGATCCGCCGAGCGCTGGAGAAGTTCGAGCATAAACTGGAGTCGTTTCACGCGGACGCCACCGACCGCGCCCTGGCGCGCGAGGCGGCGGCGCTCGCGCGGACCATCCGGGGCTATCTGGTCCGGTTCGCCTCCAGCCCGGGCACCCTGGTAACGCTCCAGCGACGGGTGATCTCGGGACTGCTCGCCCAGGTCCGAGACCTCGGCATCGCGCTCGGCGCCGCACCCGTGACCCTCAAGGACCTGCCGCACTCACTGCGGGATCGTTATCTGGCCGCCGACGGCACGGCACGGGTCGAGGTATTCTCCGCCTTGGATCTCAGCGACAATCGCAATATGCGCCGCTTCGTGGGCGCGGTGCGCACGATCGCCCCGGACGCCGCGGGGGCGCCGGTGATGCTCGTGGAAGGGGGCAACGCCGTGGTCCATGCCTTTCGCAAGGCGACCTCCATCTCCCTGTTGGCGATTACCGCCCTGCTGCTGCTGGCCCTGCGCAGTGTCCGCGACACGCTCACCGCGCTGGCACCGCTGGGCCTCGCGGCGCTGTTGACGGTGGCGCTCATGCGCCTGGCCGGGATCTCGTTCAATTTGGCGAACATCATCGTGCTGCCGCTGTTGATCGGTCTCGGCGTCGCCTTCGGCATCTATCTGGTGACCCGCTGGCGCAGCGGGATTCCCGTCGCCGACCTGTTGCAGACCAGCACCCCGGAGGCGGTCCTGTTCAGCGCTCTGACCACGATGAGTTCCTTCGGCAGCCTGGCGGTGGCGAGTGACCCCGGGATGTCGGTGCTGGGCCGGACGCTGTCCATCTCGCTGGCCGCGATACTGCTCTGCATCCTGATCCTGCTCCCGGCCATCCTGGCCCTGCGTGCTACGCCCACGCCGGGCGCGGGCACCGGCCGGGGGGGGAGGCGGTGAACACGCCCCCACGGGGTCCGGCACGCGGCGTCGCCCGCCTGTCGCCCGGCCTGCGCGCGGCGATCATCCTCTCCGGGATCGCGGGCCTCGGCTTGGCCCTGGCGCTGATCGTGCACAGCGGTCTCCAGGACATCCTGCGGATCCTGGACCTGGCGGGTTGGGCGCTGCTCTGGGTGATCCCCGTTCACATCGTTCCCCTGGCCCTCGACGCCGCCGGCTGGCGCACGCTGTTGCGGGGCGAGCGCGGCACCGGCCCGGTATTCCTCACCTGGGTCGCCTCGGTGCGCGACTCCGTCAACACCCTGCTGCCGGTGGCCCGCATCGGCGGCGAGATGCTCGGCGTGCGGCTGGTGATGACCCGCGGCGTTCCGGGCGCACGAGCCGGCGCGAGCGTGATCGTCGAGATCACGATCACCCTCGCGATGCAATTTCTGTTCACACTGACCGGTCTGCTGATTCTCCTCTATTACCTGCGCGACAACACCGCGGCGCACATGCTCATCATCGGCCTGCTCGCGACACTGCCCCTGCTGATCGTCTTCTTTCTGCTTCAACACCGCTGGGGGCTGTTCCAGATCCTGGAGCGCATCCTGCAGGCCGTGACCGGACGCGAGGTCCTGGCGCTGATCGGCGATCCGGCGCACCTGGACGGGGCCATCCAGCACCTGTACCGGGACCGCGCGCGCATCGCCTGGTGCGCATGGTGGCAACTCGCCGGCCTCATCGCCGGCGCCGCCGAGTTGTGGTTCACGCTCTACCTGCTCGGCCATCCGCCGAGCATGTTGGAGGCGATCCTGCTCGAGAGCCTCGTGCAGGCCGTGCAGAGCGCCTCGTTCATCGTGCCGGCCGGACTCGGCATACAGGAGGGTGCCTTCGTACTGTTCGGTGCGGCCACCGGCCTGTCCACCGACATGGCGCTGGCGCTGTCCCTGACCCGACGCCTGCGCCAAGTCGGCTTCGGCGTACCCGCACTCCTGTCCTGGCAATGGATGGAAGGCGCCCGCCTGCGGCGCGGTGTGCGCGCGGAGGGGTAGATCGGCGCGGGTGGCGCGCACCGAGAAACAGACCATGCACACACCGTCGCAGAGGAGACCGACCATGCGTGGATCCCCGGCCCGAATGACCCGCCGCAATCGCATCGTCGCGCTTCTCATCTTGCTCGCGGCGGCGCTCGCGGCCCTGAAGATCGACCATCGGGTCTGGCCCATAGAACTCTTCGCCCAAGGCGTCGCAGAACATCTCCAGCGGCCGAATATCACTTGGAGGACCGCGTCCCCGGCCGCCGAGGGGATGAACGCGCGGGCGCTCGACGCGATGCGGCGGGGCCTTGCACGACACGGGACCAGCGCCCTGCTCGTCGTGCGCGGCGGACGACTGGTCTACGAGTGGTACCCGCTGCGCGGCGGACCGAACCAGAGACACTACACTGCGGCGCTCGCCAAAGCGGTGATCGGCAGCATGACACTGCTCGCGGCCCTCACCGAGGGACGGCTGCGTCTGGACGATCCCGCCTGGAAGTACATTCCACGATGGAAAAATGACCCGGTCCGATCCCGAATCCGTATCCGGGATCTCGCATTCCACACCTCCGGCTTGGCGGACGTGAACTTTTTCAAGGGTCAGGACGACGAACTGCACGGATGGCGGGCCGTCTACTACCGACATCCCGCCGAGCGCTTCCGGCTGGCCATCGATCGCGTCCCCATCCTGTTCACACCGGGTACCCGCTATCGATACAGCGGGATCGGTTACTACGCCCTCGCCTACGCGGTGACCGAGAGCCTGCGCGGCGGACCCGACCCCGATATCCGGTCCCTGTTGCGCGACCGGGTGATGCGCCCGCTGGGGATCCCGCAAGGGGACTGGCAGATCAGTTACAGCGCCTCCTATCCCGTCGACGGGATGACCCTGTATGCGATGGGCAGCGGGGCCGAACTCACCGCGCGCGCCGAGGCCCGGATCGGGGAACTGCTGCTCGAGCACGGGCGCTGGAACGGCCGCACCGTGATCAGTCCATATTGGCTGGCCCAGCTCCTGCGCGGCACCGGCGTGCCACCCTATCGACCGGACCCCGACCACCAACCGCATCCGATCCCGAGCGGGGGGTGGTGGTTGAATACCACGGGTGCCTGGCCGTCACTCCCCCGCGATGCCATCGTGGGGAAAGGTGCGGGCCATCAGACCCTGCTCGTGGTCCCGAGCCTGGACCTGGTCGTGGTACGTCAGGGACGCTCCCTCGCCGGGCACGCCCTTGCGCCCGCACACTACCGGGAAGCCGCCGACCGTTGGATCTTCCGACCCGTGATGGCGGCGATCACCGGCTCGAGCGCCCGCCGGTCGGACCCGCAACCGCGCCGCGCAGCCGGCCGTCGCTCCCCCGGGAGACTCAGCCGCGATGGCCGAACAGGCCGCGTTCCTTGATCAGCGCCGCCACCGGCTCCGGGACGATCCGCTCCCAGGCCGGATCACCGTCGCGGATGCACTCCAGCACCTCGCGCCCGGAGATGGACAGGCAAGCGGGATCCACCTCCTCGAGCCCCTCGATGAAGCCGTTTTCGAGCAGATAGGCATAGAGGTGCCGCAGGTGCGGAGCGACCTGCAAGGTTTCGGCGGTGACCGGATCGCCCGACTCCGGGTCTTGAAGCGGATAGACGTAAATCTTGAGATCGTTCTTGAACAGCCGCCCGAACGACTCCAGGATCCCACCCTGAAGGTTCGCGTAATACTTCTCGTCGAACACCGCCTTGAGCGAGGCGGCGCGCATCGCGATCCCGACCATCTTATGGGTGTAACGAAACAGATACGCCGCCAGGCGATGGTACTCGCCGTAGTTGGAGATCAGCACCGTCCGGCCGAGTGTGCCGATCGTATCCACGCGTTCCAGGAAGTCGCGTGGATCGATCCCCTTGCCGTCACCGTTGGTCAGGCTGTTGAGCGTCATCTCCAGCAAGACCACGACCGACTCCCCCTGGACCTGCGGCTCGCGCAGAAAGCGGTCATGGGCCGCCTGCAGCATATCCATATCCGCCTTGGTCACCGGATGAAACTTTCCACGCTCCACCAGAACCGCCTTCTTGTACAAGGCGTCCGCCGGCTGGATCACCCGCCCGTCGGCGGTGAACATGGCGGCATTGGTGAGCCCGCCCCGCACCAATCGCAAGGCCATGAGCCGGTTGTCGACGGCCTCGAACGCCGGACCCTGAAACTCCACCGTGTCCACTTCCACGCGCGCGGCCGTGACGTCCTCCACCAACGAGTCCAGCAACGCCGCCGGCGCCTCATGGGTATACAGCGCCCCGTAGATCAGGTTGACCCCGATGATCCCGAGCGCCTCCTGCTGCTGCACATTCTCCTTGTCCCACAGACGCACGTGGAGCACGATCTGCGAGGGGGGTTCCTGCACCCGCCTCTGGAACCGCACCCCGAGCCAGCCGTGGCCGTCCTGGTGGTGCTTGTAGCTGTGCGCGGCCACGGTATCGGCAAAGGCGAAGAAGCGCGTCCGATCCCCGCGCCGGGCGTTCAGACGCTCGACCAACAGACCGTACTCGTGGTCGAGCATCGTCCCCAGCCGTTCACGGCTGACATAGCGCTGCGCCGACCCGTAGATCGAGTCGCTGAACACCATATCGTAGGCCGACATGGCCTTGGCGAGCGTTCCGGCGGCCCCGCCGACCCGGAAAAACCAGCGCGCCGTCTCCTGCCCGGCACCGATCTCCGCAACGGTCCCGTAGCTCTCCGGATCGAGATTGATCCGCAACGCCTTGTGCGCCGTCCCGGAGACGTTCGCGGGCGAACCGCCCGAAGACACCTTCGGAGGGGGCTCGGATACGGATGGATTCATGGGCACACTCACTCGTCGGGATCCTCCCGCTCGATCGGCACGGGCGCCCAAAACCTTAACCCGGATCATTCACAAAAGCCCCGAATACGCCGAATCGCGGGGGAATGCAAAACAGGACTCCGCTATAGCGATACGCCCGCGCCATCCCTCCGCCCTCCATGGCTCGCGGCGTCCGAAGTTGCGCCCAACACGAAATCGAGTCGCCTGCAACACTCATCCAGGATATTCAGAATATCCGGGACGTCTCGGCCCCCCAAACTAACGACACCGTAGCGATAACTCTCGCTGTCCTGCATTTCTTCGGACAGATTCTCTCCGAGCGTCGCCAAAATCTCGATTCTCGCATCCGGGCACTTCTCGAGCACGCCGGCCACATCTTCCGGCGACGGGACCCGAAGCACCTTCCGATCCTCGAATGTCCGCAACACGCAACTCGCCGCCACCCGGTGGCGGCCGCCGCCCCGCCGGACGGACGGCTTCCTGCCGAGGGCGAGATCGATCAACGCCTCGTAGCTGTTCCAGCCGTCGACCTTCTCGTATAAATCCGCGAATTGGGACGCCATACGCGGGTTGATCTCTATAATATGGACACGATCCCGCCGCTCGTCATACATAAACTCCATGTTGAAAATGCCGTTGTCGAAGCCGATGCCGCGCATCACCTTCTCCGCGATATCCTTCATTCGACTCTGCACGGCTTCCGGAAGACCGGAAGGGTATTCGAACCGCCGGAATGCAAGCGTTCCGGGAAACATGACGGAGTCGACTATGCCGAATATGCAAACCTCCCCATTGAAGGCATACCCTTCGACCGTCACCTGGACGCCGCCAAGCAATTCTTCCGCGATCACGCGCCCGCTTCCGAAGCGCAGCCCCGTGTATCGCTCGAAGGGTGCTCGCATCGGCTCGAAGAATCGCTCCGGCAAGGTCGCACGGCGGAGCCGCTCCGACAGTTGCTCCGGGGTATCGACCCGGTACGCGCCGACCGAGAAGAAAGACTTGATCGGCTTGATGAACAATGGAAAGTCCATGCCCGTCGAAGCGTCGCCCGTGAGCGACTCGAACGCCGGGACCGCGCCCGGGACGACGGCGCGTTGCGCCGATCTGGAATGGTACTTGTGCTGACACAGCAGGTTGACTCCGGGGGAAACCCCGGCCAAACCGAGTTTCTCCGCGGCGATGGCGGCCAACGTACTCCCGGGATAGTCGTCCGTGCTCACGACCGCCTCGACCCCCGACGTTCCGAACCGATCGCTGATCCTTCCGATCTCTTCCTCGACGTCCGCGACCGGCATCGAGTCCGGCTCCGGGGCGACCATGCGCTCCAGCTCGAGACTGGCATAATCGTGGAACAGGATTCGATGTCGTCGTTCGATCCCCAGGATGGAAATTTCCCGATGATCGCGATGAGAGGGACAAAGCCAAAGGATCGTGCTCACGTTACCTCCGTCGGTTCTTCATGTGCGCGCCGCATCTACTTGCACGGCAGGAAACGCACCGTTCCCCCCATGCCCCCAAGAACCCTGTGCAGCGCCGCAACCGCCGCATCGATATCCTCTTCCGAATTGAATCGCGAGAGCGAGAAGCGAACGGCACAGTGGGCATCCTCCGCCCGCACGCCCATCGCCAAAAGTACGTGGGTCGGCTCGGGAGATCCGGATTTGCAAGCCGACCCGGAAGACGCCGCCACACCCGCTTGATCGAGCGCCACGACCAGCGACTCACCCCGTAGTCCGGGCAGGATCAGATTCAGCGTATTCGGCAGGCGCCTGTCCGGATCGCCGTTGAGCACCGCTTCGCTTACCAAATTTCTGATCCCCGCCTCGAGCCGGTCCCGGAGGGAACACACGCGATCGAACTGCCGGAGTCCGGCCATGGCGAGCCCGGCGGCCTTCCCGAGTCCGACGATCCCGGTTACGTTCTGCGTTCCGCCCCGCACGCCCCCCTCCTGCCCGCCGCCGTGGACCAACGGGGACAAGCGGACTCCCTTTCGCACGTAGAGCGCGCCGGATCCCTTCGGACCGTGAAACTTGTGCGCTGCGAGGCTGAGCAGATCCACCCCGAGTTCCGCGACGTCGACCGGAATCTTCCCGACGGCCTGAACCGCATCCGTATGAAACAGGACCCCCTTCTCGTGGGCCGCCCGGCAACACTCCCGAACCGGCTGGATCGTTCCCGTTTCATTGTTCGCCAACATGATCGATACCAGTACGGTGTCGTCCCGTATCGCCGCGCGAAGACACTCCGGATCGACCCGTCCGAACCCGTCGACGGGCAGGTACGTGATCGAATAGCCGAGCGTCTCCAGGAAGGCGCAGGTCGCGAGCACCGACGGGTGTTCCACACGCGTGGTGACGAGGTGTTTCCGGCGACGGGCGTCTGAGAATGCAACGCCTTTGATGGCCAGATTGTTCGCCTCGGAGCCGCCGCTCGTGAAAATCAGCCGCCGCGGCCGCGAGTTGATGAGAGCCGCCACCCGACGACGCGACTTCTCGATCGCACCGTGCGCGTCCCAGCCTGCATGATGGATACTGGACGGATTCCCGAACTCCTCCGCCAGGTAGGGAAGCATGGCCTCCCGCACCATTGGATCGACGGGCGTGGTCGCATTGTTGTCCAGATATACAAGACGCCGCGCCCGCTCCGATGCGGCCGGGACCGGGCGCGCACGGTGCTCGTCTTCCCCCGTAGGGACGTCCATACCGGCCCGCCTTACGGGGCCGCCTCCGCCGGCGATCCTGACCACATCGCAAAGAAGCGCCTTGAACACGGGGAAGCCGGAGATCTCATCGTAGTTGCCGATGTCGGTAAGTTCATTGACATTCCATTCCCGCCATGCCGGCGGACCGACGCCCGCCCCTCCGCCCATATTGCACTCGACGGCCCCCTCGACGATTCCATCCGAGACGCGCGCCCTGAAAGGGACCGCGCCCCTGGAGGTCCGCACCTCCACCAAGTCTCCGGACCGGATGCCCCGGGTCTGCGCGTCCCGGACGTTGACGTGCACCGTCGGCTCCGGATTCTCCCGAAGCAGGCCGGCGATCCCATGGTGCTGCGAGCGGAAGTCCGTGTCCGGACGGGCCCCCGAATTGAAAATCAGCGGGAAGGTCTTTGCAAGCTCGGGCGCCGCCAACGGGCCTTCCGTGGGTTCCGTGTATTTCGGCAGAGGCTCGTAGCCGTATTCCTCGAGAAGCGAAGACCGGATCTCGAATTTCCCGCTCGGCGTGTCGAACCCCGGCTTCCCGTCCAGGCGCAGCCCGCCTTTTTCCCATTTCCTGTATTCCACCATCGGCGACGGAATCTGCACCGTCCCCCCGGCCTCTCGCACCTCGTCCAGCGTGAACCCGGACCCTTCCAGCACGAAGCGCAGCAACGCCTCCTCCGTCTGCGGATAGAGATCCCCATATCCGAGCCGGTCGGCGAGCTGCGCCATAATCAGATAGTCGTTGCGCGCCTCTCCCACCGGCTCGACCAATTGCTCCCGCAAGCGGAATAGCGGGCCGTAAGCCACATAGGAATTGATCTCGAACATCGTTGTCGCCGGAAGCACGATGTCCGCGAACGCGGCATCCGCGGTCCGCTGCCGGTCGATGCACACTACAAAATCCAGCTTCTCCAGCACCCGGCGCAAAATCCCGGGCTGCGGCCACGAGGTCAAAAGGGACGCCCCGTGTACGATCAACGCCCGTATGGGGTAGGGATTGCCCTCCAACACGGCGTCTACGAGCGCCGTGGCATGAGACTCGCCGCGGTAATGACTGTAGAGCGGGAACCGCTCCCTGCCCGCGGCCCGACTCAGGTCCGGGTTTTCCCGATTGCAGGAGCGGTTGATCGGGAAATGCGAGCCGCGCATGGCGAGCCCGATTCCGCCCGGTACGTCCAGATTCCCCGCAAGCGAAAAAAGCGTAAGCACCGCACGAATCGCCTGGACGCCGCTGTTCGAGTATTCGAGCCCCGTGTACATGATCGGACAGGCGCCCCTCGCCGTACAAATACGCCGCGCGAGGCCGCGAATCGTTTCCGCCGGAACACCGGTAATCTGCTGCGCGATATTCGGGGAGAAATGCTGCACGTAGCGCGCCAATTCCTCGAACCCAACGCACCAGTTTTCTATGAAACCCTCGTCGAGAAGCTCCTCCTCGATCATCACCTCGATCATCGAAAGCGCCAGCGCACCGTCGGTCCCCGGCCGTATCGGCACCCATTCCGCATTGCACCGCACCGCGGTTTCCGAACGCCTCGGATCGATTACGATAACCTTCGCACCACGATGCGCGGCGGCCTCGAGGCGCCGCATGTCCATCGGAGGGGAATCCGTCGCCGGGTTGGCGCCCCAGACCACGAGCAGTTCCGCGTTCTCCATGTCGGAGTACATGTTTACGAGCATTCTTCCCATCGTGACGTGCGGAGCGATCATCGCGAACGACACGTAGCAAAGCGCCCCAACGCCCATGGTGTTCGGGGAACCAAACGGGAACAACACATTGGATGCCGATGAGACCGCTACACCCTTCGGCTGATAGATGTCGCAAAGCGACGACTCGAACGCCCCGCGGCCCGTGTAGACGGCCACCGATTCGGGTCCGGACTCGGACTTGATTCTATTCAGGCGTTCTGCGATCTCATCATAGGCCGCGTCCCAGCCGATCTCCTCGAAGGAAAAGGCGCCCTTCGGACCGGAACGCCTCGCCGGATGTCGCAGTCGATGCTCGCTGTGCACGATCTCCGGGGCGTGCCGGCCGCGCCGGCAGAGCGCCCCCAGCGGATGGTCGGGATCGGCTCGGATATCGACCAATTCGCCGTGTACGACACGGGTTTCAACCCAACAACCGGCGGGACAAACACCGCAGATCCCCTTTCTCCACCCGGTCTCCGGAACTCCGCCACCCGTTCTCATCGGATCCCATCCATCTCTATACGCCCGCGGATACGCCAACCGGCTGCGCCGTCGACGACCACCGGGCGATCGACACACCCTCGACGACGCCGCGGTGTTTTTCGAAAGTCCGGCCCATCATCGTAGCGCGATCCGTGATACGGATAGAAGAATCGGACTCCTATACGCCGGTGCACCCGATTCAGCGGGTGAATTTCACTCTACACCCTATAACGTGGTGCAATGTCAACCCCCGTTCATCGATGCCGGCATCGTTCTCCTCTCCATCGGCGCCGGTCCTTCCTCGCGGTCCGCCGACGCGGAGGAAGCGAAGGCCCGACAGAAAGATTTATGGCTTCGCGCTCTTGCTGTACACTGAACGACCATCCCGGCCCAAACCCAGGCTGCGAGTTTCAGCATGACAAAGAAAAAGATTGCTGTCGTCGGAAACGGCTTCGCTTCCCTGTTTTTTATCGGCGACCTGCTTCCCCTGCCGGTCTTTCCTCTCTTTGCCGCCTTCCTTCGCCGACTGCACTCCGACTACGATCTCACCGTCATCGGCAATGGACGATTCGTCTATTTTCCCGCCATTCCGGAATTCATCATCGGGAAAAGGACGACCGCGGATATCACCGTCGACATCCGCCCTTTCCTGTGGCGCAGAAACATCCGCTTTGTCGATGCCAAGGCGATCGACCTGCAGGACGGCGGGAGAACCGTGATCACCACGGACGGCGCCTATACGAACGATGCCCTCTTTCTCGGTATAGGGCCGGCGTTCACGGTGGATGATATTCCCGGGACCGGGGCATATACCTTTTCACCCTGCAATGGGCCGGATGCCATGGAGGCATTCCTGAGCAGGCTGGAAGGGTTGAGTGAAGGCGTCGTTTATGTCGGGTTCAAACTCAACAAGCGCGACGGATTCGTCGCCGGCCGCGGTGGACAGATGTATGAGTGCGCCTGTCTGCTCGATTATGCCCTGAAGGGAAAAGGGGTGCGGGACAAATTCGAAATTCATCTTTTCTCCCCCGATATCGAGCCGGGAGCGGCCGGAGCGATAACCGACAGTCTGCTCGAACGCGGCATCATCCTCGACTACGGCTATGAACCCAAGGCATTCGTCGAGGGGGGAATGCTCGATCCGGACGGAACGTTCCGGAAGGCGGATCTGGTGCTGTTCACACCCGGCATCACCGCACCGGATTGGATACGACGCACCTGCCTGCCGGTCTCGGAAGGCGGGCACATCGATGTCGACCGCTATGGTCGCGTCAAGGGCCTGGAAAACGTCTTTGCGGCCGGCGATTGCGGCAATCATGAAAACCCTCCCCCCTGGGTCCCGCACCAGGCCCACATGGCGCGACTGCGCTCCAACGCCGCCGCAAAGAACATGCGGGAGGTGCTACGCGGCGGGAATCCCACCCATACCTACCGATTCGAGCTATCGTGCATACTGAACATGGAAAACGACGCCCTGTGGATGCACGTCGCCGGCGACGACAAGCCCCCGTTTCGAGGGATTTTCCCACGCCATTCGAAGAAACTCGTTACGGTCAAGAGCGCGTTCGAACGACTCTATCTATTCTATCTCCGCCATCTATAATGCACCCCGGCCATCAACGGACCATGCGGTGAATCGCGCCCCTTATCGGCGACTCGCCCGCATCGTTCACGCCGCATGGTTGCATGCGTATCGTCAAATGAAGCACCCTCACATCGATGCGCGGCTCGTCGAACGGATGAAAAGATACCCGGGGTGAACAACGCGCTGGAACAATATGGATTGTTGCTCGGCCTGGCCGTCGGCACGGTCGGGCTGGTGCTGAGTCTGTACGCGACGGCCCGCGCCCTTGGAAAGACACGCCGGGAACCGGGGAAAGACGTGCCCGCGACGTCCGGCCGTCTTGCGCGGGATCCGGTATGGGTGCGCTATCACGCGCGCTATTACGGCTATGCACTGCTGTTTCTGGCCTTCGATATGGAAATGGCCTACATGTACCCGTGGGCGGTGGTGTACAGGCGGGAAGGGCTGGTCGCCCTGCTGGACATGGGCGTCTTTCTGGCCATCCTCTTTCTCGGCCTGCTGTACGGATGGAGCCAGGGTGCGCTGCGGAGGCAATAGATGATCGCAGGTGCTCGAGAGGGGATCTTGTCCGGACTGCGCCGACTGACGGCCGCGGCGATGGCCCGTGATCTTCACGCAATCGTCGTCCCGGGCCCGGAAGTGGCCCGCGCCCGGGGGTTGGACATCGAATCCGCCGGGCTGCAGATCGCCGCCACACCGCGCCACGCCAATGTATTGCTGTTGGTCGGCCCCGTCCCCCGTGAACTGGGCGATGCCGTAATCGTC